>Ga0209515_10002698_pt1 | contig 26761 bp, 21 predicted proteins | sample Subgroupgradi54m_FD_187454 | JGI IMG/M metagenome (GOLD analysis project Ga0209515, IMG submission 187454) | Subsurface groundwater microbial communities from S. Glens Falls, New York, USA - GMW60B uncontaminated upgradient, 5.4 m (SPAdes)... ... | reverse complement strand
TCCGATCTGGGCCGCCTCGGCGAAGTCGCCGACATGGCCGACGCGGTGGTGTTTCTGTGCTCCGACGCGTCGCGCTTCATCACCGGCGCGGGCCTGCCGGTCGACGGCGGCATGGGCATGTAAGAGCAACCCACAAGGACGAGACATCATGAGCAACAGCAAGAAACCGGTCGTGGTCTACGGCGCCTCCGGCTACACCGGCCGGCTGGTGTGCGAGTACCTGCGCGAGCACGGCATCGCGTTCATCGCCGCGGGCCGCAACGCCGACAAGATCCAGGCCGCGATGAAATCCAACGTCGCCGGCATCGAGACCGCGAGCTACGAAGTGGTCGAAGTGATCCACACGACCGAGGCGCTGACCCACCTGTTCAAGGGCGCCTCGGTCGTGCTGAACACCGTGGGCCCGTTTGCCAGGTTCGGCACCGAAGTCGTCGAGGCTTGTCTGGCGGCCAAGTGCCACTACGTCGACACGACGGGCGAGCAGGACTGGCTGATCACGCTGGACGAGCAGTACGGCGCAAAGTTCGCCGCCGCAGGCCTGCTGCTGTCGCCGGGTCTGGCGCAGATGTACACCACGGGCGAGATCGCTGCGCAGCTGTGCCTCGAGACCCCGGGCCTCGACACGCTGGACGTCGCCGTGTTCTGGGGCGGCAGCCCGACGATCGCCTCGACGCAGACGATCCTGGTCAATGCGGCGATGGCCAAGGCCTACTACCTGGAGCAGAACCGCTATGTCGAGTGGCAAGCCGACGCCGGCCTCTACAGCGTCACGATCCCAGGCCAGCACGAGGCGGCGCTGGCCCTGCCCTGGGGCGGCACGTCGCACCCGGTGTGGTTCAAGCGCGATCCCCGCGTGGCCAACGTCAAGGTGTTGGGCGGCGTGTTCAACAAGGCACTGATGCAGGGTGTCCCGCAGATCGTTGCCGCGGCGCTGAAAGCCACCGAAGGCATGAACGCCGACGACCGCTACGCCGCGTTGGCGAAGACGGCTGCCGGTGTCATGAACAGCATGCCCCCGCGCGAAAACCCACGGATCAACAAATCGGTGGATTCGGTTCACGCGTCGGGCCCGCTGGGGCGCGCTCACTGCACCATCTTCGGCAACTGCAACTACAAGCAGACCGGTCTGCTGCAAGCCTTTGCCGCCGCCTCGCTGCTGCAGCAGGCGCCCAGGCGGGTGGGCTTCGCATCGGGTTGCCAGGCCTTCGGCCACCATGAGCTGCTGGGGGCATTGCGCAGCTTCGGTCTGGTGCAGGCACCCGTGCTCACCGCGCATCACTGACGCTGCAATGCGCCTGATCGACTACCTCGACAAGGGGGCGATGCTGGGCGAGGAGTCGCCGTGCCTGACGATGGGCGCGGTGGATCTGTCGTACGCAGACGTGCAGCGCATCAGCCACCGCGTGGCGCGCGGCCTGCAGCGCTCGGGCATCGCCGCCGGCGACAAGGTGGCGGTGCTGTCGAGCAACGACGCCCAGGCCTTTGCCTGCGTGTTCGGCATCTCGCGCGCGGCTGCCGTGTGGTGCCCGGTGAACCCACGCAACGAGGCGTCCGAGAACCGCTTCGTGCTGGATGCATTCGACTGCGCGGCGCTGATCTTCCACAGCGCGTACGCGGCGATGGTGGAGCAGATGCGTGCCGGCTTGCCCAAGGTGCGCGTGTTCGTCTGCATCGACCAAGCCTGCGCGTTCGCGCCGTCGCTCTTGCAGTGGCTCGAAGGCGCGAGCGACGCGAGCATCGATGTGCCGGTCGTCGACGACCTCGCGATGATCGCCGGCACCGGCGGCACCACCGGCAGCCCGAAGGGCGTGATGCTGTCGGGTCGCAACCTCGAGACGATGAGCGCGCTGACGCTGATGGGCTACCCCTTCGACGGCCGTCCGTCGTACCTGGCGCTCGCGCCGCTGACGCACGCGGCCGGTGTGCTGTGTCTGCCGGTGATGGCGCTCGGCGGGCGCGTCGTGATCATGCCGAAACCCGACCTCGGCGACTTCCTCGCGCTGATCGAGCGCCACCGAATCACCCACACCTTCCTGCCGCCGACGCTGATCTACATGCTGCTCGAGCACCCGCAACTCGCGCAGACCCGGCGCGATTCGCTGCAGTGCTTCTGGTACGGCGCGGCGCCGATCTCGGCGGCGCGGCTCGAGGACGCGCTGACGAAGATCGGCCCGGTGATGGCGCAGCTGTTCGGCCAGACCGAGGCGCCGATGATGATCTCGATGATGACGCCGCGCGAGCACTTCCATGCCGATGGGTCGGTCGCCCGCGAGCGCCTGGCGTCGGCCGGCCGCCCCGGGCCGCTGGTGCAGGTCGCGACGATGAATCCGGACGGCGCGTTGCTGCCCCGCGGCGCGACCGGCGAGATCGTGATCCGCAGCTCGCTGGTGATGATGGGCTACTACAAGGACGCAGGCGCAAGCGCCGAGGCAGGGCGCCACGGCTGGCACCACACCGGCGATATCGGCAGGATCGACGACGACGGCTTTCTCTACATCGTCGATCGCGCGAAGGACATGATCATCACCGGCGGCTTCAACGTCTACTCGGTGGAGGTCGAGCAGGCGCTGATGCAGCACCCCGATGTGCAGGACAGCGCCGTGATCGGCCTGCCCGACGACAAATGGGGCGAGAAGGTCGTCGCGGTCGTGCAGTTGCGCGCCGGGCGCAGCGTGCGGCCCGACGAGATCGTCGCGTTCGTGAAGGCACGCATCGGCAGCGTCAAGGCACCCAAGCTGGTCGACGTCTGGCCCGACCTGCCGCGCTCCAAGGTCGGCAAGGTGTTGAAGAAGGACATCCGCGCCGAGATGCTGAAGCGCGCGGGCGAAGGGTCGCTATGAGCAGGAGGGCCTTCGTTGCCGGCGTCGGCATGATTCCGTTCGCCAAGCCCGGTGCGAGCGAGGCGTACGACGTGATGGCCGCGAAGGCCGGCCGGCTCGCGCTGGCCGACGCCGGCGTCGGCTTCGACGCGCTGCAGCAGGCCTATGTCGGCTACGTCTACGGCGATTCGACCAGCGGCCAGAAGGCGATCTACGCGCTCGGCATGACCGGGATCCCGATCTTCAACGTCAACAACAACTGCTCGACCGGCTCGACCGCGCTGTTCCTCGCCCGCCAGGCGATCGCGAGCGGTGCGGCCGAATGCGTGCTCGCGCTCGGCTTCGAACAGATGAACCCGGGCGCGCTCGGCACCGTGTTCAACGACCGGCCGAGCCCGTTCGAGGCCTTCGACCGCGAGGCGCAGGCGCTGGTCGGCATGCCCGATCTGCCGCTCGCGCTGCGCTATTTCGGCGGCGCGGGCCTCGCCCACATGAACAAGTACGGCACGCCGCTCGAGGCCTTTGCACAGGTGCGCGCGAAGGCCAGTCGACATGCGGCGCGCAACCCGCTCGCGCTGCTGCGCAAGGAGCTCACGGTCGACGATGTGATGAACGCGCCGGTGCTGTGGCCCGGCGTGCTGACACGCCTGATGGCGTGCCCGCCGACCTGCGGCGCGGCGGCGGCGGTGCTCGTCTCCGAGGCGTATGCGAAGGCACACGGCCTGCGCACCGACGTATTCATCGCGGCGCAGGCGATGACGACCGACCGGCCCGACAGCTTCGACAGCCACGACATGATGACGCTGGTGGGCTACGGCATGAGCCAGGCCGCAGCGAGCAGCGTGTACGAACAGGCGGGCATCGGCCCGGAGGACCTCGATGTGGTCGAACTTCACGACTGCTTCGCGCAGAACGAGCTGATCAGCTATGAAGCGCTGGGGCTGTGCCGCGAAGGGGAAGCAGCCGCATTCATCGCTTGCGCCGACAACACCTATGGCGGCAAGACGGTCACCAATCCTTCCGGCGGGTTGCTGTCGAAGGGCCACCCGCTCGGGGCCACGGGACTGGCGCAATGCTACGAGCTGACTCACCAGCTGCGCGGCAGCGCGCAGCAGCGTCAGGTTGACAACGCCCGCATCGCCTTGCAGCACAACCTCGGTCTTGGGGGAGCTTGCGTGGTCACGCTGTATCGGTCGGCGTGAGAGCTTGAGAGTTCTTGACCAGCGACATGCTTCAGTCACAGAAGGCACAGCGTGCGCGCCTCTGAGCTCAGCCCCCGTCAGCGCTGGTGCACGTAGGCGCCGGGGGCCGCATCGAGGGGCGGCAGGCCGGCTTTCGGGGCGCCCATCCGCGGCGCAACGACCTGGCGTGTCGAATGGCGGGCCAGCCACTCGAACCAGGCCGTCCACCACGAGCCTGGGCGCTGCCCGGTCGAGGCCAGCCACTCGTCGGGAGTGAGCAAGCGCTCGCCGCGGCGCCATTCACGCAGCCGGTAGCTCGACTTGGGCTGGCCCGGCGGATTGACGATGCCCACGTTGTGTCCACCGCCGGTCAGCACGAAAGTCTGCGCGGCGCTGGTCAGTGCATGCAGCTTGAACACCGAGCGCCACGGCGCGACGTGGTCCTGCACGGCGCCGAGGTTGAAGATCGGCACGCGGATGTCGTCCAGGTTCACCGGCGCGCCGTCGGCCAGCCACTCGCCGCGCGCCAGCGCGTTGTGCAGGAACAGCCCGCGCAGGTACTCGACGTGCATGCGGTAGGGCAGGCGCGTGCCGTCGGCGTTCCAGGCCATCAGGTCGCTGACCGGCAGCCGCTCGCCGAGCAGCTGGTTGCTGAGGCGGTTCGACCAGACCAGGTCGTTGGAACGCAGCAACTGGAAGGTGCGCTTCATCTGCTTCTTGTCGAGCGTGCCGCTGCGCCACATCAGGTTTTCGAGGAACGCGACCTGGCCCTCGTCGATGAACAGCGCGAGCTCGCCGGGGTCGCTGAAATCGGTCTGCGCCGCGAACAGCGTCAGCGTCTTCAGCGCGCTGTCGCCGCCGCGGCCGAGTGCGGCGGCGACCAGCGCGAGCAGCGTCCCGCCGAGGCAATACCCTGCCGCATGCACTTGAGCGCCGGGCACGATGGTGCGGATCGCCTGCAGCGCCGCACGCACGCCGAGATGGTCGTAGTCGTCGATGCCGAGGTCGCGGTCCTCGGCGTCGGGGTTCTTCCACGAGATTGCGAACACCGTGAAGCCCTGGTCGACCAGGTGCCGGATCAGCGAGTTGTGCGGCGACAGGTCGAGCACGTAGTACTTCATGATCCAGGCCGGGACGATCAGCACCGGCTCGGCATGCACCCGGGGCGTCGTCGGCCGGTACTGGATCAGCTCCATCAGGCGGTTGCGCAGCACGACCCGCCCCGGAGTGACCGCGATATCGCGGCCCACCTCGTACCCTTCGGCGCCGGCCGGCGGCAGGTCGGCCGCCTCGCGCCAGGCATCTTCAAGCAGGTGGGCGGCGCCGCGCAGCAGGTTCATGCCGCCTTCCTGCACGGTGCGGCGCTGCACGACCGGGTTGGTCGACACGAAGTTCGACGGTGCCACCATGTCGAGCCACTGGCGCGCCGCGAAGCTCACCATCTGCTCGTGGTGGCGCGCGACGCCCGGCACGCCGGTGGTCGCACGTTGCCACCACTGCTGGCGCAGCAGGAAGGCCTGCTGGACCCAGCGGTAGGGCGGTGTTTGCCAGGCCGGGTCGTCGAAGCGCTTGTCCTGCGGCAGCGGGTTCACGCCGTCGGTGCGGGTGGCGATCGTCTGCCACAGGCGGGCCCATTGTTCGGCCGCCGCCTGCGTCGCCTCCCATTGTTTGGCCGGCGACGCGAGCAGGTGGACCCACCAGTCCATGAACGCGCCGATGCTGGTGGTCGGAGCGATGGCGCCCTGCGGCACCAGCCCGAAGGGGGCCAAGTCTCGCTCGATCCGCTGATAGGCGTCGAAGCTCGGGTTGGGCGCCACCTCGCGCCCGAGCCAGGGGCTGCCGCCGCGCTCGCGCGAGCCGGCAGCCAGCGGCGCAGTGGCAGCCAGCGGGGCGAGGGGAGTGGGACGACGGGTCAAAGCGAACCTCGGTGGCAAGGGTAGCCCATTCGGCGCGCCGGTGGAACTGCGCTGGCTCAACCCGGAGCCAGCGCGATACAGATGCGACACCCGCGGTTGACACACCGTTTCCAAGCGATTCGCTGCGTTGACGCTGCGTTCAAGCGGCGCGCCTAGATTTGAATTGCGCCTTTCGCCGCTCCTTTCAGAAAACGCCCCCGGGAGATCTCGATGAACACTTCGCAAGCATCCACAGACTACGAGCTTCGCTTCCGCTCACTGTTCGTCGAAGGCCGCGCCTTCGCCTTTCCGTGCGACGCCGAAGGCCACGTCGACATGGATTCGTTGACCCACCGCGCACTCAACAACTACCTGTATGCACGCTCGGTGATCGGGCGCGAGGTCGCGATGCCGGCGGTCCAGGCGAGCAGCCTGCACTGATCGCCCGCGACACTGCGCGATCTGCTGTGTTACCGCCGGCAGGCGTGCATCACCCCGCCGAGTCGGCGCCTCGGTCGTACAAACGCGTGAGCGTGGCGAGGCGACTCGCATGCTCGGGCCGCACCTGGCTCCAGTCGAAGCGCCAGCCCCAATGGCCTTGCGCCTCGCCGGGCCGGTTCATGCGGTGCTTGCCATCGAGGCCCAGCACGTCCTGCAGCGGCACGATCGCCGTGTCGGCCACCGAGGCCAGCGCGGCGCGGATCAGGTCCCAGTGGATCTCGCTCGCGTCGGTGCCGAGGTAGGCACGCGCGTGCGCACGTTCGTGCTCGCTCGCCTCGGCCCACCAGCCGAGCGTCGTGTCGTTGTCGTGGGTGCCCGTGTAGACCACGCTGTCGGGTTCGTGGTGGTGCGGCAGGTAGGGGTTGCGGCTGCCTTCGGCGAACGCGAAGTGCAGGATCCGCATGCCGGGGAACGCGAAGCGCTTGCGCAGCGCGCCGACATCGGGTGTCAGCAGCCCCAGATCCTCGGCGATGATCGGCAGCGGCCCGAGGGCCTTCGCGATGGCCTTGAAGAGCGCCGCGCCGGGGCCCGCACGCCAGCGGCCATGGACCGCGGTCGGCTCGTTCGCCGGAATCTCCCAGTAGTGGGCGAAGCCGCGGAAGTGGTCGATGCGCACGATGTCGACCAGCTCGAAGGTCCGCCGCACGCGCTCGATCCACCAGGCGTAGCCCTGGTCGGCGTGGGCTGGCCAGCGGTACAGCGGGTTGCCCCAGCGCTGGCCGGTGGCGCTGAAATAGTCGGGCGGCACGCCGGCCACGACCTGCGGCCGGCGCGCTGCGTCGAGCTCGAACAGCTCGGGCCGGGCCCAGACCTCGGCGCTGTGGTACGCCACGTAGATCGGCGCGTCGCCGACGATCTGCACGCCGCGTTCGTTGGCATGGCGGCGCAGCCGCAGCCACTGGTCGAAGAAGCGCCATTGGCAGAAACGATGGAAGGCGATCTGGTCCGCGTGCGCCGAGCGTGCGCGCGCGAGTGCGGCCGGCTCGCGCTGCGCCAGCGCCGCGTCCCAGTCGCACCACAGGAGGTCCGGATGCGCCTCGGCGAGTGCCATGAACAGCGCGTAGTCGTCGAGCCAGCCGGCGTGCGACGTGCAGAAGGCCTCGAAGTCCGCACGCTGCGCGGTGTCGGCACGGGCCGCGAACTGCGCCGCCGCGCGCCGCAGCCGCTGCATCCGCCACGGCAGCATCGCCGCGAAGTCGATGCGCCCGGCAGCGGCGTCGGGCGGCGCGTCGAGCTCGCCGGCTGCGAGCCAGCCCTGCGCCTGCAGCTCGGCCAGGGCTATCAGCAGCACGTTGCCGGCGAAGGCCGACGGGCTCATGTAGGGCGAGTGGCCGGCGCCGATGTTGCCCAGCGGCAGGATCTGCCACAGGCGCTGCCGCGCCGTCACGAGCCAGTCGACGAAGTGATAGGCCGCCGGCCCGAGATCGCCCGAGCCGTGCGGCCCCGGCAGCGAGGTCGGATGCAGCAGCACGCCGCCGGCGCGTGGGAATCTCATGGCGGCGTTTCCAGCAGCGCCAGGCTGCGCGCGGCCAGCGGGTAGCTCGACGTGCCGCGCCAGGCCGACGCGGGCTCGGGGCGCGCCGTGTCGATCAGCATGCGCCACTCGCCCGCCGGCAATGCGAATGCGATGTCGTCGGCCTGCGGATTGGCGAGCAGCAGCAGCGGCGCGCCGGCCCTGCCCGGCGAAGCAATCAAGGCGCCGATCGCGCGCGCCGCCGGCGACGCCCAGTCGTCGCCACACGCTCGCTCGCCGTCGTCGCGCAGCCAGACCAGGTCTTCGACGCCCTGCGCGTCGGGGCGGCCGGTGTACCAGCGCGCGCCCAACGGCAGCCGTTCGCGCCGCTGCGCGACCAGCCGCGCGGTGAAGTCGAGCAGCGCGGCGTCGGCGCGCGACCAGTTGATCCACGTGATCTCGTTGTCGTGGCAATACGGGTTGTTGTTGCCGCGCTGGCCGTGGCCGAGCTCGGCGCCGGCCGCGAGCAGCGGCGTGCCCTGCGCCAGCAGCAGCGTCGCGAGCAGGGCGCGTTGCAGGCGGGCGCGCAGCGCCAGCACGCCGGGGTCGTCGGTCTCGCCTTCGACGCCGGCGTTCCAGCTGTGGTTGGCATGCTGGCCGTCGCGGTTGCCTTCGCCGTTGGGGTGGTTGTGCTTGTGCTCGTGGCTCACGAGGTCGCGCAGGCTGAAGCCGTCGTGCGCGCTGATGAAGTTCACCGACTCGACCGGCGCGCGGTGCCGCGTGTGGAAGAGGTCGGACGATGCGCACAGCCGCTGCGCGAACTCGCCGCGCGCCGTGTGGCCGAGCCAGAAGCTTCGCATGCCGTCGCGAAAGCGGTCGTTCCACTCCAGCCAGCCACGTGGAAAGTCAGCGAGCCGCCAGCCGCCGGGGCCCACGTCCCAGGGCTCGGCGATCAGCTTCACGCCGGCGAGCAGCGGGTCCTGCGCCACCGCGTGGAAGAACGGCGCGCCCCTTTCGAAGCCGTGGTCGCCGCGCCCGAGCACCGGCGCCAGATCGAAGCGGAAGCCGTCGACATGCAGCTCGCGCACCCAGTAGCGCAGGCTGTCCATCACCATCTGCAGCACACGCGGGTGGCGCAGGTCCACGGTGTTGCCGCAGCCGCTGAAGTTCTCGTAGCGGTCGGGATGGCCCGGCACGCTGCGGTAGTAGCTCGGGTTGTCGAGGCCGCGCCAGCTCAGCGTGGGGCCCACCTCGTCGGACTCGGCCGTGTGGTTGAAGACGACGTCGACGATGACCTCGATGCCGGCCGCATGCAGCCGCGCCACCATCGCGCGGAACTCGTCGCGCGGCGACAAGCCGAGCGCGCCGCTGGCGTAGCGCGGCTCGACGGCGAAGAAGCCGATGGCGTTGTAGCCCCAGTAGTTGGTGAGGCCCCGCGCGACCAGCCGCTGTTCGTCCAGGTGCTGCTGCACCGGCAGCAGGCTCACCGCCGTGATGCCCAGGCACTGCAGATGCGCCACGGCCGCGTCGCTCGCGAGGCCCGCATAGGTGCCGCGCAGCGGCTCGGCGACGCCGGGGTGCAGCTGCGTGAAGCCCTTGACGTGCAGCTCGTAGAGAACGGTGTCGGCAAGCGGCGTCGCCGGCCGGGGGCCGGCCGCCGCGCCGCTCGCGGCGACGACGCGCGCCTTCAGCGCATGGCGCGCGTTGTCGCGCGTGTCGATGCGATGCGGGTTCGCACGGTCGGCGTCGAAATGCTCGTCGCGCCATTCGAAGCGGCCGACGATGTCGCGTGCATAAGGGTCGAGCAGCAGCTTGTGCGGGTTGAAGCGCAGGCCGTCCTGCGGCCGCCACGGCCCGTGGGCGCGCAGCCCGTAGACCAGGCCCGGCCCCGCGCCGGGCAGCACGCCGTGCCAGACATCGCCGCTGTGGCCGGGCAGCGGCAAGCAAGCCAGCTCGTGTTCGCCGCGATCGTCGAAGACACACAGCTCGATGGCCTGCGCATGGTCCGAGAAGACCGCGAAGTTGATTCCGCCGGGTTCGACGCTCGCGCCGATCGGCCACGGCCGTCCTTCAAGGAGCTCCAGACTCACGCCGCCCATTCGAAGAACACCGTCGCCAGCGGCGGCAGGTCGATCAGCACCGACTGCGCCTGCCCGTGCGACGGCACGGCCTGCGTGCGCGCAGCCGCGAGCGGCGTACCGACGTCGCTGCCGCCGTAGTGCGCCGAGTCGGTGTTGAGGCGTTCGCGCCATTCGCCGTCGCGCGGCACGCCGAGGCGAAAGCCCCGGTGCACGGTCGGCGTGAAGTTGCTCACCACCAGCATCAGCGAATCGGCATCGCGGCCGAAGCGGACGAAGCTGAACAGCGAGCGAGCGGCGTCGTGAAGGTCGATCCAGGCGAAGCCGCCCGGCTCGACATCGCGCTCGTGCAGGGCGCGTGTTTCGCGCAGCAGGCGGTTCAGGTCGCGCACCAGCGCGCGCACGCCTTCGTGCAGCGGGTCGGCGAGCAGGTGCCAGTCGAGGCTGCGGTCATGGTCCCACTCGCGCTCCTGGGCGAACTCGCAGCCCATGAACAGCAGCTTCTTGCCCGGGTGGCCGAACATGAAGCCGTAGTAGGCGCGCAGGTTGGCGAAGCGCTGCCAGCGGTCGCCCGGCATCTTGCCGAGCAGCGAGCCCTTGCCGTGCACGACCTCGTCGTGCGACAGCGGCAGCACGAAGTTCTCGTCGAAGGCATAGACCAGGCCGAAGCTCATCTCGTCGTGATGGAAGCGCCGGTGGATCGGGTCGCGCTGCATGTACGACAGCGTGTCGTGCATCCAGCCCATGTTCCACTTGTAGTGAAAGCCCAGCCCGCCGGCATAGGTCGGGCGCGAGACCGCCGGAAAGGCGGTCGACTCCTCGGCCAGCGTGACGGCTTGCGGGCACTCGACGCCGACCACTTCGCTGGTCCGCTTCAGGAACGCGATGGCCTCGAGGTTCTCGCGCCCGCCGTGCACGTTGGGCACCCATTCGCCGTGCTTGCGGCTGTAGTCGCGGTAGAGCATCGACGCGACCGCATCGACACGCAGCCCGTCGATGCCGTAGCGCTCGATCCAGAACAGCGCATTGCCGACCAGGAAGTTGCGCACCTCGGTGCGGCCGAAGTTGTAGACCAGCGTCTGCCAGTCGGGGTGGAAGCCTTCGCGCGGGTCGGCGTATTCGTACAGGTGCGAGCCGTCGAAGCGCACCAGGCCGTGCTCGTCGCTCGGAAAGTGGGCCGGCACCCAGTCGATCAACACACCCAGCCCGAGCGTGTGCGCTCGCTCGACGAAGCGGCGAAAGCCGTCGATCGGCCCGAAGCGCGCCGTCACCGCATACAGGCCGATCGGCTGGTAGCCCCACGAGCCGTCGAACGGATGCTCGCTGACCGGCATCAGCTCGAGATGGGTGAAGCCCATGTCCTCGGCATAGGGCAGCAGCGTGTCGGCCAGCTCGTCCCAGTTCAGCCAGCGCTCGCCTTCCTCGGGCTTGCGCCGCCACGAGCCGAGGTGCACCTCGTAGATGCTCATCGGCGCATCGAGCGCATTCGCGCGCTGCCGTTCGGGTGATGGCGGCATGACTGGCCGCATCGGTGCGACGACGCTCGCGGTCGACGGCCGCAGCTCGGCGGCGCGCCCGTAGGGATCGGCCTTCAGCGGCAGCAGCGCACCCTGCGCGTCGCGCAGCTCGTACTTGTAGCGCGCGCCGGCGCCGACGCCGGGAACGAACAGCTCCCAGACGCCGCATTCGCGGCGCAGCCGCATCGGGTGGCGCCGCCCGTCCCAGCCGTTGAACTCGCCGACCACGGCGGCGCGCGACGCGTTCGGCGCCCAGACGGCGAAGGCCGTGCCTTGCGAGCCCGCGATGCTGCGCGGATTCGCGCCGAGGATCTCGAACGGCCGCAGATGCGAGCCTTCGCTGAGCAGCCAGGCATCCATCTCGCCGAGCACGGGAGCGAAGCGGTACGGGTCGTCGAGCACCGATTCGCTGCCGCCTGGCACCCTCACGCGCAGCCGGTAGTCGCTCGGGCGCGGGCCGCTGCCGGCGCCTTCGAACAGGCCGTCCGGGTGGCGGCAGGCGAGCTCCATGATCGGCGCCAGGCCGGTCGCGTCGAGCAGCGTGACGGCCAGCGCCCCGGGCAGGAAGACACACACGCTCCAGCCGCCTTGTGCGTCGTCATGCGCGCCGAGCACCGAGAACGGATCGGCGTGCGCCGCGGCGCGCAGCAAGTCGATGTCGCGCTCGGTCAGCATGGTGGTGGATCGATGGCCCTCACCCCAGCCCTCTCCCGCAAGCGGGAGAGGGAGCAACTCCCGGGGAGAGGGTGGGGGTGAGGGGCGGCCGTGTCATGTCAGCGGCTTGACGCGCCAGATCTGCGCTGCGTACTCGCGGATCGCGCGGTCCGACGAGAACGCCCCCATGCCGGCGACGTTGGCGATCGCATGCCGCGCCCATTGCGCCGGGTCGCGGTACAGCGCGTCGACACGCGCCTGCGCGGCGACATAGGCGTCGTAGTCGGCCAGCAGCTTGTAGTGGTCGCCGCGCCACAGCAGCGCGTCGACGAGGTCGCGGTAGCGGTCGGGCTCGCCGGGCGAGAAGCGGCCGGCGGCGATGGCGTCGAGCACGGCGGCGAGTTTGGGGTTGCCCTCGTAGATGCGCAGCGGCTGGTAGCCGCCCTGGTCGAGCGCCGCGATCTCGTGCGTCTTGTGGCCGAAGATGAAGATGCTCTCGGCACCGACATGGTCGCGGATCTCGATGTTGGCGCCGTCTTCGGTGCCTATCGTCAGCGCGCCGTTCAGCGCCAGCTTCATGTTGCCGGTGCCCGACGCCTCGGTGCCGGCGGTGGAGATCTGCTCGGACAGGTCAGCGCCCGGCATGATGAGCTCGGCCACCGAGACGCCGTAGTTCGGCACGAACACCAGCTGCAGTCGGCCGCGCAAGCGCTCGTCGGCGTTGATCACCGCGCCCACGTCGTGGATCAGCCGGATGATCTGCTTGGCCATGTGGTACGACGAGGCCGCCTTGCCGGCGAAGATCACGCTGCGCGGCACCCAGTCGGCGCCCGGGTCGGCGAGCATCGCCTGGTAGCGCGCGATCACCTGCAGCAGGTTGAGCAACTGGCGCTTGTACTCGTGGATGCGCTTGACCTGCACGTCGAACAGCCCGGCCGGGGCCAGCGCGATGCCCAGCTCGCGCTTCACGTAGGCCGCCAGGCGCTCCTTGTTGGCGCGCTTGACCGCCATGAAGGCCTGGCGGAACGCCGGGTCGTCGGCACGCGCCTTGAGCTCGCGCAGCCGGTCCAGGTCGAGCCGCCAGGCGCTGCCCAGCGTGTCGTCGAGCAGCGCCGCGAGCCCCGGGTTGGCATGCGCCAGCCAGCGCCGCGGCGTGACGCCGTTGGTGACGTTGGTGAAACGATCCGGCCACAGGCTCGCGAAGTCGGCGAAGATGGTTTTGACCAGCAGCTGCGAATGCAGCGCCGAGACGCCGTTGATCTTGTGGCTGCCGACGATCGACAGGTGCGCCATCCGCACCCGCCGCTCGCCGCTTTCGTCGATCAGCGACAGCCGGCGCAGGAAGGCGTCGTCGCCGGGGCGATGCAGCGCGGCCTCGGCCAGGAACTCGGCGTTGATGTGCAGGATGATCTGCAGGTGGCGCGGCAGCACATGCTGCATCAGCCCGACCGGCCAGGTCTCGAGCGCCTCGGGCATCAGGGTGTGGTTGGTGTACGAGAACACCTTCTTGGCCTGCGACCAGGCCTCGGCCCAGGCCATGCCGTGCACGTCGGTCAGCACGCGCATCAGCTCGGCCACCGCGATGGCCGGGTGGGTGTCGTTGAGGTGGATCGCCACCTGGTCGGCCAGCGTGGCGAAGCTGCCATGCTCGGCCAGGTGGCGCGCGAGGATGTCGGCCACCGAGGCGGCGACGAAAAAGTACTCCTGGCGCAGCCGCAGCTCGCGCCCGGCCGGCGTGCTGTCGTTCGGGTAAAGCACCCACGAGATGTTCTCGAACTCGTTCTTCACCTCGGCGGCGCGTGCATAGTCGCCGCTGTTGAAGGCGTGCAGGTCGATATGCGCCGGCGCCGATGCTTTCCACAGGCGCAGCGTGCTGACCTTGGACGTGGCGTGCCCCGGAATGACCATGTCGTAGGCTTTCGCCACCACCTCGGCGGCCGGCCGCCAGACCGGCGTGGCGCCGTCGGACTCGACCCAGCCGCCGAAATGCACCGGCACGCTGATGCCGGCGCGCGGAAACTCCCACGGCGTGCCGTCGGCGAGCCAGGGGTCGGGGTGCTCGACCTGGCGGCCCTGCACGATGTCCTGCGCGAACATGCCGTACTCGTAGCGGATGCCGTAGCCGAACGACGGCAGCCCGAGCGTGGCCATCGAATCGAGGAAACACGCGGCCAGCCGGCCGAGGCCGCCGTTGCCGAGCGCTGCATCGGCCTCTTGTTCCTCGATCTCCTCGAGGCGGCGCGCATGGGCCGCGGCGGCGCTCGCGGCGTGCCCGCGCAACGCCAGCGCATCGAGCGCATTGCCGAGGCTGCGCCCGATCAGGAATTCCATCGACAGGTAGTAGACCCGGCGCGCCTTGGCGGCGCGCTCGGCGGCCTGGGTCTCGACCCAGCGCCGGGCCAGCTGCTGGCGCGGCGCCTGGGCCACCGCCAGCATCAGGTCGGACGGGGTCGCCTCGTCCGGCGCGACGCCCACGCTGGTGAGAAGCTGGTGGTCGAGGTCGGCGAGGGCGTGGTCGTTCATATCGGAAGTGTGCTCGGCAAATCGACGCTTTCGCAGCCAGTGTCGCGGCCGGCGGCGGGGGCGTCAACGGCGCGTGTCTTGCGCGCTGCGCGGGCATCGCGCACTATCTGCATGCGAGAGCACAGGAGTCTTCCATGCCACACACCGAACTGGCGCGAAATCTGGAGCTGCCCAAACGCGCGGTCGCGCTGGTCCTGGCCGGCGGCCGCGGCAGCCGGCTGAAGCACCTGACCGACCGGCGGGCCAAGCCGGCGGTCTACTTCGGCGGCAAGTTCCGGATCATCGACTTCGCATTGTCGAACTGCCTGAACTCGGGCATCCGCCGCATCGGCGTCATCACGCAATACAAGTCGCACAGCCTGATGCGCCACCTGCAGCGCGGCTGGGCCTTCCTGAAGACCGAGATGAACGAGTTCGTCGACCTGCTGCCGGCGCAACAGCGCGTCGACGAGGAGTCGTGGTATCGCGGCACGGCCGACGCGGTGTGGCAGAACCAGGACATCATCGACGGCTACCGGGCCGACTACATCGTGGTTCTCGCCGGCGACCACGTCTACAAGATGAACTACGCGCTGATGCTGGCCGACCATGTGGCCAAGGGTCATCCGTGCACGGTGGGCTGCTTCCCGGTGCCGCGCGAAGAGGCCAGCGGCTTCGGCGTGATGGCGGTCGACGCGCAGAACAAAATCGTCGACTTCGTCGAGAAGCCGGCCAACCCGCCGCCGATGCCGGACCAGCCGAACATGTCGCTCGCGAGCATGGGCATCTACATCTTCGACGCCGGCTTTCTGCAGCAGGAGCTCGAGCGCGACCTGAAGGACCCGGCGTCGAGCCACGATTTCGGCAAGGACATCATTCCGCGCGCGGTGCGAAACGGCCAGGCGGTGGCGCATCCGTTCGGCATGAGCTGCGTGTCCACCCACGACGGCGACGAGCCGTACTGGCGCGACGTGGGAACGATCGATGCGTACTGGGACGCCAACATCGACCTCACCGCCACCGTGCCGCTGCTCGATCTGTACGACACCCGCTGGCCGATCTGGACCTACCAGCCGCAGCTGCCGCCGGCCAAGTTCGTGCACAACCAGGACGACCGGCGCGGCACGGCGGTCGAGTCGATGGTCTCGGGCGGCTGCATCATCTCGGGCAGCGTGTTCCGCTCGGTGCTGTTCTCGAGCGTGCGGGTGCATTCGCACGCCAGCGTGAACTGGGCGGTGGTGCTGCCCGGCGCGCAGATCGGCCACAAGGCGCGCCTGACCCGCGTGGTCATCGACCGCGGCTGCGTCATCCCCGACGGCCTGGTGGTCGGCGACGACCCGGTGGCCGACGCGCGGCGCTTCCACCGCACCGAGCACGGCATCACCCTCGTCACGCGCGACATGCTCGCGGCGCTGGCTTGAGCGCGCCGCTGGCGTCGCCGGCGCCGAAGCTGCTGCATGTCGCGGCCGAAGTCTTCCCGCTCGTCAAGACCGGAGGCCTCGCCGACGTGGCCGGCGCGCTGCCGCCGGCGCTCGAGCGCGCCGGCGCCGATGTGCGGCTGCTGTTGCCGGGCTTGCCGGCGATCATCGAGTCGGTGCTGCAGCCGCGCAGCGTCTGCCAGATCGGGCCGCTGTTCGGCGCGGCGCGGGTCACGCTGCGGCTGGGCCGCCTGCCGGGCAGCCACGTGAACGCCTATGTGGTCGACGCGCCCTACCTGTTCCGGCGCGGCGGCAGCCCCTACCAGGACAGCCGCGGCGCGGAATGGTCGGACAACCTGCAGCGCTTCGCGCTGCTCGGCTGGGTCGGCGCGCACCTGGCCGCCGGCGAGCTCGACGAGCGCTGGACGCCCGACGTGCTGCATGCCCACGACTGGCATGCGGCGCTTGCCTGCGCCTACGCGCGCGCCCACCCGGCAACCGCCGCGGCGTCGGTGTTCACGGTGCACAACCTGGCCTACCAGGGACTGTTCCCGGCCGCCGACTTCGCCCAGCTCGGCCTGCCGGCGCGCATGCTGGCCTCGTCGGGGCTGGAGTTCCATGGCCAGCTGTCGTTCATGAAGGGCGGCCTCAAGTTCGCCGACCGCATCACCACCGTCAGCCCGAGCTATGCGCGCGAGATCGCGACGCCCGAGTTCGGCGCCGGCCTCGATGGCGTGATCCGCGGCCGCCAGGCCGATGTGTCGGGCATCCTCAACGGCGTCGACGAGCAGGTCTGGAACCCCGAGCTCGACAGCGCGCTCGCGTCGCGCTACGGTGCCGACCGGCTCGAAGGCAAGGCCGTGTGCAAGCAGGCGCTGCAGCGTGAGGCCGGGCTCGCCGTCGAGGCCGACGCGCCGCTGCTCGCCGTGATCAGCCGCCTCACGTCGCAAAAGGGGCTCGACTTGGTGCTGGGCGCGCTCGGCGGGCTGCTCGCCAAAGGCGCGCAGCTGTTTGTCGTCGGCACCGGCGATGCGGCGCTGGAAGGGGCCTTCCGCGACGCGGCGCGGGCGCATCCGGGCCGGGTCGCCGTGCGGCTGGTCTACGACGAGGCGCTGGCCCATCGCGCGATCGGCGGCGCCGACGCGATCCTGGTGCCGTCGCGTTTCGAGCCCTGCGGCCTGACCCAGCTCTATGGGCTGCGCTACGGCACGCTGCCGCTGGTGCGGCGCGTCGGCGGGCTGGCCGACACGGTGGTCGACGCGGGCGCCGATGCCTTGCGCGACGGGCGTGCCACCGGCTTCGCGTTCGATGCGCCGGCGAGCGCCGCGCTCGAGCATGCCGTCGAGCGCCTGCTCGCCCTGTACCGGCAGCCGCAAGCCTGGCGCGCGGTGATGCGCCGCGCGATGGCGCAGGACTTCTCGTGGGACCATGCGGCGACGGACTACCTCGCGCTTTATCGCGATGTGATCGCGCGCCGGTTCAGGTGACGAGGGGTCGGACCGTGTGGCGAAAGTTGCCGAGGTGGTTGATCGTTGCCGGCGTGTGCATCGGCGCGTCGACGGCCGGTGCCGATCCTGCCACCGGAGCTGCGACCAGGCTTCGTCTCGCCTACGAGGAGATGAGCCAACACGCCGGCGAGAGTCGCTCGCACCGAGCGCTGCGGCTCGAATCCTCCGAGACATCGGGCAGCGTGAACGGCGAAGCCTTCGGCCTGGTCGATCACTCGTTCGCCGGCTTGAGCACCGCCCTGGCGGACCCGGGCCGCTGGTGCGACATCATGATCCTGCACATCAACAACAAGGCCTGCCGCGCATCGGCGACCGGCAATGCCGCGACCATCACCTTGAGAGTGGCGAGGAAGTACGACCAGTCGGTCGAGCAGGCCCAAGCGATCGAGTTTTCGTACCGGCTCGTGGAGGCGACCCCTCAATACCTGGCAGTCCAGCTCGACGCTGCCAACGGGCCGTTGGGCACCAGCGACTACCGCATCGTGTTCGAAGCGATCCCCGGCCGCGACGGGCGCTCTTTCGTGCACCTGTCCTATTCGTACCGCTACGGCTTCACGACGCGCATGGCGATGGGCGCCTACTTCGCGACGGTGGGCCGCGGCAAGGTCGGCTTCACCGAAACGGGGCATCTCGCGAACGGCGAGCCCGAGTACATCGCGGGCATGCGCGGCCTGGTCGAGCGCAACACGATGCGCTACTTCCTTGCCGTCGAGGCCTATCTCGGCGTGTCGGGAACGGCCGGCCCGGAGCCGCAGTTCGAGGCGCGCCTGCGCCACTGGTTCGACGCGACCGAGCTGCACCCCCGGCAACTGCACGAGGTCGACAGGCAGACCTTCCTGGAGATCAAGCTGAGGGAGCACCTGGCAGCGCCGGCGTCCCGGAAATGACCGGGCCCCGGCCCGGTCGTTCGGACTAGAACGGCAACAGCTTGAAGTTGAACACCCGCTCGGCCAGCCAGATGCCGGCGATCAAGGCGATCAGCAGCGAGCCGCTGACCAAGACCAGACGCTGGTAGAGCCAGGTGCGGCGCAGGCCGAAGGCGAGCGGCAGGAACGCCGAGACGATCGTCAGCTGGCCGACTTCGACGCCGAGGTTGAAGCCGACCAGCGCCAGCAGCAGCGCGCCCTGCGGCAGGCCCAGGTCGGCGAGCACGCTGGCGAAGCCGAAGCCGTGGATCAGGCCGAAGCCGAACGCGACGGTCCAGCGCCGGCCGCGGAACACCGGAACAACGTTGTTCAACGCGGCCAGCACGACCGACGCGGCGATCGCCGACTCGACCCAGCGCGACGGCAGCGAGACGACCCCGAGCGTGGCGAGCGACAGCGTGATCGAGTGCGCGACCGTGAACGAGGTGACGATCTTCAGCACGTCGATGAAACCCGCGCGAAAGCTCGCCGCCGCGTGCCAGACACCCGCGCGCCAGAGCAGCACCGCGGGCAGCAGCAAGGACAGCAGGAACAGGATGTGGTCGTAGCCGATCCAGATGTGGAACACCCCCTCGCGGGCGTAGGCGAGAAACTGGTCGACGAGGCTGATCGTCTGCAGCTCGAAGGTCTGGGTCGGCGCCTGCGGGCCGAGGACCGCGGTGCGGGTCTGGCCGTGCGATTCGAGCTTGAGCAGCCCGCGGTGCTGCGGGTCGAGGTCGGCGAACAGGCGATAGCTCAGCGCCAGCGCGGCCGGTGGCTTGGGGCAATCCACCTTCAGCGCGATGACGGTGTAGGCGCCGTCGGTGTGGTCGTCGACCAGTTGTCCGCCGGGCGCGATGGCACACGCCGCGCCGTCGCCCTGCACCGCCAGCCGGGCCAGCGCGTAGGCCGCGATGTCGGCGTGCTTGGCGCGCAGCTCGCCCCAGGTGATGTTGCCGTCGCCGTCGGCATCGAGGCCGATCGCGAAGTCGAGGTCGCGCAGGGCGATGTCCCACTGGCCGGTGATGCCCTGCGCGCCGACCGTCAGCGTGAGGTAGCTGTCGGACGGTTTGTGGGCCTGCGCGGGGCCGGCCGACAGCATGCCGCACAGCACCGCGAACAGCACGACGACGAAGCGCGTGAGGCGAGTCATTTGCCACCCCGCAGCTGGTGCGCGAGCGTGTTCAGCGCGGCGCTCTCGATGCCCGATGCGGCCATCCACTTCAGCACCGGCTCGGCGGCGTCGGGTTGGTGTGCCGCGAGCGCCGCCTCCAGCAAGATGCGCGCATCGGCCGGCTCGCGCTGCAGCGTGTAGTTCTCGCGCGCCAGCGCCAGCGCCTTGGGCGCTTGCCCGCGCAGCTCGAGCTCGAAGCGGGCTTCCTCTTTCTGATGCAGCTTGTCGCCGCGCAGCCGCGCCGCGTCGAAACGCGCCGCCAGGTCGTGTTCCCAGCCGGCCCGCGGCGCCGCGTTGAGCGCCTTCGCGGCCAGCGCCAGGCGCAGCAGCAGCAGGTCGGAACGGGTGCTGTCCTTCAGCAGCGCCAGCACCTCGGCCGGCCGCTGGCGGTCGAGCAGGAAGTCGGCATAGGCCGCGAGCAGATAGCCGTCGTCCAGCCGCAGCGCGAGTGCGGCCTTGTAGGCCTCTTCGGCCTGCACCGGCTTGCCGCGCCGGGCCTCGATTTCGGCGAGCCGGGTCAACACCCACAGCTGCTCGCCGGGGCTGGCCTGCGGGCTCTGGCGCAGCGCCGAGCGGATGGCCTCGGCGGCGGCCGCTGCCTTGCCGGTGACCGAGTCGACATAGGCCTCGCAGGCGGTGCCGATCAGCGCCGACGCGTGCTGCCTGAGCTGAGCGCAGGCGCCGCGCGCCTCGGGGTAGTGCGCTTGCACCATGCTGATGGCTGCGCGCCAGGCCCACGCCTCGCCGTTGCCCGGGTCGGCACGCAGCGCGGCGTCGAGGTCGGCCAGCGCCGCGTCGAACTGGTGGCCGAACTGCAGGATGATGGCGCGCATCACCCGCGCCTGCACCGGCGGGTCGGCGAGGTTCCACCACGGCGCCATCGCCGCCTGGGCATAGCCGATGTAGCGCGGGTCGCCCTCGGCGGCCACCTGTTCGTAGTAGCGCCTGGCGAGCCGAACCGCGACGCCCAGGTCCTGCGGGCTGGCCTGGAGCTGATGGCGCAGATCGTTCAGCTCGCGCATGCGCGGGTCGGCCGCGCGCGCCGGCAGCTTCTCGAGCACCTGCTGGTCGGACTGCGGGCGATACGGCGCGGCGGCGCCGAGGGCTGTCAGCGTCGACAGCAGGGCCGCGAGGACAAGACGATGGATGTTCAGGCGCTGCATTCGGGGCAATTGAGCCTTCCCTAATTCATGACACAACAAGCTCCGTTCGGGCTGAGCTTGTATTTCCGATCGCCCCGAGCTTGTCGAAGGGAGCCTGCGGGTAGCTCGGTGCGGGCACTTCGACAAGCTCAGTGCGAACGGGCGGTGGTGTGTCATGAAATATGAACAGGTCAATAGAAGTTGGCGTTCAGCGTCAGCCGCAGGCTGCGCGGCTCGACCGGGTGGAAGTGGATGTCGGGTACGCCTTCGCGCGGCTGGCCCTTCAGTCGCGAGCTGTAGAAGTAGTCGATGTCGCTCGCCTTGCTGCCGAACAGATTGAACATGTCCAGCGCGATCTTGATGTCCTTGTCGATCCGGTAGCCCGCGCGCAGTGAAGCGAGCGTGGTCGCCTTCGAGCGCTGGCTGTTGTCCTCGATCAAGGGGCGGGGGCCGAAGTATCGCAGCTGGAACTGGCCGAACCACGGCCCGCACCGGGTCACGGTGGCGCCCAGCGAGACGACCCGGTCGACCGAGCCGGGAATGAAGTTGCCCGCCGGGTCGTCCACGCTGAACCTGGCGCGCGACAACGCGAAGTCGGCGTCGAACAGCAGCCACGGTTGTGCGACCCAGTGGTTGTTCCATTCGATGCCGTGGCGCCGGCTCGGCCGGTTCGGCGCGGTGTCGCCGGCATCGCCCGAGAAGACGAGCTCGGAACCGAGGTCAAGCTGCCACAGCGCGAGCGAGCTTTGCAAGCCCGGGATCAGCTCGCTGCGCAGCCCGAGCTCGATGCCCCTGGAGCGCACCAGCGGCGTCACCGGGTCGGCCGGCAGGCCTTCCTTGGGCGTCACGGTCTGGGTGGTTCCGCGCGCGTCGTTGCTGTGAAAGCCGTGGCCGTAGTTGACGAAGTACTCGGTCTTGTTCCACGGCCCGAGGATCAGCGAGAGCTTGGGCGAAGCGATGCTGGCCCGGGCGCTGCCGCTGTTGCCTGCGATCGAGCTCGTGACGTCGAACCCAAACCGGTCGGCGCGCAGCCCGGCCACGCCGCGCAGCCAGGGCAACCATTGGGTCGAGTTCTCGGCGTACAGCGCCAGGCTGGTTTGGCGAACGCGGCTCTCTTGTGTCACGCCAACCCGCTGGCCCTCGGCCGCGCTGTACAAGCCCAGCGGGGCGATGCGATCGTGGCGCAGCTGAACGCCGATCGTGTTGACGGCGTCGCGCCCGAGCATCGTCGTGTTCCAGCTGCGGCTCGCGCCGACGCCGAACACCCGGCGCCGCTCGGCCTGCTCGAACTGGTCGCCGTTGATACCGCTCGGATTGGCGATAGGGCCGAGGTCGATCGGGTGGTCGAGGAAAAACGTGAAGTTCGAGAACAGGTCGAGCCTGGACTGGACCGCGTAGGCGTTGAGGTCGAACCGGCCATCGTCGAGCTTGCGCTGCCGCGTGTAGGACAGGCTGAAGCGCGCGGTTTGCCCGTGGTCGCTCGGGTCGATGGCGCCGAAGCGGCCGATCACGCCGGCGTCGACCGCGCTTCGCGGCACTTGGTCGCTGGCGTTCCAGCCGGCCGAATAGGCCATGGCGGTAAGCGTCGAGCGCTCGTCGTCGTTGCCGGTCGCATAACGCAACACGCCGTTCAGGCGGTGGAACTTGTCGGGGTGCTCCCAGGGACCGTCGTTGTGCGCGGCTTCGATTGCGTACAGCAGGCTGCCGTCGGCGAGCGGCGACCTGTTCATCACCAGGGCGCGCCGATAACCTTGTTCACCCAGCGTCAGCGACACCAGGTCGCACGGCAGCGCATCGAACAAGCTGATGTGGGCGGCGCCCGCCGACGCGAAGTCGCCTTCGTCGGCGTAGTACGGGCCCTTCTTGTACTTGATGCGGTCGACCAGCTCGGGGATCAGCCAGTTCAGGTCGCTGTAGCCGTGGCCGTGGGCGTGGGTGGGCATGTTCACCGGCATGCCGTCGACGAAGCTCGCGAAGTCGGTGCCGTGGTCGAGGTTGAAGCCGCGCAGGTAGTACTGGTTCGCCTTGCCGTCGCCGCTGTGCTGCGAAACGATCACGCCGGGAACGAACTCCAGCACCTCGGCGGGGCGCAAGGTCGGCCGGCTTTCGATCAGCTTGGAAGTGACGCTGCCCTGGCTCGCCGCATCGGACGAGCCCACCGAGTTGATGTAGTTGCCTTGCACCTGCACCCAGGGAAGGCTCTGGGTGCTCTGGGCTGTCGCCAGGCTGCACAACGCTGACGCAATGGCGCATGCGAGCGCGCGGCGTCGGAAGCGCCGGAGTTGATTCATGTTCTTGTCCTCGATGGCGGGCGCTGCGGCCCACATGCCCGGCGTTCGGCCGGCATTCGCTGCAAGGTCAAGACAATCGAGGTGGCCGCTCCGGACCGTCGGGGACGTGGCTCAGGCAGGCCCAGCATGGCCGGGCCACCCAGGGTGCGCGGCCGAGCGGCGCGGCCCAAGGCATCGCATCGGGCAGCAAGGCGACAAACGCCGCCAGCGACGGGCTCAGCGCGCTCTCGCCGGGGTCGAGCGCCGTGTCGTCGCCGCTGCGCAGCACGCTCGCATCGCCGAACGCGTGGTGGTGCCGCTCGGAAGAGGACGAAGCGTGGAAATGGCCGAATGCACTCAAGACATGCGCGGCCTGATGCGAGCGCTCGACGCGCTGGTGGACATGCGCCGGGCCGAGGCTCGCGAACACCCCCGCCGCCAACCCTTGAAGAGGCAGCAAGAAGGCGAGCAGCCAGACCAGGGCTCGGCGCGTGGGGGATGAGGGGACAGGACGCACAGGCGAAGGAGAGTCGCGGGTTGATTGATGCATACGCACGGCGCGGCGCGCCGGATGCGCGAGGCCTGCGGCGTTCAGCCGCGTCATTCGACCTTGCCGATGCGCGCCAGCGCCTTCGTCATCAGCGCCGCGTCGGCGTCCCAGTAGGCCTGGAACTCGGGCGCGCAGTCACCGCCGCGCCACCGAGTCGGCGACACCGCCGGGTGGGAACGGAACGATCAGCGTGATCGGCTTGTCGGGGTAGTGGCTTTGTGCGTGCGCGGCGCTCGCAAGCAGCGCGAGCAATGCACAGGCCAGCGTCGAGCGTCGATCCATCATGTCGTTTGCGCTCGGTTCAGACGAAGCGGTTCTCGATCGCCCCGATGCCGTCGATCATGATTCGCACCACGTCGCCGCTGCGAGCTGCGCCCGCCCTTGCCGATGACCACCGCGAGCTCGGCTTCGTAGTCGATCTGGCTCGACAGCTCGGCCGGCAGCCGCACATCGTCGTGCGGGCCGACCACGGATTCGGGCACCTTGGTGAAGACGATCGGCCAGGCGTCGGTCTTGGCCGCGCTGTCCTTGAACACCGAGGCCGACAGCTCGCTGGCGTGGGCGCGGTAGTTGCGGCCGACAGAGGCCCTTCCATTCGAACGTCGCGATGCGCATGGCGCTCTCCTCGTGAGTCCGGTGCGTGCCGAGCGTACCCATCTGAACCGAGTGCTTGTATATTGGCCCGGCACCGGTGAGCAAGCATGAGTTTGACCCTGTTTCGGTTCCCGACCACACGCCGCGCCCTTTGCGGCGTGGCGTTTGCGGCACTCGCGGCGCTGCTCGCCGACGCCGCCGCGCAGGACTATCCGACCCGGCCGGTTCGCATCATCGTTCCGTTCGCGCCCGGCGGCCCGGCCGACATCTATGCACGCTTCATCGGCCAGCGCCTGCAAGAGCGCCTGGGCCAGGGTTTCATCATCGACAACCGGCCCGGTGCCGGCTCGATCATCGGCAGCGACGCGGTCGCCAAGAGTGCGCCCGACGGCTACACGCTGCTGCTGATGTCGAACACGCACACCGTCAACGAGTCGCTGATCCCGAACAAGCCGTTTGTGCTGATGCGTGACTTCGCGCCGATCGCGCCGATCAATTCGTCGGACCTGCTGCTGGTGGTCCGCGCCTCGCTGCCGGTATCCAGTCTGGCCGATCTGATCGCGCAAGCGAAAGCCAAACCGGGCAGCCTGACCTACGCATCGTCGGGCCCGGGAACGCCCTACCACATGGCCGGCGAGCTGTTCAAGGCGATGGCCGGCGTGAGCATCGTGCACATCCCGTACAAAGGCAGCTCGGGCGCGCGCTCCGACGTGATGGGCGGCCAGGTCGACATGATGTTCGATGCCATCACGACGATGACCGAGCACCTGCGCGGCGGCAGGGTGAAGGCGTTGGCCACCACCGGGACGGCACGATCGGCGGTGCTGCGCGATGTGCCCACCGTCGCCGAAGCCGGCGTGCCGGGTTACGAGGCGACGATCTGGCTCGGCCTGCTGGCGCCCAGGGGCACGCCGCCGACGATCGTCAACCGGCTCAACGCCGAAGTCGGCCGCATCGCCGGCGACCCCGAGGTGCGCAAATCCTGGGAGGCGCAGGGCGCGACGCCGATGGTGATGAGCGTCGACGAGTTCAGCCGCTACCTGAACGACGACATCGCCAAGTGGGCGCGCATCGTCAAGATCTCGGGTGCGAAGGCAGAGCAGTGAGCGGCGCATTGAAGGTGCTGTGTGCCGGTGCGGCCAAAGGATTGGTGACGGCGCTGCAGGGGCGGTTCAGCGGCGCAACCGGCGCAAGCATCGAAGCACGTTTCGGCGCGGTCGGCGCGATGCAGGAAGCGCTGCTCGGCGGCGCCGCTTGTGACGTGATGATCGTCACCGCGGCGATGACCGAGGCGCTGGCCGCGGCCGGTGAGCTGCGCGGCGAGACACGCGCCGAGCTCGGGCGGGTGCGCACGGGGGTTGCGGTGCGCTGCGGTGCGGCGCGGCCCGACATCGCTTCGGCGGCGGCGTTGCGCGTGAGCCTGCTCGCTGCCGATGCGCTGTATTTCCCCGACCCTGGGCGAGCGACTGCCGGCATCCATTTCGCGAAGGTGTTGCGCGAGCTCGGCGTGCACGATGAGCTGGCCGCGCGCTGTCGCACCTTTGCGAACGGCGCGACGGCAATGCACGAGCTCGCCGTTGCCGGGTCGGCGCGCTCGCTCGGCTGCACCCAGATCACCGAGATCAACTACACCGACGGCGTGAGCCTGGTGGGGCCCCTGCCCGACGAGTTCGAGCTGGCTACCGTCTACAGCGCTGCGATCGCGCGGCGCTGCAGCCGCCCCGATCTTGCCGAGCGTTTCATCGCGCTGCTGGCGGGCCCCGAGTCGCGCGCGCTGCGCGCGGCCGGCGGTTTCGAGTTCGCTGACTGATCGGCAGGGCAGGCCTTACGCCCGCCTACAGACCTTACAGCCGCGGGTGGACATCGCGGAAAGCCTGATGTGGAATCGCAGGATGCGGTTTTTATGGCTTGCTTTCGCTGCTTTCTCGCTCTCGCTGTCCGGCTGCGCATTGTTCAGGCCGGCGCCGTCCACACCTGCACCGGCCCATCCGGCGCCGGCCCCCGCGCAGGAACACACCAACATCGTGCCGAGCGTGCCCGAGGCGGCGCCGAAGGTGTCGCTGCTGGCTGAGCAGCGCCGCCTGGCCGACTTGTTCCGCGGCACGCCGGTGGTGTTCGAAATGACACCCGACGGCAGCCTGCGGGTCGGCGTGCCGCTGCGTTATTCATTCGATGACGGCCGCGCCGCGGTGAAGCCGCCGCTGGCCGCGGTGCTCGATCGTGTCGCCAGGAGCCAGCGCGGGCAGAAGACGCGGCTGCGCGTCGCTGCGCCGGCCGATGCCAGTGCCGCCAACGCGCAGCAGCTCGCTCGCGACCGCGCGGCCAGCACACGCGACTACCTGGTGGCGCGCGGAGTGGGGGTGTCGCGCTTTGCGACGCCGGTGCCGGCCAGCGGCAGCGAGGTCGAGATCATCGTCGCCGAAATGAAGCCGCAATAACGCGGCGGGGTGCCAGAGCCGGCGCTATCGAGGACATCAGCGCACCTGGATTGGCGACGAGCTTCAGCTTGATGCATGGCGACCCCCGCACACCCTCACTTGCAGTGCGCGTTCCGGCTTGCAAGCCGGAACCGCTGCGCGGGCTCGCCGCATGCGGCTCGA
>Ga0209515_10002696_pt1 | contig 26777 bp, 28 predicted proteins | sample Subgroupgradi54m_FD_187454 | JGI IMG/M metagenome (GOLD analysis project Ga0209515, IMG submission 187454) | Subsurface groundwater microbial communities from S. Glens Falls, New York, USA - GMW60B uncontaminated upgradient, 5.4 m (SPAdes)... ... | reverse complement strand
TAAACAATAACGATAATCAGTTTTAAGGGTAGGCAAAATTTGAGCGGGGTGCTCATTTTTGTAGCTACTCGCTAAAGCTCGTAGACAAAAATGGCAAAACAAATTAAGTTTTCCGACGACGCGCGCAAACGCATTCAAAGAGGCGTGGATATTTTGGCCAACGCCGTAAAAATTACGCTTGGTCCCAAAGGCCGCAATGTGGTTTTAGATAAAAGTTACGGCGCGCCCGTTATCACCAAAGACGGCGTTACTGTGGCTAAAGAAATTGAACTGGAAGATAAGTTTGAAAACATCGGCGCAGCTTTGGTTAAGGAGGTGGCTTCCAAAACCAACGATGTCGCTGGTGATGGCACCACCACCGCCACGGTTTTAGCCCAAGCTATGGTGCAGGAAGGTTTTAAAAAACTTTCGGCGGGTTTTAATCCGATGGGTATGAAGCGGGGTATGAGCGAAGCCAGTGAGGCCGTAGTGAGCGCCTTAAAAAAAATGGCTCGGCCGGTTTCGGGTCATAACAGCATTTCTCAAGTAGCCACAATTTCGGCTCAAGACGAAGAGATCGGCCAACTGATTGCCGATGTCATGGATGAGGTTGGCAAAGACGGCGTGGTGACCGTGGAAGAATCCCAAACATTCGGCCTGTCCAAAGAAGTGGTGGAGGGCATGCAATTTGACCGCGGCTATATTTCGCCTTATATGGTTACCAACGCCGAAAGAATGGAATCCGTCTACGAGAATCCATTAATTTTAATAACCGATAAAAAAATCTCGGCCATCAGCGATATTTTGCCGTTGCTGGAAAAATTAGCTAAATCCGGCAAAAAGGATTTAGTTATTATCGCTGATGATGTTGAAGGCGAATCACTGGCCACTTTGGTGGTCAATAAAATTCGCGGAACATTTAACGCTCTTGCCATAAAAGCGCCGGGTTTTGGCGACAGACGCAAAGAAATGCTAGAGGACCTGGCTATTTTAACCGGCGGCGAAGTTGTTACCGAAGATAAGGGTTTAAAATTGGATTCAGCCGATATTAATATGTTGGGCCAAGCGCGCCGGATTGTTGCCACCAAAGAAAATACCACGATAATTGGCGGCTCCGGCGCTAAAGCCGTTATAGAGAAACGTCTCAAACAAATTAAGGCGCAAATAGAAGAATCCACTTCCGATTTTGACAGCGAAAAATTAAAGGAACGCTTGGGCAAACTCTCGGGTGGCGTGGCGGTTATAAAAGTGGGCGCGGCCACCGAAGTGGAACAAAAAGAAAAAAAACAAAGAATAGAAGACGCGCTGTCCGCCACCAAATCAGCCGTGGAGGAGGGGATAGTCGTGGGCGGCGGGGTGGCTTTTATTCGCACTTTGGGCGAGGTGGAAAAAGTTGTTGATCGCAACACTCAAAAAAAATTGGCCGACGAACAAGCCGGCGCCGAAATAATTTTTAGAGCTATTCAAGAACCGTTAAAACAAATCGCTTACAACGCCGGGGTGGATGGTTCGGTGGTGGCCGAAGAAGTTAAAAAGAAATTAGGCAATATCGGCTATAATGCCGGCCTAGATAAATACGAGGATTTGGTTAAGGCCGGTATTATTGATCCGGTTAAAGTCACCCGGCTAGCCCTGCAAAACGCCGTATCCATCGCCTCCATGTTGTTAACCACCGAGGCCGTAATCACCGATATTCCCGAAAAGAAACAGGCCACGCCTATGGGCGGCGGGATGGGAGGGATGGAAGATTATTAAAACATAGCGCCAATCCACCAATAATTATTAGGCAAGGAATTTTTTAAAAAATCAATCCCGAAACAATTAGTATTTAAGCCCTCAAACAGCTAATCATTACCACGCAATTGCGTGGTAATGATAACCTTAATAAAGTTTGATAGATGTAGATATTTTTACTACTCGCATTATTAGCATAGATTAGTATATTGGTGTTATAATATTCTCATGGATATAACAACTTGGATTTTCATCGGTGTCGGTGGTGTAATAGTCCTTTGGATTATTTACGCTTTTAATCGTTTAGTAACTTTGCGTACTCGCATAGACGAGGCCTTTTCCGATATTGAAGTTCAATTAAAACGCCGTTATGATTTAATTCCTAATGTGGTGGAAACGGTTAAGGGTTATATGGGCCACGAACGCGCCGTGTTTGAAAATGTTACCCAAGCCCGTTCGGCGGCGATGGGGGCGCATGATCCCAACGAAAAAGCGGCTAAAGAAAACGCTTTGTCTAATACTCTCAAGACCTTGTTTGCCGTGTCAGAAAATTATCCCGACCTAAAAGCCAATGCTAATTTTTTGGATTTACAGCGGGAACTGGCTGATACCGAAAATAAAATTCAATCAGCCCGCCGGTTTTACAACGGCAATGTGAGGGATTTGAATGTCGCGGTGGATTCTTTTCCATCCAATCTTATTGCTGGAATGTTTAGTTTCAAAAAGCGAGAATTTTTTGATTTGGAAGATAACTCTCCGGCGCAAGAAGCGGTTTCTGTGAATTTCTGAATTCACATTATTAATTTCATGGCCAGTATCTATACCCATAAGGACTCTAATATAAGAAAAACATGGCTCTTGATGGCCGTGTTTTTTGGCATTGTGATTGGTATTGGTTTTATTTTTAGCCAGATTTATAACAGCCCGGGCATTTTATATTTTGCGGTGGTCTTTAGCATCGCTATGAATTTGGTAGGTTACTGGTTTTCCGATAAAATCGCTTTGGCTTTGCACAAGGCCCAGCCGGTGGAATTAAAATCTAACCCCGAACTTTATCGCATATTAGAAAATTTAACTATTACGGCCGGTTTGCCTATGCCAAAGTTTTATTTGATTGACGATCCCGCGCCGAACGCTTTTGCCACCGGCCGCAACGCCCAACATGCCGTGGTCTGTGTGACCTCGGGTTTATTGGAACGATTAGATCGTTCGGAACTAGAAGGTGTCTTGGCTCACGAGCTTTCGCACATCGGCAATCGCGATATGTTGGTGTCCACAGTGGCGGTGGTTTTGGTGGGTTTTGTTTCCATACTTTCCGACATGTTTATGCGGTCGCTGTGGTTTGGGGGTATGAGGCGAGGCAGTGATGATAGAGAAGGTAACTCCGGGGTCTTTGTAATTGTCGGTATTGTTCTTTCTATTCTGGCGCCGATATTTGCTTCGCTGATTCAACTGGCCATTTCCCGCCGGCGCGAATTTTTAGCCGATGCTTCGGGTGTGTTGTTAACTCGCTACCCCGAAGGTCTTATATCAGCTTTAAAAAAAATTGCAGCTTATAGCCGGCCATTGCAAACTGCCACCAACGCCACGGCGCATTTATTTTTAGCCAATCCCTTTGGCGCCGACAAAGGGGATAGAAGGGGAGAAATGGGTGAAATGAAAACCCCTTGGCTGGCTAAACTTTTCTCGACACATCCGCCAATACAAGAACGAATTGCCGCGCTTGAGAATTTGAAGGTATAAAGTTAATCTATAAAATGGTTACGGAGGCGTCGCATTCAGTGCGCTTGATTGTTCCCGATTTGTTTGATCCGCCCTGGGCGGAGAAACTACAAATCGCAATCCCGTCTAAAGCGGAGGGTTCGCATAGAGGCCTAGTGCGCTTGCTTGGAAAGCAAGTATGGGGGAAACCCCATCGTGAGTTCGAATCTCACACCCTCCGCTTTGAGCGGGAGAAAGTTTATATGCCCGCAAGGGTATCGGGGGCGACAGTCCCGTCACTGAATTTGCACCAGCTTTAATATGTGAAACATGTGCAAATTCTAGTGCGGGATTCGAATCCTCTCGCCTCCGCCAAGTCATTATCAGCGGTATAAAAATGTATGAGTTCGATAATTAAAAAACCCAGCGCCTGGATTCCAATAGCAATGTCATTAACAGTTTTGGCGATAATGCTTATTTATATTGCGATAGCCGGTCCGCCGGTTCGTCAGCCGGATGAAGGCACTGGCGCGCATCTTTTTCAAATTTGGCTGGTTTTAGAAGTATTTATGGTTTCGTTTTTCGCAATCAAGTGGTTGCCGCGAGCCCCAAAACAAGCGCTTTTGGTTCTAGCAATTCAAATTATGGTCGTGCTGGCGGCCTGCGCTCCCGTTTTTTATTTTAAATTGTAATTTTTTAGCATTGCCACTATAGTTTATTAATCGTATAATAAAAAATAACTAACTAACCAAAATATCTATGAGAAAAACATTTATACACATCACCTTTATATTAACGACCCTGTTTGTTTTGGCGAGCGGCACGGCTTTGGCGCAAAAGCCGCAGGTAACATTGCCTTCGGCCGGTTTAACTCCCGAAAGCCCTTTTTATTTTCTGGATCGTCTGGGCGAGAATCTGCAACAATTCTTTACCTTCAATCCCGAGGCCAAAGCCAAGCTCCAAATTGAATTTGCGGGTGAGCGAATAGCTGAAATAAAAATTATGGTGGAAGAAAAAGGCACGCACACCAAAGGAATAGACACAGCGAAATCCTTGCTGTTAGCTAATGTGGCCCAGGCCGCGGAAATTGTGGATCAGGAAAAAGCGTCCGGCAAAGATGTTACCGGGCTTTCCAAGGATATTGACAACCAATTTGACGCGCGAGAAAAACTTCTCACGCAAACATTTTTGGACGCGCGAGCAAGGTTGATCGCCGAGCATCTGGAAATCAGAACCAAACTGCTTAAAGAAGCGCAAACGGCGGGCGACACCGCCCAAGTGGCGGAGCTGACCCAACAACTCAATGATATCCAAAATCAAGCCAATGACTTGAATGATAAAAAAGATGAAATTAAGACTTCACTCCGCAAGGAAAAGAAGAAAATAGAAGAAAACATGGATCAAAAAGATCAGCATCAAGACCAAATTGACCAAAACAACGAAGATCAGCAAGAGCAGAATCAGGAAGGAGATCAAGGGGAATCTGAATTAAACCAAAATGGCGAACAGGGCGAGTACGAAATGGAACAGAAAGGTGAGCCAGGAAAATCGGAGCTGAATCAATCAGGCAGCCAGGGTCAAGAAGAAAACAACCATACGGGAACTCAAGGGACTGGTGAATAAGAGCAAAATAAATTTTTTCTATCTTGGTTTTGGTAATTCAAATTATGGTCGTGCTGGCGGCCTGCGCTCCCGTTTTTTATTTCAAATTATAGTTTATAAGGAAGTTAAAATAATTTAGTGGTGTTATTATTGATTTGGATGTTTCTTTACAAGTTATAAATTCAGCGACTTGCGTTTTTCTGGGATTGAGATACTATTAGTGAAGGTCTTAATCAATAGTAAATCCCGCACCTTTTCAGAGTAAAAATATTTATACATCTAAAAGATGCGGGATAAATATTAAAAATATATGGCAAACCCTAATAGCGCGTTTATGAAACCAATGAATATTAGCCCCGAGTTGGCTGTTATAGTTGGCAAGGGGCCGATGCCCCGTTCGGAAGTTGTTAAAAAACTCTGGGTATACATCAAAGAGAATAATCTTCAGGATCCTAACAACAAGCGCAATATAAATGCCGATGAAAATCTAAAAAAGGTATTTGGGGGCAAAAGCACAGTCAATATGTTTGAAATGACCAAGTTAGTTTCCAAACATCTTTCGTAAAGTTTCTGGTCAGGATTACAAGTGGGAGCAGGCCGAAAAATAGGTGGAGTTTCTCCACATGTTCTAAAAAAAGAGCTTTTAAGCAGCTCTTTTTTTATTTTGCCGGGTGTGGTATGGTGTTAAAAATTGTTCTTTAGATTACAAAAAACTTTCCCGACGAGGATTTATGAAAACATTTTTTCTTTGGTTGTCTCGGTTTAATTTTCTTGTTCAAAAATTGTGTCGGCGGCTCGGACTTTAAACATGGTTTGATAAAACTCACCATAAAGGAGGCGGATATGTGGGATTCTCAAAGAGTGTGGGCTGATAGTTGGATTGAACGGGCCCAGCCGATACCTTTTAATTTGCGTCGTCAAATCTGTTATCACTGTGGCCAGGTTATCACCGCCGGACAAGAATGCATCCCTGGCGAGCTGGAGTTAGAGCGCAGGGGCCAGTTTTTGGCCCATAGGCAGTGTCATGATTTTTCGTGGCTGATTCACCTCTCGGAACAGCAGTACGCGCTGGTCACTAACGATCCCCGAATAAAGGTGAAGGATCTAATCAAGAGGGTTGATGACGAACGGTTCTCTGAAAATGTTAAAGCCAGCATCAAGAAATTAAAACAGCCCAAATGGAGGTATATTCTCAATGCCGCGCTGGAATGGTTGAGGGAAGGGGACGGGAAATGAGAGAAGAATTGTTTGAAGCGAAAGGTGGTTTTCAAGTTATAAAATCGGATTGGTGGATCGTGGGGCTGATATTCCCTGATGGCACCAGAATCAACATAGGTGATAAAATAATCACCAAGAAAAACTGTGTTGTAGAATCGGGTCGGGCGGGTGAGGTGGTTAGATTGTTCCATCCTTTTGTTTTTCCCCGAAGCACTGATGTTGTTTATATCAAATTCGAAGGTGATGAATTTCCATGGGTTTTGAAACCAGGGGAGTTTGAGGTAATAATAAAAACGGGAGACAACCAATGAATAAGAAAGAAATTCCTTCTGGAGTTTATCGGCATTACAAGGGGAAAGAGTACGATATTTACGGGACGGTGATTCTGGCCGGGACGGAAGACGCCAATGAGCCGGTCTATCAGGTTATTTACCGCCCCAGATATGGAGCGAAGTTGGCTACTTCGCGGGAACTCAATGAATTTCTGGGTGTGGTAAGTGTAAACGCTACTTCTTGTTCGCGATTCCTGTTTGTTCGCGAGTTCAACGACGACGAAGCCGATGCCCAAATTTTGGCCCATATGCTTTCTGCCTAAAGTTTTTGACAGCCCATTCCAACGAATGGGCTGTATTATTTTTCTACAAAGGATTATAATTTGTAAAAATAGTTCTTTCAATTTTGGTTAAAAAAGGAGGTGGTAATGAATGAACTGCGTTAAGTGTGGTTCTAAGATGGTAGAGCAGGGTAAGATTTTAAAATGTCCTCGTTGTGGCTATGCTCGTCTGATCGTTGGTTGGCGGAAAAATCATATTCCGGTTACCAGGGAGGCGTGAGCTTATGAATACACCATCAACAGAGGCGGTATGGGTGTGCCAAGTGTGTCAACGATTTCTTAACCACGCCGGCGAGTGGGTTTATGTGGAAGATCTGGCAAAGTTTCTTTTTGTGATTACCAGTTCGTTGGTGGAGCATACTGTTTGCGAAAAATGTTTGTCTGAACAAAAGAAAAGGAGGGTTGAGGATGTCATTGTTATCTGACCCCGCTTTATAAAGGGGCTTGGCACAAAAAACCAGGCCCCTTTTTTCATGGGAGCGTAATTGTTACCATGGGAACTATATGGATAATCCCAAGATAGTGGTAGTTACACCCACTTATAACGAGCGCGATAATTTGCCTGTGTTGGTGGCAAGAATTTTTTCTTTGGGTATCCATAATCTGGAGTTGATTGTGGTAGACGATAATTCCCCCGATGGCACCGGTGAATTGGCGGAGGAGCTTTCCCAAAAATATTCCATTAAAGTTATTCATCGCCCCCAAAAAATGGGATTAGGCACGGCTTATATTGAGGCGTTTAAATTTATTTTGCAATCGCGCAATCCACCGAATTATATTATTCAGATAGACGCTGATTTATCGCACGACCCTAAAGTTATTCCAATTATGTTAAAAAAAATAGAAGATTGCGATTTAGTTTTGGGCTCTCGTTATATTCGAGGCGGGGGAGTGGAAAATTGGAATTTTACGCGCCGACTAGTCAGTCGATTCGGCAACATTTACGCGCGATTTATTCTGGGTATGCCGATTTATGATATGACCGGCGGATTCAAATGCTATCGCCGAGAGGTTTTGGAAAAAATAAATTTTGATTTTCTAAGCTCTATTGGCTACAACTTTCAAATAGAAACAACATACAAGGCCTATCGCCTGGGCTATAAAATTTGTGAGATCCCAATTATTTTTAAAGAAAGAAAAACAGGCAGTTCCAAGTTTAATTTGGGTATAATTTTAGAAAGTTTTTTTAAGGTCTTAATTTTAAGATTCCGTGGCCGCTAATAAAAAGTTTTTATTTTTAATCTTACTGCTGGCCGCGGTTTTGCGGCTGTATGGCTTGGGCCGAGGCGATACTATGGGCGACGAAGTGTTGTATTCCTTTCGCGCCATCGGCCCGATGGATTTTGATGTGGCCGAATTTCAAACCACGCCATGGGAATGGTTTGATCAAGGTAGTCCCTCAAATTCCTCGGGACACCCAGGCACGGGCGTGCCTTGGTGGGCCAAAATTTCGTTTCATGACCATCCGCCTTTAGTTTTTTGGGTTCAACATATCTTTATAAAAATTCTAGGCGAGAATAATTTTGCTTTCCGTTTACCTTCGGCGCTATTAGGTACCGCTTCGGTCTATTTGATCTATTTGATAGGCGAGAGGTTATTGTCATCAAAGGCCGGCTTGATGTCGGCTCTGCTATTGGCTGTAACAGTAAACCATGTTTTTATATCCCGTATTGGTTTGCAGGAGTCCTATGTTATTTTCTTTTTTTTGCTTATTCTTCATTGGTTTCTCAAATCCCTTACTGCCCCGCATTATTTTATTATCACAGGCGTTGCTCTAGGTTTGGGCGCGTTAACCAAATATACAACTTTGATTGTTGCGCCAATCATGCTGACTTACTTAGTTTTGTTTTACCGCAAATTATTTTTGAGCAAATATCTGTGGGGCGGAGTCGCGCTGGCGCTTATTATCGCCAGCCCGATTTTTATCTATAACTTGATGCTTTACAAAACCGTGGGCCATTTTGATTTTCAATTCTCTTATATTTTTGGCCAGCATCCTCAAGTTTGGCAATCCGCGCCTGGCAAAGAAGAGATTGGCGCTTTAGGAGATAGGGTTGGGAACTTTATTCCCGAACTAATAAACAGTAATTCTTGGATGTTGCTTATTATTCTGTCTTTAACAGGATCATTATTTTTATCACGGCTAATCTTAAGAAAAGTAACATTGAGCGCCAGTGGGGTATTTTTAATCATAAACTTGGTATTTTTGACTGGTTTGATGTTGTTGATTGGCCCCACTAGAAGATTTCTAACTATACTAACTCCAATAATAATTTTAACTATCAGCGCTTACTTACAAAATATGCTATCGCCTAAAAAGTTAGTAAATATTATTTTGGGAGTGGCGATTATAGTTGCGGTGATTGTTTTTGAAATTTTTTATTCTGTAAATAGTCAGATATTTTATTATCCTTGGGTCGGACCCAACTCCACTCCTCCTTCGTTTAGAACTACGGAAGGACACAGTAAAGCTACGCTGGGCGAGGCAGTGTGGTTGTATTCCAAAGTACGATATGATAATTATAATTGGGGTTATAATGAATTAAAGGATTTTTTTGATGTGGAACTAAAAAATAAAATGCCGGCGCTGGCTTTTGATTCCAAGTATCAGTTTCTGGAATCGCAGCAAGAGGAGTTCTTAAAAAAGGCAAGGCAGCAAGGGTTTCAAGCATATCCAGTTTTGATTGTCTATGATAATTTAGTCGCTAACATTCCCCAACTATGGATTTTAGATCGTTTGCAAATATACCACGGCTGGCCGGTTATTAAAGCCGAGGACTATTTGGCTTTGGGTAATAAGAATGCTTTTACCGAGACCTATTTTATTAGGCCAACTGCTAGTGTTCCTTTTAAAAAATTGTCGCGCTTATCAAAGGCCGCTGATATTATAGAATCAGATCTTATGGCCCGGGGTTCTCGGCCGGTGATATTAAAAAATAAAAGAAACGAAGATGTTTTTAGAATCTACTCGTTTTGAAAAATTAAAAAATCATAAAGAGAGTATTTTTTTGATGGTTTGCATCATGCTGGTGGGTTTGATCGGTTTTGGACTGGGCCGCTTAAGCGCTCAATATCAAACTTCAGAGTTAAATATAAGCAGTACCTTAGTTAACACGACTGATCTGGATAAAATTATTACCTCAAAACCAAGTTCTGAAAATAAAAATATTGGATCCGCATCAGTCGGCGCGGTAAGTAGGGTGGTGGTCAACAAAAAAGTGGTGGGCAATAAAAATAGTAAGATATATCACTACGAAGATTGCCCGGGGGCTCTAAAAATGAGTGAAGCCAATAAAGTTTTCTTTACTTCTGTGCTAGAAGCCCAACAGGCCGGGTATAAACCGGCTGGCAATTGTCCCGGACTCTAATGATTTTTTGTAGGGGATAGCGATAGGAGTGCCTATGCTATGTCGCACAATGTAGCTTATGCGACACTATACTTACTCTAACTCTAAAAGCATCACTCCTCGCTCCTGCATGGGATTAACCTTGCTCAAGCAAGGTTAATCCTCTTTATTGTAAGTTTAGTCATCTCCATGAAGTCGCTCGGAATGACGCTTTTATTTTTTCCTAACCTAAAGATAGTCCAACGGATTTAAAGTTTTTTCGGCGTTGTAACTGATTCTTAAATCCCCGTTTCTGGGATCGCGGTAAGTAAAGAATTCCGTAAAGACCGAAAAGTGCAAATGGTTGCCGGTGCTGTTGCCGCTGGAGCCCTCATAACCGATAATATCGCTGGATTGAACTTCATCTCCAACTCCTTTTTTGGATGGCTGGGCTAAGTGAGCATAGAGAGTCACCAACCCTCCAGGATGTTGCAAAGCAATCCAGTTGCCCCAGTAACCGTTACAAGATGGCGAGGTATAGTTGGGACAGGATTTTTCTCCCTTAGCCACCACTTTACCTCCGGCGGCTGCTTTAACCGAACTGCCGATTCCAGAGGTCATATCTATGCCGTTATGAATTTTTCCTCCGTAGACGCCGCGAGCGGCGTATTTGGTCATGCCATAGCTCTGGGTTAAACGATAATCATCTTCGGGCCAGGCGAAAATTTTTGTGCCGCGCGGGGGAATCGCGCCGGCCTGAAAATAACCCACGAAATTTTTTTCGACGGCTATTTGTTCTTCTATTTTGGCAAGATTTTTTAAGAACTCGGCTTGTTCTTTTTCGGCCTGTGTTAGCAATTGCTGATACTTAGTTTCTTCTCCTTTGGTTGTTTTAAGCAGGGTGTCCTTTCTAGATTTTTCTGTTTGCTGAACGGTTTTTTTTACCGCCAGTTCATTATTCTTGTCCTCCAGATTTTTTTTGTCCTTTTTTAAAATTCCCTCTTTTGTTTCCAAGTTTTCCTTGAGTATTTTTGTGGCGAAGAGCGCTTCATTAAGCCGGTCCTGAACGGAATCAAGATATTGGGCTTGGCTTAGAACATCCGAGAAATTGTCGTATTTAAGCAAGCGTTCCAGCGTGTTTTCTTGATCAATTTTATGGAGTTCTCTTATAAGTCCCGCCAACACTTCCCTCTTTTCAGAAATACTTTGAACCGTCTCGGATATATTTTGTTGTGTCGCTTGGATGTTGATGCGGGCGATATAAATCTGGTTTTCGGTTTTTTTGATTTCCAGATTGAGTTTGCTTATTTGAGTGTTGATTCTGGAGATTTCGTTTTTCAGCGAATTTATCTCTCCCCTCTTGTTGCCCAATTCTTTTTGGTAGTCCTTTATTTTTTCTTCCAGTTGGAGAATATTATTTTCCAACCCGCTCTTTTGGGAGTTTAAATCATCCAACTTGTCGGCTTGGACTGTCAGTGGAGCTATAAAAATTTCCACTAACAATAAAGCAAAAACAAACAGTCCCACGAATTTACTTTGGTAGGTCATGATTAGATTTTAACATGATGACATCGTCTTCGCACTTGCTATCAGCCGGAATCAGTATGGATATATAAAAATATAAATGTTCATGAATATGCGATCGCATATTCATGAACACATGTATTAGATCAGATTATGCAGTTTTTGAATAGCTGAATCAATTCTTGAAACGGATTCTTGTTGGCCGAGGATGTTTATAAGTTCAAACGGGCTGGGTGATTTTTCCGAACCCGAAAGCGCGGTTCGCAGAGGCCACAAAAATTCGCCTCGGCCTTTTTCTTCGGCCGCGGCCATAAGATCGGTGGTAACGCAATCCAAATCAAACCGGTCGGCGGCTATTTTTAAGATAATGTTTTTAGCGGTCTCTAAATTGGCCGCGGCCGTTTCTTTATCCGACTTTTTCCACACCAGCAAGTCAGCCGAATAATCGGGCAGATTAAATATGCCCGCGCCTAAGGTTTTTATTTCGGAAAGATTTTTCAGGCGATCTTTAAAAGTGTGGGCGATTTTTTCTAGTTTATTATCGTCTAAATTAAATTCTGCCAGATAGGGCTTTAGTTTTTGGGCCAACTCGGTCTGGGTTAGCTGATTGAGGTAATGGTGGTTTATGGAATCAAGTTTATTGATATCAAAAACCGCTCCCCCTTTCTGCACTTTTTTTAAATCAAATTCTTTTATCAGTTCTGCCAAAGTGAAAATCTCTTGATTATGAACCGGATGCCAACCCAACAGCGCCATAAAATTTAACATAGCTTCGGGCAGGTAACCCTTATCTTTGTATTCTGTTAATGCGGTGCCGCCGTGCCGTTTGGAAAGTTTGGATTTATCTGGGGCTAATATCAAAGACACATGGGCATATTCGGGTTGATTAATTTCCAGCGCTTCTTGAATGAGTATTTGTTTAGGAGTGTTAGATAAATGGTCCTCGCCTCTTATAACATGGGTTATTTGCATTTCGTGGTCATCCACCACCACAGCAAAATTATAGAGCGGTTCAGCTAAATTTTTAGCCAATGAAAAATCACCCAAGAGGCCGCTTTCAAAAATCATTTCGTCGCGAACCATGTCATTGAAGATTATTCTCTTATTGGAATTTATCAAGCGAATGATACTGCTTTCATTCTTTCGGGCTTTTATTTTTGTTTCGGTCAGATTTTTGTGATCGCAATTGTGTTGGTACGACAGTTTATTGAGTTTCTGTTCTTTTTGCTCTTCTTTTAGCTCGTCTTGGGTGTGAAAGCAATAAAACGCTTTTCGTTCGTCGAGCAGTTTATTTAGATATTTTTTATATATTGCATTGCGTTCGCTTTGCCGAACAATTTCTCCATCCCAATTTAGACCGAGCCATTTTAAGCCGTCAATAATATTATCCTCGTAGGCCTTTTTGGAGCGCTCCGTGTCTGTGTCCTCAATTCGCAGAAAAAACTCCCCGTTTAACTTTTTGGTAAACAAATAATTGAACAGCGCCGTGCGGGCTGTGCCGATGTGCAACCAACCGGTGGGGCTGGGAGCGATGCGGGTTCTAATTTTATTCATAGGTCGAATAGGTCCAATAGGACTTATCAAAGATTTAATAATATTTTTGCTAAATCTTCGCCTGCCTCTATTTTAGCAAATTCTTGGGCCTTGTGGCTCATTTGGGTTAACAAGTTATTATTTGATAAGACCGTATTTATTGTGTTTAGCAGGGATTTTGATGTTAATTCTGACTCTTTTAGTATGGTTGTAGCTCCAGCATCGGCATAGGCCTGGGCGTTAAAAGGTTGGTCGCCGCCTTTTCGTTCTAGCGGTATAAGGATAGAAGGCTTGCCAAAAGCGGCTAATTCAAAAATTGTGCCCGAACCGGCTCGTCCAATAACAATGTCGCACAATGTATAAGCCGCGGCTAGTTCTTTTTCGTTAAACAACGGCACAATTTTTAAGTCATAAACATCAAACACCGAGTGTTTGATGTGCTCGTAATTATTTGACCCAGTACTCCAAATGACCGCGCAGTTTTTAATTAGGTCGGGGAGAATTTCTAAGATTACTTTATTTATCTTTTGCGCGCCTTGTGATCCCCCACTAATAAAAATAGTTTGTTTGTCGGTTTTAAAATTTAGAATATCTTCTGATTCTGATTTAGTCAGATACAGATATTTAGTTCGCACTGGATTTCCGACTATAATATTTTTTTTGTTCGGGAAGAATTTTTCTGATTCTTTAAACGCTAGAGTTACACGGTTAGTGAACTTTGATAAAAATCGATTAGCTAAACCAGGAACAGCGTCGGACTCATGCAGGATTGTTTTTTTGCCCAAAAATTTAGCCGCTAAAACTGGCAGAACACTGCCGTAACTTCCCTTGCCCAGCACCACCTCGGGGTTTATAGCGGCCACGATTACAAGTGATTGAATAAAAGCGAAGGGCAGTTTGATCAACTCCCATAAATAAAGCCACGAAAAATACCGCCGCAGTTTGCCCGCCGCGATTATTTTTTTAATTATCACACCTTCATCTCTTAGACAATCCAACGAAAACTCCTCCGGCCCCACAAAATATATTTTTGTCTTGGGATTCAGTTTTTTAATCGCTCTTGTTACCGCCACCAAGGGTAAAACATGCCCGCCCGTTCCACCACCGGCCAATAGTATTTTCTTATTCGGCATAACTATAATCTAACATGTTTTTCTTGTCTTTTGGCTACATTAAGCACCAAACCCACGGCGGCGAGTTCAACCATCAAAGCCGTGCCGCCGTAACTGACAAATGGCACCGGTACGCCGGTAAAAGGCATTAATCCGAGTATCCCCAGAATGTTTATAAATGTTTGGCCGCCGATCCAAATTACTATACCTATGGCTAAATATTGAGCAAAAAGAGAATTTGATTTGGAAGCGATTTTAAGCCCGCTCAAAATCCAAATTAGATATAACAACAACACGCCCGCCGCGCCCACTAAGCCCAGTTCTTCGGCGGTTATGGCAAAGACCGAATCCCCAATTGTTTCGGGTAGATAGCTATATTTTTGGATACCCTTACCCAAACCTCGGCCGAAAACACCGCCGGAACCAATGGCGATTAGGGCCTGGTTATGTTGATAACTTTTTCCCGCGGTATCATTTTGAGGATAAATAAAAGATAGAATACGATCACGCCGGTAGGGTTCAATAATTATTAGCGCGGCCAGCGCGACTAATCCAATCAGCGCCACCGCTAGAATAGTTTTATACTTTGCTCCGGCAGCGAAATACAGGCCCAAAGCGATGAGGCCGATTATAATAAAAGTGCCATAGTCGGGTTCCAACAAAATCAGTCCGCCTATTAAGCCCGCCCAAAATAATATAGGCAGTATTAACACGGGGGTTTTAGTTTTTTCTTTTTTGGATTCCAGCCAATAGGCCAAATAAATTATCAGCGCCAATTTGGCCAGTTCCGAAGGTTGGAAGGACGCGCCCAAGATATTTAACCACCTTTTGGCGCCGCCGGCGCTGTAACCAACCCTAGGCGCAAACACCAAGGCCAATAATATCGCCGATACGATTATGACCGGCAAGGCCATTTTTTTTAACCAAGAAAATTTTATTCGCGAGGCGATTATTAAAGCGGCGATTCCCAAAACAATTCCAAAAATAAGCTGGTGCCTCAAATAATAATAACTCTCGCCGAAGTTGGATTGCGAGATGGGAATGGAAGAATTGGCCATTAGGGCTAGTCCCAATAGAACCAAAAGAACAGTTGAACCCAAAAATAAAATACTGGTTTTTTCTTTATGATGGATTTGCCGCGTCATTTTTAGAAACCCGGTTTAAATGTTTTTCCCCAGAACCCGGCCGGCTAATATTTTTTTATATTCCTCCGATTCAAGCGCTAAAATCCCGTTCACTAGAACATGCTTTATACCGATCGGATACTTAAAAGGATTTTCATAAGTGGAAAGATCAGCTATATTTTTTAGGTCAAAAATTGTCAGATCAGCATAATAATTTTTAGCTATTACTCCTCTGTCTTTAAGCCCGAGCCAGAGAGCTGGCAGGCCCGCCATTTTGTAGATCGCTTTTTCTAAAGTTAATACTTTTCTATCCCGAACATAACGCCCTAAAATTTTAGCGGTGGTGCCGAAGGAACGGGGGTGAGGTATCAAACCCAAGGTGTTGTTGCCGATGTTGTAGCCGGAACCGTCGGTGGCGATTAGCGCCAAAGGATGTTTTAGCATCATTTCCAAAATTTCTTCGTGAACATCATGCCAAAAAACTATAATCTGATCCCGACTGGCTACCAGAAGATTAAGCGCGGCTTCGGCGGGATGAGCGGCATTTTGGGCCTTGGCGATTTCGGTTAAACTTTTGCCGGTGAAAGTTGGTCCCAAGGTGCTCGTGGCCACAGTTATTTTATCGTAGGGATAATTTTGGGCCGCCATTTCGCGAATGATATCTTTTCGGGTCTCGGGATTTTTTATTTTTTTTATTAATTCATTTTTACCGCCCGAGGTGGCCCAGTCCGGCAACAACAGATATAGCACTACCGCCGAGGCCAGATAGGGATAAACATCAAAGTAAATCGGCACGCCGTCGCGCGCGGCCACTTCCAGCATATTTAAAAGTTTTTCGGCATTGGCCTGGTTTTTTTCTCCCAGTATTTTTAAATGACTGATTTTTGATTTTACCGGCACATGGCGCAAGAAACCAAAGACCTCGTTAACCGCGGCAAAAATTTCTGGGCCTTCGTTGCGTAAATGAAATGAAGCTACCCCCCGGTGGGCTTGAACTATCCGCAACAGTTTATGAATTTCTTCTTCGGTGGCCAGGCGTTCGTGGCTGTAGGCCAGGCCAATAGAAAGCCCTAAAGCGCCTTCTTGCAGTGAGCGTTTGAGCAGAGCGCTTACCTGCAATTCTTCTTTAGGAGTTAGCGGTCGGGTGGAATCGCCGATAAAATCCCGTCTTAAAGTGGCGTGCCCCACTAGTGTGGCCAAGTTAACCCCGGCGCCGCGCCGGGACATTTCGGTCATAAACTCGGCTTGACTAGTCCAATTAATGTTAAAACCTTCCACGGCTGTCCATTTTTGAATAGAAGCCAATGAGCCCTTTATCAACGGCGCCAAAGAAGAACCGCACTGCCCCATTAAAATTGTGGTGATGCCTTGGCGGATTAAACTTTCCAAATGATTATCGCGCAACAAACTGCCATAACTATCGGAATGATTTTGAACATCTACAAACCCCGGCGCCACGATCAGCCCGGTGGCGTCTATTTCTTTTTTGGCTTTGGCTTTAGATAAATCGCCCACCTCAAAAATTTTATCGCCAGTGATGCCGACATCGGCCTTAAAAGCCGCTCGTTCGCCCGTGCCATCCACCACCGTTCCATTTTTTATTAAAATATCAAAAGTCATTTATTTAGGAGTTAGATATTAGTATTTTACCACACGCTCTTTAATTTATAAACCAAAAATGATTAGCGATTTGATGGCTTGAATACTGGTTGTTTTGGGGTTGATTTTTTAAAAAACTACTTGCCTAATAATTGGACAACAATGCCGATAACAGCCATGACGCTGGAAATAATCCAGAATCTTTCGGTGACTTTGGTTTCGGGCCAGCCCTTGGCCTGAAAATGGTGGTGAATCGGCGCCGAGAGGAAGACCTTTTTTCCGCGCCGCAGTTTTTTGCTTGTTATTTGAATAATCACCGAAACGGATTCCATTACCGGAATAAATGCGAGAAATGGCAGAATAAGCACAGCGTTAGTGAGTAGGGCGATGGCTCCCAGCGTAACTCCGAGTGACATGGCGCCGGTGTCGCCCATAAAAAATCGGGCGGGATGAATGTTAAACCATAAAAAAGAAAGCAGAGCGCCCACGATGGCGCCGCAAAAAATCGCTAATTCATATTTCCCGCTAAAAAAAGCAATTACGCCATAGCCGGCAAAAGCCGCCAGCATAACTCCCCCAGCCAAGCCATCCAGGCCATCAGTTTCGTTTATGGAAAAAGATGTGGCCACCATTATAAAAATCGCGAAAGGTATAAACCAAATGCCGATATTAAACACGCCCAAAAATGGAATTTTAATGACATCCCAATCCAGTTTGTAGTAAAACCATAAAGCCCCCACGATAGCCACTAGAGTATAAAACAATAAACGATGTCTCATTTTTAACCCGCCGCCTTTAGGGCCGATTTTCCAAATTCCCAAAAGATCGTCTATGGCTCCGATAATTGCGGCAAAAATCATTAAGCCCAAAGGCAAAAGCGTTTGGGAGCGTGATAAGAAATTAAATTGGGCTATTACTACATCGGGAAATAATCTGTTGATCAGCGCCAGCGCCAATATCAAAACGGCCACGGCCAGCCATATTAAAACCCCGCCCATGGTGGGCGTGCCCTCTTTGTTTTTGTGCATGGCCGTAAAAACAGGCGTGCCTTCGGCGCGAATTTGTTTGCCGAGACGGTATTTATATAAAAAACCGGTCCACCAGGGAGTTAGCGCCATAGTTAAGGCGAACGAGGCGAAAGCAATAGTTAAAATTCTAACGACTTCAAAATTTATCATTCCCATATTTATTTGTTAGGCCATTGCCAGGATGTTTCCGACCATTTAACCAGTTTTCTCATATCCCCAAAACGGTCTAGCGAGCCCAAAATAATATAGACAACCTCGCTTTTTTCGTCTGGGCTTTTTAGAACTAAAATCATATTGCCCAAAGCCCGGCTGGTGTAGCCGGTTTTACCCCCAATAACATTGTTAAATTCATCTAAAAAAGGATTAGTGCTGGTAAATTCATGAGTAGCTAAGCCATTTTCGGCCACGGCGCGCATTTTTTTAAGTTGGGCCATCTGCCATATCGGAGCGTAGACCGAACCCTCTCGAAGGTACTTTATAAATTTAGATAGATCGGCGGCAGTGCTGAAAGAGTTAGCATCTTCCAAGCCGCTGGAGTCGGTAAAATAACTTTGAGTTAGGCCTAAGTTATTAAACTTTTGGTTCATGGCTTTTACAAAAACCCGGATAGGAAGAACGGTGTTGGCTTTCATGCCGCTAGTATTAATGATTTTGTTGCCGGTATATTCCGCCAAAGCGTAAGCGGCGTCGTTACTTGATTCTATTAGAGCTGCGCCTAGCAGATTATATATAGTTAAAATTTCCCCTTCTTTAAGATTGCCGCTAGCGCCTTCATTCCGAATGGCATTTTTTGAAACAGCGGTTGTTTCACCGGTTTGATCATAATCCAAAACCACCGCCGCGGTGATTAGTTTGGTGAGCGAAGCAATGGGGCGAATTTCGTTGGAGTTTTTATCCAGCAAAGTTACATTATGATTAATATCCCAAGCCAAAGCCGAGATGGCCGTTAGGTCGGGTTCGGGTTCGTTAGAATTTCTTTGGGGCCGGTTTTCTTTTTCGGCGTTAGAACTTTTTGTTAATGTTGATAAAAAAAGCGGGGTCTTGATGTATTCGCCTACGCTTGATTTAGCCAAAGAAATATTTTCCGGAGTGCCTATTTGGTACGACAACAATAATAACGGCATCACTAGAAAAAAAATTATTATAATAGTGGTGGTGGATTTCATATACTTTGATAAAATAATCCTAAACTACTAATTCATCCGAATACCCCAAATGATTTAATTAGGAGCATTAGGATAAATTAGGATTATGTTATCAATGTCTCAACTTTACTTATTTCTTGTTGGAGTTCTCTGAATCTAGGCAAGTGTTCTATTTTTTCTATTCCTAATTTTCTTAAGGCGGCTAACGATATTTGGTATCGGGACGATTTTGGTTCGCCGGCGGTTTTTTCCACCAAGCCGCGCAGCGCTAAATTTCTGATAGCGTGGATGGAGTTTACTCCTCGGACGGTTTCTATCTCGGTTCGGGTGGCGCCGTTTTTATAGGCCACAATAGACAACACTTCCACGCTGGCCGGGCTAAGTTCGTCCCGCAACTCGCTTTTTACCAATTTTTCTATATATATCGCGGCGCTGCCAGATGTTACCATTTGCCATTCCGGGCCTTTATTGATTAATTTTACGCCTCTTTCGGCCAGATTATTTTTAAGATTTTTTAGGGCCGTTTCAATCTCGGCTGTTGATTTTTTAACGGTGGCAGCCAGTTTAGCCATATCAAAGCCGTCGCCATAAGTGAACAATAGCGCTTCCAAAATATTTTCTAAATTTATTTTTTCTGGTTTAGCGGGCATGGATTGGAGTAATTTTTTTTAGGCATATTTTATCAAAGTTTTTGGCTTGAAATGTTTCCACGCGGTTTCTTTTGATAAGTTCTAAAACGCTTAAAAAGGCCACCACTTTTTCTTCGGGTTGGGTTGTTTTTAAAATATCAGAAAAAACAATTTCGGCGCGGGCCTTAAGACCTTCTTCCAACTCTTTTATTTTTTGTTCCAAAGGCATTATGTCTAAGGCACGGGCCTGCGGAATTCGGCGGGGCAGAGTTATGCCACTGATCAGGTTGGCTACCGACCCAGCCAGGTTTTGGGCATTCAGATTTTTGGGGAAATAAAAAATTGCCGCCAGGTTTTCCAGATAACCGCGGCTGTATAATTTTTGGTCGGACTTATCCAGTTTTACAATTTCTTTGGAGAGTTCTTTGTATTTTCGGTATTCAGCCAGTTGTTGTTCCAGCGCGGCTATGTCTTTTTCTTCTTCGGGCGCGAGTTCTAAAAATGGCAAAAGCGCCCGGGATTTTATTAAAGCCAAGCGGCCGGCCACCACTAAAAAATCAGCGAGAGTGGAAACATCGGTACTCGGTATTTTTTTAAGATATTCCAAAAATTGGCCGGTTACTTGGGCTAGGGATATTTGAGTAATTTCCAGTTTTTTGGCTTCTACCAGTTGATGCAATAAACCCAATGGGCCTTCAAACTGATCTATTTTAACATTATACATAATTATTTACTTGTTTTCCCAGTATGTCTTTACTTTTTTGAAATAGATTATTCTTTCTTTGATTTTTCCAATCTCAGATGGATAAAAGTCAAACAGGGTGTCGCACAATGTCAGCATCCATTTTTTCCTTGATTGTGGCACGATGTCAATTTTATTGGAGTTAGCTATTTGTATTTGTCCCCAACCAAGCGCGCCGATTGTAAGACAATCCCATGACAAAAATTCAATTGGCACGAAGTTAACTTTTTCAACCTTTATGCCGTTGCCTTTAAGATTGTAAGCGATATTCAATACTACAAAATAGTTTTTATCTTCTTCGTAGAATCTAGCTAATCTTTCCACTGAAGTCAGATTGGGCATGTTGAAGACCGTATCTAGTTTGTGGGTTTTTACATCAACGATGTAATAGGAATCATTTTTGTCGCAGAAAGCCAAATCAGCCATGGCTCTTCGCGCGAACGACGGTGAGTATTCTTTCACAAGATTGCCCAAAATAGTTTCTAGATTTTCTGAAAGTATATTTTGAATCGCGTCACCAATAGCGCGTGTGCTGGTGGATGTTCTTGGGGTCAAGAAATCAGATTGTTTGTTAAGAAATTTCTTGATTTTTGTTTCTATTTTCTGATATTCCCCTGTTTCAAAAATGTTTTTCATATTTTTGTGTATTCTAGTAAATTTCCCGAGGCCAACACCATTCTGTTTTTGTCGTTCTTGTTTTGCTCACTCAACGAATTACGCTCCCAAAATACACCATCGGTGTAACCCTGTATTGTTTTATCGTATTCAGCCATTTCCAGCCGTTTTTCTGCGAGACAGCAAAAAAACTCGTCAATATCCACTCCGCAATAATTTCTGCCAAGTTTTTTTGCCACGACTGATGTCGTTCCCGAACCAAGAAATGGATCAAATACAACATCCCCAATCCTTGAACTTGATAGTATTATTTTAGCTAATAGTTTCTCCGGTTTTTGCGTTGGGTGCTCTGTGTTTTCCGACATTGACCAGAATGGCACTGTTATGTCTGTCCATAAATTTGAGGGGTGTGTGAGCCGATAATTGCCGTTTTCGCTTTCTGACCAATCTTTCGGCTTACCTTCAGAATCTCTGTATGGGGCCACAACTTTTCTTTTAAGCATCACAGCTTTGCTGTCAAAAAAATAATTTTTTGAAACTGTTCCGAACCATATGTCTTCCGAACAATTTTTCCAATTTGATTTGGCTCCTCTACCCTTTTCCCGTTCCCAAGTTATGCGGTTTCTGACTTTTAAGTATTTAGACATTATATTAAAAATCGCGGCGGATGAGTTCCAGTCCCCACAAATATAAACAGAAGCCGTCGGCTTAAGTGTTTTTATAAGGAGCGAAAACCATGAATCAAACCATTCTTCGTATCTAACCGCAGTCGTCCGTTTAAACTTATTTGAATTAAATTCTTTAGTGAGGTTATATGGAGGGTCAATGAATAATAAATCTACCAATTTTTCAGGCAAAAGGTCTAATACGCTAAAAATATCCTGATTAATTATCTTTCCAAGAATGTCTCTGGATTGTGCTTTACTATTTAATGTCAGAATTTTCTGTTTTAACCGTAAAACCTCCTCGTTCGAGATGGCTATTGTTTTGTTCCGTTCTGCTTTGTTTTTTTGCAGTTGATCTTTTTTCATTCTTTTTTTCTTATGATTTCCAATCCCAGTTCTTTTAATTGCTTCTCGCTGATTTCCGACGGCGCGTCCATCATTAAATCTCGCCCGTCGCCGGTTTTAGGAAACGAAAAAACCTCGCGGATGTTGGGTTCGTTAGCCAATATCATGGTGAGCCGATCCAGGCCCGGCGCGATGCCGCCATGGGGCGGAGCGCCGTAACCCAAAGCCGTAAGCATGTGGCCAAAGTTGTTTAAGATTTTTTCTTCGCTTAAACCCATAATCTCAAAGACCTTTTTTAAGGGTTCGGGTTTATGATTTCTAATGCTGCCACCGCCGACTTCAAAGCCGTTCAAAACAATATCGTATTGAGTGGTTAAGATATCACCGATATTTTCTTTCTGCATCAGCCAATCCAGATGTTCCGGTTTGGGTGCGGAAAAAGGATTATGGGTGAAAGTCCACTCGGTGTTTTCTCCGCCCGAGGCAGATCCGCCCTTGGCGGAAAAAAATGGAAAATCAATGACCCAGCCAAAAGCCAAAAGATCGGGATCACTTTTATCTTTTCTTAAATCCGGCCGGTCGGTGCCGTATTTTTCCATCGCTTCTTTATAAGAGATTCGCGGGAAAGAAACTTCTTGAATTTTTTTGTGAGGCGTTATTTTTTTAACCAAATCAATCAAGAGGTTCTCGGTCAGATTCATCACATCTTCCTGGTTTACAAAAGACATTTCCAGATCCAGTTGAGTAAATTCCGGCTGTCTATCACCTCTAGTATCTTCATCGCGGAAACAACGCGCGATTTGAAAATATTTTTCAAAGCCGGCCACCATCAACAACTGTTTGTATTGCTGGGGGCTTTGGGGCAAAGCGTAAAATTTGCCCGGTTGGACCCGCGAGGGCACCACATAATCGCGCGCGCCTTCGGGCGTGGATTTAGTCAGAATTGGTGTTTCAATTTCCATAAAGTCCTTTTCGGTTAACCAATTTCTAATAAAATGAATTAGCTTATGGCGCAGACCTAAATTATTTTGAAGGCGATCGCGTCGCAAATCTAAATAACGATACTTCATCCGTAACTCCTCGCCGATTTCCAGGCCGTCGGTATCTAAAACAAAAGGCGGAGTTAACGACTCATTCAGCACAATCAGATTATCCGCTTGCAGTTCTATTTTTCCGGTAGCCAGATCGGGATTGACCATACCCTTAGGCCGTTCGGATATTTGTCCTACTACTTCTACCACCCAGCCCGTCCGCAAGGTCTCGGCTATTTTATAGACCTCGGCGTTATTATTCGGCGCAAAAACACACTGGATTATTCCAGAAGCGTCTTTTAGATCAATAAAAATAATCTGGCCATGATTTCTCCGGCCCCAGACCCAACCACAAACTCTAACACTAGCCCCCATCTTAGACGGAGTTGTTCTAATCAAAACTCTTTCCATATTTATTTATTCTAACCTTTATCGCTGTTACTGACAACAGAGAAAAAAGCATGGTTGTTTTTTAGTTTATGATATAATTTTATATATCAATGAGTAGATTTACTTTTATAATTTTATTCATCGGTTTGTTTTTTGCGTTGGTTGGAACAGTTCAAGCCGCGCCGGTTTTGAGTTCCCTGCCGCCGGCTGGATCTACTATCACCATTGGCGACCCGGTTGATTACGGTTGGAGTCCAGTTTCTACTCGCGACAATTGTATTCACTTTTTTCCGCCGGGCGCGGCTGGTTGGGAAAACTGGACTTGTTTAGGCCGCAATATCGGCAGTTATGCCAAAAACACAGCCGGTCTGAACGAGGGCTCGCTCTCGGCTGAAATCGCTACCAAGAAATGCAGTTTTTTTGGATTAAAATGTTCGTGGGACTACAGCAATGTCGTTAAAGTTAATTTGGTTAAAACTCTCTCTCTGCCGCCGCCACTCTCGGCCACACCAGAATCCACGAGTATTACAGCTACAGGTCCGGATGGCACTGTGACCGATGAAACATTATTTTTGAATTCTAGAGAATCCGCAATTATTACTTGGTCGGCGCCCGGCGCCGGCCCCGAATCCTGCGTAATAAATGAGTGTCCTTTTGATTCAGGCGATAGCCGCTGTAGCGGTTCCAGCGGTTCTTTTAGCACCGGAGCGCTCACCACTGGTTCCCACAGTTATGCTATTAGTAGTTGCACTGGTAATGTAGGAGCGCCTCATGCCGTTAATGTTGATGTCAGACCAGAACCAAAAAATACTGCGCCGTCGGTCTTTCCTCTCCCGCCCCAACCGCCGGCTGACTACTGTATTAGTCCCCTGACTTGGACTTTGAGTTGGAATTTTTATGATCCCGACGCCGACAGTTTTCAAAGCGGTTATGAAATAAAATTTTTTGATGTTGCCACCGGCCGTGAGGTTTTCAGCCGGTTATCTTATCTCTCTTCCTCTGATTCTTATGCCGTGCCGGCCGGAGCGTTATTGTTTAATAAAACATATTCTTGGACGATAAAGGTCTGGGATAACAAACTGGCCACTGGCGAAGCCACCGGCGCAAATTTTACCACGATTCCTCACTCGGCGCCTAAAATTGATTTTCGTTGGACCTTCTCGGGTCAATGGCCGGCCATAAACGAGGTCATCAATTTTTATGATGAAACAACTTTTTACGATAACATCGCCTCGGCCTCCAAAAGAAAGTGGCTTTGGATATTCTGGGATGATCTTAAAGCAGTCGGCCCAACCGATAGTTTTAACACCCAAGCCAAGGCCGGCTCCAGGGGAGAGAAGCGGATCAAACTTGCCTCCACTGACGCCGACGGTTTGACTTGTTCCAAAACAAAAACGCTCCAAATCGGCCGGAGAGTTCCTAAAATAAAAGAAATTTTTCCAAGATAAACTTACAAAATTAGTGTCAAACCCTCGGGGTCTGACATATTGTCATTGAAATTTTCCCGAGGTAATTATTTAATTATTGAGTATTCACCAATATGCGATCGCATATTGGTGAATAATAAACATACGATTTTTTTAAATTAGCACTTGACTCGGCGATTGTTGGCTCGGTACTCATTGACAATAAAATAACCATCGTGCTATTACTAAAAGCAGAAATTCAAAAAAGATAGTTCTTTTAAAACCATTGTTCTTTTTATAGGAGGTTGGCCATGAAACGCTACTGGTTCGTTGCCATGTGTTTGATTTGGCTACAGATTCCGAGTGATTTGATGGCTCAGGAAAAGGTAGGGATTATAACAACGGTCGCTGGAAACGGAATCATTGGCTTTTCTGGAGATGGTGGGCCGGCAACAAAAGCTAGCTTGAATTATCCATACGATGTGGCTGTGGATACCAATGGAGTCATCTATATTGCCGATACCAACAATCACCGTATCCGCCGCGTGGGACTAGATGGTGTTATCACTACTATTGCTGGAACGGGAATGTTTGCTAAAGAGATAGATTTTCTTCCCACCCAGGCCATCAAAACTGATTTAACTCGCCCCCTCGGATTAGATGTGGATGAAAAAGGAAATGTTTATATTGCGGAAGCGGACCAAAAAATTCCTTTTTCTCTTATCCGTCGCCTTGCACCTGATGGTGTCCTTAAGGTAATTTCTGGTGGCATTCGTGGATTTTCTGGGGATAATGGTCCTGCTATCGAGGCATCACTCTATACCCCACGGGGGATAGTTGCAGATACCCGCGGTAATGTTTATATTGCCGATATAGGCAACCACCGCATTCGCCGTATAGACACGAATGGGATTATTACTACGATTGCTGGTACGGGGATGAGTGACTTTTCTGGGGATGGAGATCTTGCTATAAAAGCTAAACTTAGTTTTCCCACAGATGTTGCGGCAGATCGAAAGGGTTATCTATATATTGCCGATTCTGGCAATAGATGTATTCGTCGGGTGAGTCCTGATGGAATAATTACCACCATCGCTGGCAAAGGGCCAGTAGGAGGTAGAATTGTTGTCGATGGCCAATTGGCTACCCAAGGAATTCAGCCAGTCGAATGCGTAGCGGTTGATGCAAACGGTATAGTTTATATTTTGCCTGGTGATTTGCCGGGTTCTAGTATTCGCTGGATTGATCTAAATGGGGTTATTTCAACAGTTGCTGGTTCAACTCAATCCCAACTGAATTCTGCACGAGGGATTGCATTAGACCGAAAGGGAAACATCTACATCGCCGATACGGGCAATCATCGCATCCGCCGTATAACAGGTAACCTCACGGAAGTAAGTAACGCAAAGATTAACCTCTCTATTTCATCTCTGAAATTTGATAGCACAAAAGTAGGAGAAGCCGCCGAGAAGACATTCACGATCTCAAACACAGGCAGTGGGAATTTGTCGGTAACAGGAATCACCATAAGTGGGGCAGACACTTCACAATTCAAGGTCTCTCCGACAATAGCGACGATTGTAGCCGGAGGCAATCAGACAATTACTGTAACTTTTGCGCCAACATCGTCTGGTTCCAAGTCAGTTTTGTTGCATATCTATCACAATGCCTCGGGTAGCCCTTCAATAGTCACGCTTAACGGAGTCAGTGTGCCCC
>Ga0209515_10002694_pt1 | contig 26789 bp, 16 predicted proteins | sample Subgroupgradi54m_FD_187454 | JGI IMG/M metagenome (GOLD analysis project Ga0209515, IMG submission 187454) | Subsurface groundwater microbial communities from S. Glens Falls, New York, USA - GMW60B uncontaminated upgradient, 5.4 m (SPAdes)... ... | reverse complement strand
CCGCGGCCGGTTTGACGTTCGCCATCGGCCGGCTGCTGGGCGTGAATCTCGCCGGCTGAGCGCGCGATCCCATCGCGGCTCGCCGAAAATCCGGGATCCACTCGGTAGTGGTCAATTTTGACCGCGGGTCCTGTCAAGGCATTTGCGCCGCCGCGCGGCACATTTTGCTGCGCTAATCTTTTCGTCGGGGGCTCGCAAAATCTGCAACGCGCGGCTCTGCAAACGCCTTGCCACCCGCTGGCTCGTCGAAACTTTACCAGTACCCGCCACTCCGACCCACGTCCAAGTTCACGGAAGGTTCCCTCCGGTTCGCGTCTGCCTACGCTTGCCGGCTACACTCGGATCGTGGGACGGATGGGCAGGGGGCGCTCCATTACCATCAGTTTCCGCTGCAGCCGGCGGAAGATTCCCGTGTTGGCCGCCAGGAACACCCCGGCCGCCAGCAGCGCCTTCATCAGCGGATGCTTCGCCGCGACCAATCCGGAAAACCCGCGCTGAATGCGCTGGATCTCGATCACCTCGGGCTCGCGCAACGCCTGCACGCGTCCAAGCGCGCGGCGCGACACGTCGCCCGTTCGCAGGCAGTCGTCGATCACGTCGGCCGCGACGATCGCCGTGCCCACGGCCACCGATACGCCGATCGCGCCGGCCGGCGAGCAGGTGTGCGCCGCGTCTCCGACTAACAGCAAGCCGTCCTTCGCCCACTCTTTGACCCGATCGGCGCGCGCCACCAAGACGTTGAACGGCGAAAAATCCGTCAACCCTTGCGCGAACGCGCGGAACATCGGATGCGCGTCCAGCAGCTCCCGCTTCAACGACCCGATGCCCGCCGTGAGGTAGCGGGCGTACCCGCCGGTTTCGATGAGCAGCCCGCACTGGATGTGATGCGGATACTTCGGCAGGATCAGATAGTTGTGGTTCGCCGAGAGAAACGCGCGCACCGTGTTGTCGTAGCCCTCGGGCTTGGGGATCGTGAACCAGATGATGTCGAAGTCGTGGTCCTCGAACGCCAGCTCAAATCCGCCGCGGCGCCGCAGCACCGACGCGCGGCCCTCCGCGCCGACGCTGACCTTCGCCCCAATCCGCACGGGCTTGCCGCTGACGGTGGCGCGCAGTCCGATGACGCGCGGGCCGTCGGTCAGCGGCTCCTCGACGGCCGCGTTGAACCACAACGCGAACGTCGGCGACGCGTTGGCTTGCTCATGGAGCGCGTTGAGCATGACGGGCTGCGGCATCCACAGGATGAATGGCGCTTCCTTCGCCAGCTCGGGCACGCGGATGGTCGCGGCCAGGCGCCGCCGGATGTAGAGCTTGAAGCCATCGAGCTTCAGGTGCGGATGCTGCAAGAGAACATCGAACAACCCGATCTGCCGCATCATCTGCATGAAGCGGGGCATCAGCACTTCGCCGCGATACTCGCGCTCGAAGTTGCCGTGCCGCTCCAGGACCAGCACCCGCGCGCCTTGCGCCGACAGCAGCAGCCCCAGGATCATGCCCGCCGGCCCCGCGCCCGCGATGCAGACGTCGACTTCGTGATCGAATGCGCTCATGGCACGTTCCATCCTAACGTGAAACGGCCACGGGCACCCCTGAAATTAAGAGCATGAAGAGCATGGTTTCATAGAGTTACGTAATTTTCTGTCTCTTGACGCGTTCGACGCTTTTCTGGCATGCTTTTTAGTACCTTCCCGACAAGGCACACCTACGGCAACGTAGGGCCGCAAAGCCACGGGTCCACTGGATCGCCGGGCCGCCGAAGAAGCCAAGCATTGTCTTGTTTTTCATGACCTGAGTTTGAATGGCTTCACGGTAGAGGTCTATGGGCCGACCTGCGTGGCGCTTCAGACATCTTCATCGTTGTGCGCTCACAAAGAGACTTGCGCTCTTTGTGAGCGCCGTCTTTCTGAGCCAGAGCGTCTTTCCGTCCCACGTTGTCGCCAGTTTCCAAGACCGCGCTTCCACTCATCCTGACCCCGCTCCCTCATCCACATTCGACCCTGCACAGTTAACGATCCCGGAGCGATTCGGCCGTCTGAGCGAGAGCTTCAGTCCCGAGTCGGGTGCTACCCGTCTGGTGATTCATCTCCAAGATGTGCATACCCAATACGACACGCAAAAGGCGCTCGCTGCATTGATTGGCCATCTGCGTCGCGCCACGAAGGTCTCTCTCGTGGCGTTGGAAGGCGGCTCTGGCCCCGGTGACACCGAATTCTTTTCTGACTTCCCAGATCAAGAGACCAATAAGCAACTCGCCGACCTCTTCCTCAAGAAGGGCCTCTTTACCGGCCCGATTTATTACGCGGTCACCCATCCGGGAGAAGTCAACCTCTATGGCGCAGAAAATACCAGCGCGTATCTCGACCATCTCAAAACTTACCAGGTGGCTCATCCGAAACAGGTGGAAGCCGCTCGTTATGTCGAGACACTCGCCGAAGTCCTCAAGGAGCTGCAAGCGCAGCTATCCTCCAAAGACATCAAGACCTTTACGGTCAACGCGGCGGCATACGAGGCCGACCAGCTAAGCTTTACCAAGTATGTGAAGTACCTGCAGGACCTTGCCACTCGCTATGAGATTTCCCTCGAGCCGTATCCTAATCTGACCCGCCTTGATCAAATTGCCAGACTTGAGGCCCAGATTGACCTCAAGGCGGTCGAGCAGGAACATCGCCAGCTATTGGAAGCCTTGAGCCAACGCCTCGCCAAGCCTGAGCTCCAAGCGCTTCTCAAACACCAGCTGGCCTTTAAGGCCGGCAAGGTCTCGCAAGCGCAGTATTACGAAGGCCTGCGCCGCTTCGGCCAGCAGGCAGAGATTCCCCTCACCCCCCCCACAGCTTCAACTGATCATCCGGCGGTCCAGACGGCGAAGGCGGTCAGCAAGACGTTCTTGGGCCTACCGACGACGGGGCTGTATGCCCATCTGATTGCCTACACCGAACTGCAGCTCCTCTCCAAAGACCTTCGTCATGATCAACTGGCAGATGAATTGGATCACCTCGTCGGGGCAATGAAGACTCGACTCCTGACTACGCCAGAACAACAGCGCGTAGATCAGCTCGTCACCACGTTGGATGTTCTGCGGGATCTCTACAATGTCCGTCTCTCGAAGGAGCGCTTGGAGTACTACCATCGCCAGAAGGCGGACTTCGCGGCCCAACCCTTCGTAACCTTCCTAGACGAGCAACATCGCCTCACCCCGGCGCTGCGCCAAGCGATTACCGCGCTCTTTGACGATCTCTCTGGTCAAGAGCAGTTTTACACGATTGCCTTCGAGCGCGATGAAGCGTTGGTGACGAATACGCTCCGCGAGATGGACCGCGAGGGCCAATCCGTCGCCATCCTCGTCACGGGTGGGTTCCACACCCATGGGATGACGCAGCTCCTGAAAGACCAGGGAGTCGCTTATGCCGTGGTTACGCCGATGGTCTCAGGTGACACCGATGAAGCGCTTTACAGTTCACTGCTGCTGAATCAGGTGCCATCGATTGAGCAGTTGATTCAGGAGTTATCGAAGAATCTGGCAAGCGGCCAACTTGATGGCAGGCTAGAATCGACCTCCTTGGTTCCAGAGCAAGGGATTTTCCCGTCGAGCGACCAAGTCAATGTGCAGACTGATCCGTCTGCCGTGGGTCGCACCGACGTCGATCAACCTGCCGGCCAATCCAAGCGCAGCTATCTCCGAGAAACCTGGACGTATCTCAACACCGTGGCCTTGTCGGTCAAGGGCTGGACTGCAGATCGGATTCAGACTGCCTACGCAAAGCACCCAACCCTTGAGAAGGTCCTGCCTGGAGTGACCATTCAAGCGAATGGTAGCAAGCAAGTCGCCGTGACGATCAATGGGACAGCCCTGACTTATGAGCCACGAGGCCGGTCTGTACGCGTTGTCTCAGTAGAGCATGAACCGTCCCGCAAGGCCGTCCAAGTAGCATCTGTAGAGTCGGGCACGAACCAGACCCTACCTGTTGGTGCCGGGTCAGTCGCACCGATGCCTGTCACCTCGGATGCTCCTGGAACGGAGCCGACGCCAGGAAGCGATGCGCAAGACCCGGCAATGCGCTGGTCCGGCAAAGGTCTCACGCTTGCAGAACATCAAGTCATCAACGAGGCCCTTTCGGGCTACTACACCGATCCCGCTAAATCAAGTCAGCGCCATCTGCTCGATGTTGATAGTGAGGAGTATCGCAACCTCGATCCCGACGGCGTATTGCGGGCCAGCGGTGTACGGATCTACGTCTTCGAGGGATTGATCCAAACTGCTACCGAACTTGCCGTCTCTCGTGGAATTGAGCCACCCACTGATCTTGTGACGCATCCGGGCCGGACCCGTGGCAATCTCTACGTGGATGCCGATACCCTTCCTATTCTCCTAGCCCGTGACGAGACTTGGCGAAGGGCCTGGGCTGCGCATGAGCTGGCCCATATTCAGCATCCTGACGAAGACGAAGTGGCGGTCCAGGCTCGTGTCCCACTCCCGTCGGTTCCTGGAGTCACTGCCTTTGCGGCTTTCGGCGGACAGCCAGGAGAATTTTTCCGGCACCAGCGCGAGCAAGCGAATCTCAACCAGCGGGAAGTCGCCGACCGGCTCAAGATCAGCCCGGCTGAATGGTCCCATCTTGAGCGCGGGACACGGCTACCAAGTTATCCGATCACGATTGCTGTGGGCAAAGCGTTGGGCTTTGATGGGGACCAGTTCTGGCAAGAGATAGTGGAACCTCTCAAGCAGCAAGAGGCGGCGGGGAAGGTCGGTCTTGAAGTGGCCGAGGCGACCGCTCCATCAGAAACGCCTGGCGCCTTTATCCGCTGGCACCGGGAAGCGAAGCAGATCAGCGCGCAGGGGCTTTCCGGGCAATTGGGACTCGACCGAACTTACGTTGGAAAATTTGAGCAAGAGTGGATGTTGCCAAACCACGAGCACGCCATCGCCCTGGGCAAGGCTCTCGATTTTGATGGTGAGGCCTTCTGGCGTGACTACGTACTGCCAACGAAAGCGGCCAAGAAACATGAAAACCTTGAGCGCCGGGTGGCTCGTGCTAGGGAGGCCGTGACTCCGTCTGCTGTCCCGGCGACCGAACAACTCCAGCCCGGTGAAACTCCCGGGCAGTTCATTCGTCGCTTGCGGGAACAGAAGGGATGGAGCCAGAAGGAACTCGCTGAGCAGGCGAACGTCGCTGTGCCCTCTATTTCGCCGATCGAGAGCGGGACAAATCTACCGAGCTATGAGGTGGCTGTTGCCCTCGGCAAAGCGCTCGGCTTTGATGGCGACGCGCTGATGGAGCAGCATGTGCGTCCTCTCAAGGAGGCACATGCAGGGGAAGCCCTCGATGCGCGGCGTGCAAGAGTCGAGGGTATCGAACCTCCAACCGGCAGCACTATGCGCTGGTCAGGTCAAGGGCTCACACCCGCTCAACATGATGTCGTCAACACCGTGGTCACCACCTACTTTCAAGATCCCGCGAAAGCGGCTCAACGGCGACTGCTTGATGTCGACAGTGCCGAGTATCGTGCGCTTGATCCCACGGGGCTGCTTCGGTCCAATGGTGTGCGTATCTATGTGTTTGATGGCCTCATTCCCGCCGTAACGGAGCTTGCCATCCAACGGAACGTGCCTCCACCGACTGATCTTGTCACACACCCTGGGCGAGCGCGCGGCAATCTCTATCTCGATGCCAAGACACTGCCCATCGTGCTGGCTCGGGACGAAGCCTGGCGCACGGCGTGGGCTGCGCATGAATGGGCGCACATTCAATACCCGGATGAGGACGAAGCGTCAGTGCAGGGTCGAGCTGTCCTTCCCACTCTTCCCTGGGTTGCTCGCGTGAGCGAATTCGGTCAGCGACCCGGAGACTTTATTCGCCAACGCCGTGAGCGGGCCAATTTAGCGCAGAATGACGTAGCCACACGTGTGAATGTCAGCGCTGGGCACCTCTCGAAACTTGAGCAGGGAACCCGGCTGCCTGATTACACAACTGCCGTTGCGCTCGGTCGAGCGCTCGACTTCGACGGCGAGCAATGGTGGCGAGAGGTGGTCGAACCTCTCAAGAAACAGGCGGCTGAACAAAAACTGGGTCCGGGAATCGTTGAGGCACCGACCGCACCAGCCGAAGCCCCTGGCGCATTCTTGCGACGATACCGCGAGGCCAAACAGCTCAGTGCGAATGAGACGGGCAGGCGACTGAATGCCAAACTTGGCTTCAAGTCTGGTGACACGTATGTTGGCAAACTTGAGACGGGTGTCGTGCTACCAACCCATCGACTTGCTATTGCTCTGGGGGAGATTTTAGACTTTGACGGCGAAGTCTTTTGGCGAGACTACGTAGTGCCAGCCCGGACCCAGATTGAGCACGAAAAGATTGAACGACGAGTCGCCCGTGCCAAAGAAGCCGTCGTGCCGGTGACTGTGCCGCCGACCGAACAGCCCTTGCCCATTGACGACTTTGGCGGCAGGGAAACGCCCGGTCAATTTATTCGACGGCTACGCGAACAAAAGGGCTGGACACAAAAGGAGCTTGCGGATCGAGTGAACATCGTCGTCTCGTATGTCTCACCGCTTGAGCGAGATGAGCAGCTGCCCGGGTACGAAGTCGCCGTGGCTCTCGGTAAGGTCTTAGGCTTTGATGGCGACGCGTTCATGGAGCAGTATGTGCGGCCTCTGAGGCAGCAAGCCACCGGCGAAGCGTTAGAGGCCCAGCGTGCGAGGGTGCAGGAAATCGAGCCGTCGACTGACCCAAGCATGCGCTGGTCCGGGCAGGGGCTGACGCCTGCTCAGCACGAGGTCGTCAATGCGGCGATTCAGGAGCATTTCCCGGCGCCCTTCCAACTCAGCCAAGGCGTGCAACTGGATCCAAACAGCGACGAGTATAAAGCGCTTGACCCTCAAGGCGCTTTACGGGCTCGCGGCATTCGGATCTACGTCTTGGATAAACTCATCCAGCGCTCTATTGAGCTTGCGCTTCAGCGTGGCATCGAGCCGCCGGCTGATCTTGTGACCCATCCTAGTCGGGCTCGAGGCCAGTTGTATCTTGATGCGGAAACCCTTCCTATTCTTCTTGCTCGGGACGAGATGTGGCGCGCTGCCTGGGCTGCTCATGAGTTAGCTCACGTCGAACACCCAGACGAGGATGAAGCCGCGATTCAAGCGCGTGCGCCCCTACCGACTATCGCTGTGGCGAGCGTCCCCGCTGAAGCGCCCCAACCTGAGCCGCTCACTGAAGTGCCAGCTCCAGCACCACCGGCTGAAGAAGTCGCAGTGGAGGAACCCGCAGTCCGTGAAGCAGAAGAACCTTTAGCACCAGTAGTAGCCGCCCGTGATCCGATTGAGGAATTGCTTCACGCGTATCCTGAGCAGGTCAAGACGCGAGCCACCATTCGAGGATGGATAAAGGATTATGAGTTAACGCCTGAGGAGATTGGCGAGGTGCTCTTCTTAATCGATAACTTCCCCTTATCAATTCCCGCCGGTGACACGGCACCTGAAGGCCGGTTGCGTGTCCATTACATGACCTTTCCCCAGATGATGCGCATCTATGAGGCTGCCGATAACGATAGCGAGACGGTGCAAAACTTGATGAGCCTTGTATCGGAGGCTTCTCTAAGTTCCCGCCGCCCGCTGTGGGTCCGTTTTTATATGCTCGAAGAAGCGGCCGTGGTGTGGCAGCAAACACGCAGTCTTGACCGCGTCGAAGCCAGGCTTGAACGCTTCGGGCCTCCTTATAGAGAAACGGCTGAGGAGCAAAAGGACAAGGAAGACAGAGAAGAAGATGATGAAGACCCGGCGATGCGCTGGTCCGGGCAAGGTCTCACGCCCGGCCAACATGAAGTGCTGAATACTGCGATCCAGGAGCATTTTCCTGCTCCGTTCCAAGTGACCGAGGGTCAACAGCTCGATCCAGACAGCACGGAGTATAAGGCCCTTGATCCAGAAGGACTCCTTCGTGCAAATGGGGTACGAATCTATCTCCTGGATAAGCTTATCCACCGAACAATTGAGTTGGGGCTCCAGCGCGGCGTTGAGCCTCCGGCTGATCTCGTCACCCACCCTGGTCGCACTCGGAGTCAGCTCTATCTTGACTCAGACACGCTACCCATTTTGCTTGGCCGCGATGAATCCTGGCGCGCTGCTTGGGCGCGGCATGAACTGGCCCACATTGAACATCCCGAGGAGAATGAGGCTGCTGTTCAGGCTCGGGTCCGGCTTCCATTGTCCTGGGTACCGCTCACCGCAGCTCCGGCTGCGCCGGGGAAAGCTGCAGGGCCGTGGACTCAGGAGCGCATTCTCGAAACGATACTCGAGAATGTGTGGAGTGTTGGTTCGTTAAAAATCAATGACTGGAGCGTCAAGGGCTATGGAGGCTTGGTGCAGGCCGCTCAAACCAATGAACGCGGCTTTGGCTCTTGGCAGTCGACGGTGGGAGCGGTAGAAAAAGCCGCGGCCGAGCGTGGCACGCGTTTGCCAGAACCGCCTCAGGCAGTTCGGCGCCGAGTGGTGCCGTTTGGCGGCTGGACCAAAGAAAGCATCGTCGAAACGATCCTGGCTAACATTGATGAGGTGGGGGCGCTCACGAGCAGAGCTTGGATCACAGCAGGCTATTCCGGCCTGGTGGAGGCGTCGCTGTCAGAGAAGACATTCAGCGGCTGGACTGAGGCCGCCAATGCAGCAAGAGCGGAAGCGACCACTCGTGGTATTAAGCTGCCAGAGACCGTAAGTGCTGTCCAAAAAACTCGCCGAAAGACGCCATGGACGACCGAGGACATCGTCGACACTATCCTCGAAAACATCGATCGAGTCGGCACCTCAAGTGAGGATGTCTGGCAACGTGAGGTTTCCGGCGTGGTTCAGGCAGCGTACCGGGATCCCACGTTGGGATCTTGGAGAGCCGCGGTGGAAGCAGCCCGGCAAGCTGCCAAAGGCCGGGGCATTGCGTGGCCTGAGAAGACCTCAGGTCGTGGCGGCCCGGCCATGCGCTGGTCAGGAGAAGGCCTCACAGCCCAGCAGCATCAGGTGGTCAACGATGCGATCCAAGAATACTTTACCGATGCCGAAAAAGCCTCTCAGCTCAAGCTCCTTGATCCAAGCACCAGTGAATACCAGCATCTCGATCCGCAGGGGATCTTACGAAATGAGGGGATCCGAATCTACTTGATGCCTGGCCTGATCCAGCGGATAGATCAGCTTGCACAGGAGCGTGGCCTGGAAGCGCCCACTGACTTGGTGACACATCCAGGCCGAACACGTGGCCAGCTCTATCTTGACCCCGTAGCTTACTCGCAAGTAACAGAGAAGGACGAAGCATGGCGCGTCGCCTGGGCCCGGCACGAGCTGGAACACATCCAAAATACGGAAGCTGATGAAGCGACAGTGCAGGCCCGCGCACCATTGCCTGGCGGGACAGTAGCCGCTACTCCATTCACTGCCGTAGGACCACTTGTGCGAGCCGTTGCGGAGGCCGACCCCATCTTGGCACGCTTTGAGAGCGTAGTACGGAGTGCATTGAATCACTACGCGAGCGGTGGAAGGCGGCCTCTGATCTACCTGGTTGGTAGCGAAGCCCTCAAGACAGCTACCGGCTTAGCTACTCTGGTCAAGTTACGAGAGCAGATCACGGCCTCTGATACCACCAAGCTCATCAACATCGTCTATGTCCATACGGATCCAGCGGTCTCCCAGGCGGATCTGTTCAAGGCCGCGCAGGTGGACGCCGACGCACTCTTTGACTTTACTGCGAGCGCCACGAATCAGCTCAGCCCCTCATTGCTCAAGACACGGATTGTCCTCGCGGTGAATCAAAATCTGGACGAGTACCGAGGGCGGACAGGGCAGACCCTCGACGCTCTTCCACCCATCGAGGATCTCTCGCGGTCCAACACGGTCACCTTGGCCAGCAATGCTCAACCGCCGGTGCCCGTGGAGCAGCGTGGCCGCGAGCAGCAGATCTTCCACGATCTCGTGACCGATGCGGTCCACGTTCTGGTCGCTCAGCCAGATTCGACCGATGAGAAGGCTGTGGCCGACTACTCGAGGGCGGTGACCAGTACGCTCGTGGCTCTCAGTGAATCGCCAGATGTGCCCACCGACATGAAGGAAGACATCGAAGCCGTCAAGCAAGCCATTGCGGAAGGCGGCGAAATGACGATTCCGCCGCGACCGAGCAGTGCGCTTCACGACGTCGATCAGCAGTTCAAAGCCAAGCGCCAGACGAGCACCAAGGCATAAAACGCCTTGACGCGCTGGCGGCGTGGGGTATACTTATGCAGGCTTGTGCGTAAGGCCTGCATGTACTCAGGACGTTTCCTTCGGATAGAGGGTCACAGTCCTGAGAACGCTGCATGCAGGGGGCACAAGCCGTTTTTTGTTGGCTATCCCTGAGGCTGAAAGAGAGCTTCGCAGGCGATCCGGTCCTTGAACGTGTCATACCAGCTCGTCTCCCCGCGCTCGTACTTTCGGAAGATCCCCCAGCAGAAGAAGTCCACCGCCTGGAGACCCTTTCGCTCCCATGAATGGAGATGGAAAATGTCGATAGGTCGGTTGACGGGCAAGCCGGCTTGTAACTGAGTCAGCAAGGTCTGATTGAAAGCCTTGATCTCTCCCGCTGCCTTTCGGCGGTCGAGCGTCAGAATGATCCGTTCCTGAGCCTGGTGGAACGGGCAGCGCTCCAGGAGCTTACCCGCCAGGAGATCGTAGAGGTATTTCGGCTGGCGGCGGAGGGATTCCGGAACGGTGGCCTTGTTGAGTACCAGGGCGTAGATGGAAAACGCGGCAGCAGTGGTGTGGCGATAGAAGTAGAGTTTGGTCGACAGCTCGGTATCGGCACCTTTCAGTTCGTCGGTGGGCTGCTTAGGGGTCCGGCCTTTGTGCAGCTTATGGCGAATAGTCCGTTCGACGGATTTGGTGAGCTTCCGGTAATCGTCGGTGGTCGGCAGGACCAGGAGACACACGACAAAGAAGCGGGTCGTGCCGGCCTTGGTGAAGTCGAAGCTCAAGCCACCGGATTCATCCAGGAAGACATACATGTTGGACTCTCACTGTAGCATCCATCTGCTCCGTCGAAAATCTTAGGTTTGCGTCATGTTGAATGCGTAAGGCGTCATGTGACCTCGTTGAGAGCCATGACGCGTGACGCATTTCACATTCCACAGGCACGAGGATTTCGACGGAGCAGATGAGTTCGACATAGGAGGGCGCGCTTGTCTTCGGGCTCGTTATGGCTGGAAGACGGTGTAGAGGTGGATCGGAGACAGCAGGCTGGCGGCGCGGCCCAGCGCCGAGAACAGCTTGCTGATCGAGAGGAGCAAGCCCTCTTGCAGGTTTAGCTGGAAAGTCGCATGGACGCCTTTCGTGGGAGGCTTTGCCTGCGCGATCCGCTCAGAGGGCATCCATGCGCCGCGCAGCGGATTGGAGTGCCGGGCGAAGAAGGTCCAAATCTCCTGGCTGGCGGAGACGTCCCGGTTCACGCGGCCGCTGAAGATCAGCGCATCATCCGGCCCTCCGGGCCAGGTGTGCCCGCCGCCTTCGACGGTATACAAGACCACGTCGGCGCCATCCCGGCAGGGGCCGTAGATTTCCTGACGGACGCGTGTGTCGCTTGAATCGTGATGCGGCATGGCAAGGACTTCGGACGGATGCGGCGGGCAGCCGGCCGCTTGTTGCCAGCGCGCGATGGTGGCGGGCACGGAGAGCGTTCGCCCGCCCATGACCCGCACGTTGCCCCCGTGCCACAGCACATACGCGTCCTTGGTGCCGTGGAATTCGATCACCGGCAACGGCCGCAGCGGCGCGCAGCGCGCGGCCAGGGCGCTGGGCAAGGTGCCGTCGACCGGCCCGATCGCGGCCAGCGTTGTGGACAGTTCGCAGCCGAGCCGTTGGACAAACATCGCGCCGTTGGACATCCCGGTGGCGTAGATGCGCGCGGGATCGACCGCCAGCGTGCTTTCCAGGTGGCGGATGAGGGCGGCGACGAAGCCGACGTCGTCGTAATTCTCGGGAGCCAGGCCCGTCGTCCCGCTGCCGTCGTTCCAATGGGCGTGCAGGCCGATCGGGTAGGCCACGAGGAAGTGCTGTTGATCGGCAAGGCGGTTGAACTGCGTGACCTGCGCGATCTCGTCGGCGCTTTGGAAGCGTCCGTGGAAGACCAGGACGAGCGGCCAGAGAGTGTCTGGGTCATACGAGGGCGGCAGGTGCAGGCGATACGATCGCCAGATCCCGCCAACCTGGATGGCGTCGAGCTGTTCGGTGGGGCGGGGCCCGCGCGACTCGGCTTCACACCAGCCTGCGTGCAAAGCCGCCGCTCCTACGACTACCAGCACCGACCCGCGGATCCACCTTGGCCTCATCGCCACGCTCCTTAGCAGGATGCTGAAAAACCCTCATTGGCTAGAGGCTGAAGGCTGTAGGCTCAAGGGGCACACCGCGTGTCGTCGAGCACTTCGTTTCCCTTCAGCCTTCAGCCTTGAGCCTTCAGCTCCGGAGGTTTTGAAACGGGCTCTTAGCGTCGACAATCTCTCTGCTGAAACTATAGCATGCGGGCCCGGCAAGACTTCGACTTGCTTATGCGTGGCTTTGAGGTTCATAAGTCAAAGTTTGAAAATACCTTATGTGTATGCCGGATCGGACGCGATGGAGGTCGAACCGGCCTAGGCCGAGAATCTGTTTGCCGTCGCCGCCAGGAGGGCGCATCATAGGAGGCAGGGCGTGGCGAGACAGTGACAACACAAGGCGCCGAGCCGGGCATTCCTTGCCGGCGAGGTGTCTTGTATCGGGAAACGATACAAGGCGCCGAGCCGGTCATTCCTTGCCGGCGAGGTGTCCTGTGCGCGGAAAGCGCACAGGGCGCCAAGGCAGCTCACCCTCGCTGCGGAGGGGTCTTGTATCTGGAAAGGACAGAAGGAGAAACAATGAGCTTCCGAGCACTGGTACTGGTGGTCATGCTGCTATGGGTCGGCACGTCGGCCGCGCCGGTGGCGTCGGCGCACGAGGAACATCATCACGAGGACATCCAACTCTTGCGGGACGCGGCGGCGGCACTGAATCCGACGAACCCCGATCTCGCCAAGCGATTGAGCAAATATGCCGACAGGGAAGCCAAAGAGTTGGACGAGGGCAAAGACAAGGACAAGCACGAGAAAGAGGACTCGGACGAGGACGAGCAGAAAGAGAAGGACCAGAAGGATCAGAAGGACCACCGGAAGCAGTAACTCATCGGACGCCGCCTCGACGACAACGACCGTGAGCCGCCAGGCTTGCGGCCGTTGTTGTCTTGGCGTACGGGTCGTTCAAGGGTCGCCGGCGTCGCGCTTTTCCCCCGCCATGTTAGAATAGGACGGACTACAGCGCTCCACGCGTGCCTCGGGAGGAATGACGATGACCGATTGGCTCGTCTTTGCGCTTGGCTCTGCCGTGTTTGCCGGGCTGACGGCGATTCTCACGAAGCTCGGCGTGGAGGCGATTCCCGCGACCGCCGCGACGCTGATTCGCACCGTCGTCATTCTCGGATGTGTCGGGCTGCTCGTGGCGATCCGTCGAGAGTGGCCGCATGCAGGATCGCTCAACTTGCGCAACGTCGGATTTCTGGTCGCCTCCGGGCTGACCACCGGCCTGTCCTGGCTGTGTTACAACCGCGCCCTGCAGCACGGACCGGTTTCGCTGGTCGCCCCGCTGGACAAACTGAGCTTGGTCATCGCCATCGGCCTGTCGGTCGTGATCCTCGGAGAACGGCTGACGGCGTGGCAATGGCTTGGGGCTTCCTGCATGACGCTCGGAGCGCTGCTGCTGGCCTTGAAGTAATCGCGCGTGATCCACGGAACTGGTCATGAAACTGTTGATCGTTGAAGACGAGCAGAAGACCTCCACGTACCTCAGGAAGGGTCTCGCCGAAAACGGCTTCGTGGTGGACGTCGCCGCGACGGGAGAAGAGGGCCTGCATCTGGCGCGGACCGGCGACTACGACCTGATCGTCCTGGATGTCATGCTGCCTGATCGCGACGGGTGGTCGGTGCTGACGGAGCTGCGGCGCTCGGGCAAGCACACGCCGGTCCTGTTTCTCACGGCGCGCGACACCGTGCAGGACCGCGTCAAAGGCTTGCACCATGGCGCCGATGATTATCTGGTGAAGCCGTTCGCCTTTTCGGAGCTGCTGGCGCGCATCCGCTCGGTGCTTCGGCGTGGACAAGCGCGCCGCGTTGAGCTGTTGCACGTGGGCGATCTGGAGATCGACCTGCTGCGCCGCAAGGCGACGCGCGGCGGACGTCCCCTGGATCTGACCGCCAAGGAATTCGCGCTGCTGAGCCTGTTCGCGCAGCATCCGGGCGAAGTGTTGTCGCGCACGCTCATCGCCGAGCAGGTGTGGGACATGAACTTCGAGAGCGACACCAGCGTGGTGGATATGCACGTCAGCCGGCTGCGGGCGAAGATCGATCAGCCGTTTCCGACTAAATTGCTCCACACGGTGCGAGGCGCCGGCTACGCGCTTGAAGTCCGTGACTAATTCCCGTCATTCCCGTCCTGATCGGTCCCGTTCCTGGTCGCTCGCGGCCCGGCTGACGGTGTGGTATGCGGCCTCTGCCTTCGCGCTGGTCCTGGTGGCGACCGCGTTCCTCTACCGCACGCTGATGAGCAATCTCAATCAAGAAGAAGATCTGTTTCTCGCCGACGACGTCCAGAGCATCAGGGAGTTTCTGAATCGGGAGCCTTTCAATCTCGTCGGCCTCACACAGGAACTGACCGAGAACAGCGGGTATGTCCGGGCGTACACGCGGGTGCTCACGGAAGGCGGGGCCGTGATCGCGCAAACCCCTGGCATGGCCGAGCAATTGCCCGCGCATCTGTTTCCGCGGCCGACGCTGGCCGAGCAGGACCCGGACGGCCAGGACATCAGGTCGAGCCAAGGCCAGATCTTCCGCGCCTTGGCCGCCCGCGCGGCGATGGGTGGGCCGAGCCACGAGGCGCGCGTGATCCAGGTGGCGCTGAGCCAGGAGAAAAAGCGAAGCCTCTTGGACAAGTATCGCGCACGGTTGTGGGGCGTGCTGGGGCTCGCGCTGGCCGCGTGCGCGCTCATTGGCTATGACATCGCGCGGCGCGGCATGCGGCCCATCGGGGAGATTTCCCGTGCGGCGCAGCGCGTGCGGTCGACGACGCTCGATCAGCGGATTCCCGTCGTCAATCTCCCCGCGGAACTGCTGACGCTGGCCACTATTTTCAATGAGATGCTCGCGCGCCTTCAGGGATCGTTCGACCGGCTCTCGGAGTTCTCCGCGAACATCGCGCACGAGCTGCGCACGCCCGTCAACAACCTGCGCGGCATGGCGGAGGTCACCCTGCGCGGGGCGCGGTCCTCGGACGAGTATCGCGAGACGTTGGACTCGTGCCTGGAGGAATGTGTCCGGCTTTCGCGCCTGATCGACAGCCTGCTGTTCTTGGCGCGCGCGGAGCAGACGCAGATGCCCATCCAGCGCGAGCCGCTGGATGTCGTAGAAGAGCTCAGGACGCTGGGCGATTTCTATGAAGCCGCCGCCTCCGAGGCCGGCGTCACGCTGACGCTGTTCGAAGAGCCGCACCTGGTCGTCGACCTGGACCGGACGCTGTTCCAGCGCGCGGCCGGGAACCTGATCACCAACGCATTGACCGCAACCCCTCGCGGCGGCGCGATCACGCTCAAGGCCTCGAAGCAGTCCGACGGCGTGCGCATCGACGTCGAGGACACAGGCTGCGGCATCCGCCCCGAGCAGCTTCCCCACGTATTCGACCGGTTCTATCGCGCACAGTCCGTCGGCCCCTCCAGCGATCATCGAGGGGTGGGCTTGGGGCTGGCCATCGTCAAGAGCATCGTCACGCTGCACGGCGGATCGACCGCGATCGCCAGCGACGTCGGCCGAGGCACCCGGGTGACCATGGTGTTTCCGTCGCCATCGCCCTAACGCCGGCTGTGGAAAAACGTCCTTGGCTGAAGGCTCAAGGCTCAAGGCTGAAGGGGAACGAGATGTTGGGCACGTCAGGTGAGGTGCCAGGTGTCGGGTGTCAGGTGACAGGGCTTCAAGTCCTGACACCTATCACCTGACACCTCGCCCGATCCCCTTGAGCCTACAGCCTTCAGCCTATAGCCAATGAGGGTTTTACAGCGTCCTGCTAGATAACAAATTTGTTACCTTTACGTTAGCTTCCTGTTAGACGCTCACGGTATAGTGGTCCCAAAAGGGAGGAGGTTCCGGATGGCTTTAGCAGCGCGCTCGAACGGCGGATTGGTCGTGCACGACGATCCGCCGACGGTCGACATGGATGAAGAATCGCTTCTGGCATTGGAAGCGCGCGTCTGCTCGTATGGCGACACCGTCCACTACGCGGCCCGCCCCAAACTCTTCACCCGCTGCCAAGGCAGCTTCCTCTATGACAGCCAGGACCGGCCGTTCCTGGATCTGCAAATGTGGCACTCCAGCGTCAACCTCGGCTATGCCTATCCACGGGTGGTCGAGGCGGTGAAGCGCCAGCTCGAGACGCTGCCGCAGCTGGGCTCGCACTATCTCCACCGCGAAAAGATCGAGCTCGCGGGCCGCCTCGTCGACGAAACCGAGAAGCGCTTCGGCGTGAAGGGGCGCGTGCACTTCAACGTTGGCGGGGCGCAAGCGATCGAAGACGCGCTGAAGCTGGTGCGCAAATACACCGGCCGGCAGCGGATGCTCGCGTTTGAAGGCGGCTATCACGGCCGCACGCTGGGAGCGTCGGCGATCAGCTCGTCGTACCGCTACCGCGAGCCGTTCGGCGAGTTCGGCGACCGGGCCGAGTTCGTGCCGTATCCCGCGTGCCATCGCTGCCCGTTCGGGGAGCCGCGCGATCGCCGGCAATGCTGCCTGGAAGGCGCGCGCCAGTTCGAGCGCAAGTTCGAGCACGAGTACAGCGGATGGTGGAATCCCAAGACCGGCCGGGCCGAATTCGGCGGACTGTTTCTGGAGCCGGTGCAGGGCACCGGCGGCGGCTATTGCATCCCTCCCAAGGACTACTTCACTCGCGTGGCGGCGGTCTGCCGCGCCCACGGCATTCTCCTCGTCGACGATGAAATCAAAGTGGGCTTCTATCGCACCGGCACGCTCTGGGCGATCGAGCAGTTCGACGTCGTGCCGGACGTGATCGTCTTCGGCAAATCGCTCACCAACGGCCTCAACCCGCTTTCCGGCTTGTGGGCCAGAGAAGGGCTCATCAACCCGGAGCAGTTCGAGCCGGGCACGACGCACTCGACCTTCGCGTCCAACCCGCTGGGCACGGCCGCTGGCCTGGAAGTGATGAAGACGTTCGCTGAGGGCGACTACGAGCAGACCGTGCGGGCCAAGGGTGCGTACTTGCTTGAGCGCTTGCGCGAGCTGAAGGTCAAGCACTCGGTCATCGGGCACGTCGATGGGTTGGGTCTGGCGTTGCGCATCGAGCTGTGCCGGTCCGACCGCGTGACGCCGAATCGCGAGCTCGCCCAGCGCCTCGTCGAGCGCGGGCTGGACGGCCACTTGCGGATCAACGGGCAAGCCGGCGGCATCGTGCTCGACGTCGGCGGCTACGACAAGCACGTGCTGGCCCTGGCGCCCTCCCTGCACATCAGCCGCCAAGAGATGGATCTGGCGTGTGAGCTCATCGACACGCTGCTCGCCGAAGCCGCCGCTCGATGACGCCGCGTCTTATCATCTACTGCGACTTCGACGGCACGGTGGCCAAGCCCGACGTCACGAATCTGCTGTTGGCCGAGCGCGCCGATCCCGCGTGGCGCGCGATCGAGGAAGAGTGGGAGCGTGGACGCATCGGCAGCCGCGAATGTCTGGCTCGGCAGATTCCGTTGATCCGCGGCGGATGGCCGGCGATCGAGGCCACGCTGTCGGGCGTGGAGCTGGACCCGACGTTTGCCGCGTTTGCCGCCTGGTGCCGCGAAGCCGGCCTGCCGCTGGTCATCGTCAGCGACGGACTGGATCGCGTCATCGAATGGCTGCTGGCGCGCGAATGTATCCACGTCGACGCGGTGTGGGCCAACCGGCTTGCCGTTGATCCCGAGGGCGTGGCGTCCGTCACGTTTCCGCACGCACCCCGCGGGGGCGATTGTCGAAGTGGACTGTGCAAGTGCCAAGTCCTGTCGCCGGCGGCGGTCAAGCGCCTGGTCATCGGAGACGGGCTGAGCGATCTGTGTTGGGCGTCGAAGGCCGACTTTTGCTTCGCGAAGGGCCGGCTCTTGGCGTCGTGCCGCGCGCAGGGCATCGCCTGTTTTCCATTCGAGGACTTTGCGAATATCCAGGCCCTGCTGCCTGGCCTTGCCGAAGGCCGGGCAGCGGCCGCACCGATGGCAAAGCGGTGATGCTCGCCGACGAGTCTTGCGCGATGTGGCGGCCCGAGCACACCGGCGTGCTGCTGATCCACGGCCTCACCGGCAGCCCGACCGAGATGGCGCCGTTGGCCAAAGCGTTGCGGCGCGCCGGCTTCAGGACCGCCGTGCCGTTGCTCGCCGGGCATGGCGCCGGCCACAGAGAACTCTTGGCCACGACGTGGCAGGATTGGCGTGACGGATTGCGACGGGACTTACGCGACCTCGCCCAAGCATGTGACGATGTCGTCGTCGTCGGGCTGTGCGTGGGAGGCTTGCTCGGCGCGCTGTTGGCGGCTGAGGACTCGTGCGTTCGCGGACTGGTCTGCTTGTCGCCCGATCTGGGCTTTCGCGTCCCTGGACCGGCGACGCCGTGGACCCGTTTCCTGCTGCCCATCGCGTTTCGCGTGCCGTGGCTGCGGCATCACGGCTATTGGACGCAGAAGCCTCCGTATGGACTGAAGAATCCGCGGCTGCAGCAGCGCATCGCGCAGGCGATCGCGGCCTCGGCGCAGGGCCAGACGCAGGAGTTTGGCACCTTCCGGACGTACGTCGGCACGATGCAGGAAATGATGCGGCTTCGCGAGGCGATGAGGCATTCGTTGCCTCGCGTGCGCTGCCCGTCGTTGATCATCCACAGCGTCGAAGACAGCATGTTCAGCATCCGCAACGCCACGGTCGTGTATCGGCAGCTCGGATCCCTTCGCAAGGAGCTTGCGCTGATCACGGGCTGCGACCACGTGATCACGGTTGATCTGCGCAGAGACGATGTCGCCCGGCGCGTCACCGGGTTTGTCGCCGGGCTGTACGGCGCCGAGGCGCCGGAGGCGGGCGACGAGGCATACTCCTGCGACATTGCTCCGGGGCTTGAGCGGGTGCGCCTCGAAGCGTACCAGCGGCCGGACTTTCTCGAGACGATCGAGCGCGCGTCGCGCCTGGATCTGGACACGCGTGGCGCGCACAGTGTGGTGGTTCGGAAGGGAGCATCGACGCAGCTGGTGCTGGCCCTGGCTGAAGAGGCTGATGCGCTGCGGCCTCGGCGAGCGGCCAAACCGCCGCAGGGGGATGACGCTGCATGGCGACTGGCACGCCAAGCGATTGATGCGCTGGCCGTGGGATTGCAGAAGCGGCTGACCGTGCGGGCGGGATGCCGGATCGAGGAGCCGGTCGCGATGGGTCCGGCTCGGAGGACGGTCAGACGTGAACCGGAACGCATTGCACATTAAATGGAAAAACAAATGGAAAAACTGACCATGGATACGCACCGAGATGTGATTGAATCGATGAAGCCCTTCGCCGAGGAGCAGCTCAAGTGGCTGAATCCTGTCCAGGAGATCTGGCAGCCCAGCGACGTGCTCCCCGATCTGACAGTTAAGGAATGGTCGCAAGCGGTCCAGCAGTTGCGCGACGAGGCTGAGGGGTTGTCGGATGAAGTGCTGGTCGTGCTGGTCGGGGACGCCATCACCGAGGAGGCGTTGCCGTCGTATCAGACCAACTTGAATCAGCACGACGGGGTGAAGGACGAGACGGGCGCCAGCGACAATCCGTGGGCGCGCTGGACGCGCGGGTGGACCGCGGAGGAAAACCGGCACGGCGAGTTGCTCAACAAGTATCTGTATCTCTCCGGGCGCGTCAACATGCGAGCCGTGGAAATCACCACGCACTATCTCATCAAGAACGGCTTTGATCCCAAGACCGCCAACGACCCGTACAAGGGGCTGATCTACACCTCCTTTCAAGAGCGGGCGACCAGGATCTCGCACGGGAACGTGGCAAAGCTGGCCCAGCGCGGTGGCGATGCGACGCTCGGCAAGATCTGCAATCTCATCGCCGGAGAGGAGGCGCGCCACGAAGAAGCCTATAAGGGGTTTGTGAAGCGGTTCTTCGAATTGGACCCGGCCGACGCGCTCGTCGCGTTTGCGGACATGATGAAGACGAAGGTGACGATGCCGGCCAGGCTGATGTCCGACGGCGTCGAGCAGGACTTGTTCGCGCGATTTGCCGGCGTCGCGCAACGGCTCGGGGTCTACACCGTGCGCGACTACGCGCAGATCATCGATCATCTGCTGAAGTATTGGAACGTCGGCGCCACGGTCGGGGTCTCAGGCCCCGCGGCCCAGGCGCAGGACTATCTGTGCGGGCTGCCGGCGCACTATCACCGATTTGCCGAGCGCGTCGAGGCTCGGCCTGCCAAGCAATCCCCAGCGCCGCTGAGCTGGATCTTCGATCGCTCGGTCTAGCAGGCTGCGGAAAGAACTCGTCCTTGGCTGAAGGGCTAGCGGAGAGCGGATAGCGTTTAGGGCTTTCAGCTCGCTGAGCTCAGAGCCTATACGCTCTACGCTAAACGCTATCCGCTAATCCACTGCCCTTTCAGGAAAAAGCGTCCGTTAGGTATACTCATGGAAACCTGACATGATGATGCGTCGCAACGGTAAACAACTGATCGCGTGGTGCCTCGTGGCGAGCTGGACGCTGCTCCTGGGCGTGCGGGTCGTCGATGCGTTCGAGGACGCCGACGAGGGGCCCGAGGCGATCGATCTGCAGGTCGCGCAGGCCCTCACCACGCCGCTGGTGCCCGCCGCGCAGCCCAGCTGCGAGCTGGCGCACGCGCCGCTTCCCCAGGCTGTTGATCACGCGATCCCCAGCGCGCTCGATCTGCCGGCCATGCACGCCTCCGCCGGATCGCTGATCGCCACACCCCCAGGGCCTCCACCCAGAGACCGGTTGTTCCAGACCTTCTCCATTTACCGCCTGTAATTCCCACGTCGCGCGTTTTCGCTGACCACGCGAAGGATCGCTGTCTGCGTGGATCCTCATCACCGTACGACCCAGAGTTTCATGATGCCCAATGCGACATTGATCACCACCGCGCCACGGCGCGCCAGGCCGGCAGCGTCGGCGATCGCGATCGCGCTGCTGACCGGCGGCTGCGCGAGGTTTCACGCTCGGCCGCTTGTGCCCGAGCAGACCGCGACGGCCTTCCACGCCCGCACGCTCGAGCAGCCGGCCTTGAAGGCCTTTCTCGAGCGCGCGGCCGGGCATCCCATCGAACCCTGGCCGCCGGCGGCGTGGGAGTTTTCGATGCTGACGCTGGCCGCGCTGCATGACCATCCCGACGTGCGTGTGGCGCAGACGAACTGGGTGCTGGCGAAGGCGGGCCGGATCACGGCGGGCGCGTGGCCCAACCCGCAGGTGAGCTTCTCTCCGCAATACGTGGCGGATGTCCCCAACACCGGGATTTCGCCGTGGGTCCTGAGCCGCTCGTTTGATTTGCCGATTGAGACCGCGGGCAAGCGCCGCGATCGGCTCACCAAAGCAGGCTATATAGAGGAAGCGGCGCGATGGAATCTGGCGGAGGCGGCCTGGCGCGTCCGCAGCCGTCTGCGGAATTGCCTGCTGGATCTCGACGCGGCGATCGAGGAAGAGACGCTGTTGACCGAGCAGTACGCGGAGCAAGCGGCGTACGCGGCGGCGGTGGAGGAGCGGCTGGCGGTGGGCAATGCGTCGCCGGCGACGGTCCTGCAGGCGAAGCTCATGGGCGAGCGCACGCTCGCCGCGATGCGCGCCGCGCAGCAACGCCGCGTGGATAGCTTCGCGCGGTGCGCCGATGCGCTAGGCGTGCCCTCAAGCGCGCTCGATCGCATCGACCTGACCTTTCCCTTTGCCGACGGCGCGTGGCCCGACTCCCCGAAGGAGGCGATGCGGCGCGAGGCGTTACTGGCGCGGTCCGATCTGCTGGCGGCGCTGGCGGATTACGCGGCAAGCCAAGCGAACCTGCAATTGGAGATCGCCAAGCAATATCCCGACCTGCATCTCGGGCCAGGCTACAGTTGGGACCAGGGCACCGACAAGTGGACGCTTGGCGTGACGCTGACGCTGCCGATCTTCGATCGCAATCAAGGGCCGATCGCGGAAGCCGAGGCGCAGCGCCAGCAGGCAGCCGACAAATTCCTCGGGCTGCAGGCGGCCGCGATCGCCGAGCTGGACCGCGCGCTGGCCGACTACGAGGCGGCGCGCGGCACCTTGCGCAGCGCTGACGCGCTGCTGGCGACGCAATGGGCGCAGTATCGGCTGGCCCAACGGCGGATCAGCGCCGGCAACGAGTTGTGGCCGACCGCGACGGCCGCTCGGGCGGAGCTGCGCAACGCGGCGGTGAATCGGCTGCACACGTTCATCGACGCGCAGCGCGCGCTTGGGGTCCTGGAAGACGCGATGCGACGGCCGGTCGATCCGTGTGAGCCGCGCGTCGATCTGCTTGAGCTCGCCGCGACCGAACCTCCTCGGCGGCGATGAACCATCCGTTTCGATGGCTCATCTTGGGCGTGGCGGCTTCGCTCGTCGCCGCGAAAGAAGCGATGTTGCTGATGCAGCACCATCAGCTCCAACCGCCGATGCCGCCCGAGCGCTCGCTGGCCGTGCCAACGGATCAGGCCGCGCCGCAGAGCATCCGGATGGATCGCGCCACGCAGCGACTCGTCGGTCTCGCGTTCGCGACGCTCCAACCGCGCACGCATCAGCCCGAGCTGCGGATGTACGGCCTGATCGTCGACGAAGCCATGTCGGATGATCAGCAGGGCCGTCGAGTCTCCACGACGATCCGGCTCGTCGTGCCCGAGGCCACGTCGTTGGATCCGATCCCGCACACCGTCTCGGTCGAGGATGCTAATGGCCAGTTGGTGACGGCGCAGTTGGCTCGCGTCGACGGCGAAGGGTCGGGCCGAAGCCGGACCTTTTGGTATCGCGTGGACGAACAAGGCATTCAGTGGCCGCCGGATCTTCGCGTGAGGCTGCGCGTGCCCATCGGTCCGCCTCTTGAGGGCGTGCTGGTCCCCGAATCGGCGGTCGTGTGGCGGGACGGCGAGGCGTGGGTGTATGTCGGGCGCGCGGCGGATGCGGGCGAGGCTTCGGACGCGAGCGTCGAGGAGTTCGCGCGGCGGAAGATTCCCGTCGATGCGCCCGTGCCCGGCGGGTGGTTCGTCGCCGGCAGCCTTACGGCGGATGACTCCGTGGTCGTCGAAGGCGCGCAGCTGCTCCTGTCGACCGAGTCTCAGTCGGACGTTCCCCATGGCGAGTGATCGATGCTGACCGCCATCGTTCGCTGGTCGCTGCGCTATCGCACCCTCGTCATCAGCATCGCCTGCGCGTTTCTGGCGTACGGCGCGTTCTTGCTGACCCAGGTGAAGTACGACGTCTTTCCCGAATTCGCGCCGCCGCAGGTCGGAATCCAGAGCGAAGCGCCGGGGCTGTCGCCCGAGCAGGTCGAGCTGCTGATCACGCAGCCGATTGAGCAGGTGCTCAACGGCATTGAAGGCATCACCTCGCTGCGCTCCGAGTCGATCCAGGGGCTGGCCGTCGTGACTGTCACATTTGACCCGCACGCCAATGTGTACCTGGACCGGCAGCTGATCACCGAACGCCTGGTCACGCTCGCCGGCCGGCTGCCGCAAGAAGCGCTCACGCCGGTCATGACGCCGCTCACCTCCTCGACCGGCGATCTGATGACGATCGGCCTGACGTCCGAGGCCCGCTCGCTGATGGAGCTGCGCACGACGGCCGACTGGCTGATGAAGCCGAGGCTGTTGGCGGTGCCGGGCGTGGCAAAGGTCGCGGTGTTTGGGGGAGAAGTCGAACAGCTGCAGATCCAAGTGCTGCCTGACCGGTTGACGCGCTACAATGTCAGCTTCAGCGATGTGATCACCGCGGCCCGCCGGGCCAGCGGCGTACGGGGCGGAGGATTTCTCGAGACGCCGAACCAGCGGATCATTCTGCACACCGAAGGCCAGGCGCTGACTCCCGATGAGTTCAAGCAGGCGGTGCTGTCGCAGCCGGGCGCCGACGGCGGCAGCGTCAACATTCCGCTCGGCGAACTGGCGACGATTGTGGACGCGCCCGAGCCGGCGATCAGCGCGGCGGCGATCATGGGCCGGCCCGGCGTCATCCTCAACATCTGGGCGCAATACGGCGCCAACACGCTCGAGGTGACGCAGCACGTCGAGCGCGCGCTCGAGGAACTTCGCCCCGCGCTGGCTGCGCAGCAGGTCGAGCTGCATCCGGCGCTGTTCCGGGCGGCCACCTTCATCCACACGGCGGTGCACAACATTGTCGGGTCGCTGGCTTTGGGCGCGTTGCTCGTCATCCTCGTGCTCTATCTGTTCCTGCGCGACGCGCGGACCGCGGCGATCTCGTGCGCCGCCATCCCGCTGTCGCTGATGGCCGCGATCGCCGTGCTGTATCAGGCGGGCCTGACGCTCAACACGATGACCCTCGGCGGCCTCGCCATCGCCCTGGGCGTCGTAGTCGATGACGCGGTCATCGACGTGGAAAACGTGATCCGCCGGCTGCGGCTAAATCGCGCCCTGCCGCAGCCGCGCGCGCTTTCGCGCGTCATCCTGGACGCCTCGATCGAAGTGCGCAGCGCGATCGTGCACGCGACGCTGGCGATCGCGCTGGTGTGTCTTCCGATCCTGACGCTGTCTGGGCTGGCCGGCCGCCTGTTCGCGCCGCTGGGCTGGGCGTACCTATCGGCGATCCTCGCCTCGCTCATTGTCGCCCTGACGATTACTCCCGCGCTGTGCGCGCTGTTGCTGCGCGAAGAGACCGTTGATCCGGAGCCCCCGAGGCTGGTGCGCTGGTTATGGGACCGGCACCGCCGATGGCTGGATGCGGTCGAAGCGCGCCCGCGTCCGTTTCTTGCGGCGGTCGCCGTCTGCGCGCTCGCGGGGCTGGCGATCTTTCCGTTTCTGGATCGCGAGTTTCTCCCGCAACTGCGCGAAGGGCATTTTGTGATCCACATGACGGCGGTGCCGGGCACGTCGCTGCAGGAGTCGCTGCGGCTGGGCCATCAGGTGACGCAGGCGCTGCGGCAGCTGCCGATGATTCGGACCGTCGCCCAGCGTGTGGGCCGCGCGGAGGCTGACGACACCTTCGGCACGCACTCAAGCGAATTCGAGGTGGACCTCAAGGCGCTGAGCCGGCATCAGGGGCGCGCGGCGGAGGAGGAGATCCATCGGGTGCTCGATCAGTTTCCGCCCGGCGTCACCTTCGGCGTCAACACGTTCATGACCGAGCGCATTGAAGAGACGCTCTCCGGCTATACCGCGCCGATCATCGTGCGCGTCATCGGCGATGACCTCCAGACGCTGGACCGCAACGCGCAAGAGATCGCCGGCATCCTGCGGCAGATTCCGGGGGCCGCCGACGTGCAGGTGCAGTCGCCGCCGGGCATGCCGCAACTGGAGATCCACCTCAAGCCCGAGGCGCTGGCGTCGTGGGGGTTCGACGCGGTCGACGTGTTGGAGGCGATCCGCGCGGCGTATCAGGGCGAGATCGTCGGCCAGCTCTATCACGGCGCGCGCGTCGTGAGCGCCTCAGTGATCCTCAACCCACAGACGCGCACCGTCGCCGACGTCGGCGCCCTGCCGCTGCGCAGCCCGACCGGGCTGTATGTGAGGCTGAGCGAGTTGGCTGATGTGCGCGAGACGTCGGGCCGCTACGTCGTGCTGCACGACGGAGCCAGGCGCCTGCAAACGGTTACGTGCAACGTGTCCGGCCGCGCCATCGGCGCTGTCGTGCGCGACGCGAAGCAACGAATCCGCGCGGGCGTGTCGCTGCCGGCCGGCTATTACCTCGAGTTCGCCGGGTCGGTCGAGGAGCAGGCTAGATCCGCGCGGCATCTGTTGATGCAGGTCGGCTTGGCGGCGTTCGGCATTACGCTGCTGTTGTCGACGATCGTCGGCAGCCGCAACAATCTGCTGCTGGTGCTGGCGAACCTGCCGTTCGCGTTGATCGGCGGCGTGTTCGCCGTGTGCCTGTCCGGCGGCCAGCTCTCCTTCGGCTCGCTGATCGGCTTCATCACGCTCTTCGGCATCACCCTGCGCAACTCGATCATGCTGATCTCTCACTACGAGCATTTGGTGCATGTCGAGGGCATGGCGTGGGGCCGCGAGACCGCGTGGCGCGGCGCCACCGAGCGGCTCACGCCGATTCTCATGACCGCGCTGGTCACGGCGCTTGGCCTGCTGCCCATCGCGTTGGGCACCGACGAGCCCGGCCGAGAAATCGAAGGCCCGATGGCGATCGTGATCCTCGGAGGACTGGTGAGCTCGACGGTGTTGAATCTGCTGGTCTTGCCGCTCTTGGCGGTGCGGTTCGGGCACTTCGCGCGTCGCGCGCAAGACGACCTGGGATAAGGCGCCGAGCCGGCACGATCCTCGCCGGCGAGGTGTCTTGTAGGCAGAAAGCGTACAAGGCGCCGAGCCGAGCGATCCTTGCCGGCGAGGTGTCTTATACTTGGAAAGCGTATAAGGAGACCGCATGGAGCACGCGCTTGGATCCGCGCCGCGGCGATCGATCCGCGACCGCGTGATCGCATGGGGAGGGTGGCTGTTTCGGTTGCGCAGCTGGACGCCGATTCCGCTCATCGTCGTGCTGCTGTTTTGCAGCTTGGGTGAGTCGCCGGATTCGTACACATGG
>Ga0209515_10002693_pt1 | contig 26791 bp, 30 predicted proteins | sample Subgroupgradi54m_FD_187454 | JGI IMG/M metagenome (GOLD analysis project Ga0209515, IMG submission 187454) | Subsurface groundwater microbial communities from S. Glens Falls, New York, USA - GMW60B uncontaminated upgradient, 5.4 m (SPAdes)... ... | reverse complement strand
CAATCCCTGGCTCACCAGCACGACCTGGCCGTTCCCGGCCATCCATTCTTTGAGCTTCTGCACGCCCTTCTGCTTGAGCTGCGGCTTCAGGATGTAGTGGAAGTATTCCTCGCCGAGCAGGTCCAGCCGATCGCGGCTCACCCCGCGCAGGAGCGTGTGCAGCACCCGGGTGGCGAAGATGCGGTCCACGCTATAGAGAAGCGGCCGCAACAGGGCCAGCAGGGCCACGCTCCCGCGGCGCGCCCAGCGCTCGAGGAAACTCTGCGCATTCCAGGTGAAGTAAGCCACCGGCCGCACGGCGCTCAGATCCAACAGGCTCCCCTCGACGCGCCAGAAGGTGGCGTCGGCCAAGGGGCTGGCTGCGGCTTGGCGAGGCTCACCAGAGGCGGTCTTGCCGGAAACCGGAGGTTCGAATTTAAGGCTTGGTGCGCTCACTTGATTCAATCCAGCCTACAGAAAACCGTATAGAGCGGCGTGCAGGTGCGCTTTCGTTTGGGAAAGAATGAAATTAGCACTCTATCAGGCGGGGAGCAAGGGCCGAGGCCCCTGGCGGGCTGCTTCGGGGCCGGTGGCGGGGCCTGCCTTGGCGGTATCGGCGGTGGGGCTGCTTGCCACTCGAGCTGCGCCTCTACGATGGCTCGCTGAGCGTTGGTTCAGACGCCCCAGCCGTAGCGCTCGAAGGTTTCGAGCGACGCTTGCATCTCCGAGCGGATCAGCTCAGCGAGGCCCGAGCAGCCGGCCCCGCGACTCCCGGGTTCGGCGATGTCGGCCGTGCGGTAGCCGCTGGAAAGCACCCGGTCCACCGCCGTTTCAACCCACTCCGACTCGGCGGCCAAGCCGAACGCCTCGCGAAGCATCATGCTGGCGCAGAAAATGGCGCCCAGCGGGCAGGCGCGGTCCTTGCCGGCGAGCGACGGCGCCGAGCCATGGATGGGCTCGAACAGCGGCGGGCCAAAGCCGCAGCTCATCGACGGCACCAGGCCAATCGAGCCGACGAGCCCCGCGGCAGCGTCGCTCAGGATGTCGCCAAACATATTCGAGGTGACCAGCACGTCAAACTGCTGCGGCGCCAGGACGAGCTGCATGGCCGCGTTGTCCACGTAGAGGTGCTCGAGGGTGACGCCCGGGTAGTCGTCGGCCAACTGCGTCACAGTCTTGCGCCACAACGCCGAGGTGGCCAGCACATTCGCCTTATCCACTGAAGCCAGGCGGTTCGCTCGGCTCTGCGCGCGCGCAAAGGCGAACCGCGCCACCCGGCCGACCTCCTCGGCGCTGTAACTTTCGGTGTCGTGCGCGCGCTCGCTTCCGTTTTCCGAGTCCACGCGGTGCTCGCCGAAGTAGATCCCGCCGGCCAGCTCGCGCACAATCTCGAAATCGATGTTCGCCGTGCGCTCGCGCTTCAGCGGCGAGATGCCCCGCAGCGGCTCGCGCAGGCAGATGGGGCGCAGGTTGATGTAAAGCCCCAGCTCCTTGCGGATGGCCAGCAGGCCGCTCTCCGGGCGCCGGCTGAGCGGCAGGCTGTCCCAGCGCGGTCCGCCGACGGCCCCGAGAAGAACCGCATCGGCGGCGCGGCAGGCTTCCAGAGTCTGCTGCGGCAGCGGCGCGAGCCCGGCGTCGATGGCGGCGCCGCCGATGGGAAACTCGGCCAGCTCGAACCGGTGGCCGAACTCCGCGGCGCAATCTTCCAGGATGCGAGCGGCCGCCGCGATCACTTCCGGGCCGATGCCATCGCCCGGCAGAAGCACGATCGTCTTGGAGACTTGTGTCATGGCACGCCCGTCTGCGTCAGCCCGCCCTGAATTAGGTTGCCGCGGGCACGTCGTGCGCGACCCCCGCGGCGGCTGCCTGCCCGCGGAGCACCTGGTGCACGATGGTGAGCAGGTCGCGGTCGCGCACCTGCTTGGCTTGGTCGGCCAGAGCGATCAGCCGGCGGTAGCACTCGTTCAATTGCTCGTCGTTGGTCTCGTAGCCCAGCTCCCTCAACCGCACCCGCAAGGCGTTTCGGCCGGAATGTTTCCCCAGCACGAGCTGCCGCGCGGGCACGCCGACGGCTTCGGGCGGAATAATCTCGTAGGTCAACGGATTCTTGATGATGCCGTCCTGGTGGATGCCCGCCTCGTGCGCGAAGGCGTTGGCGCCGACCACGGCCTTGTTCGGGGGCACAGCCACGCCGGTGACGGCCGAGAGCAGCCGACTGGTCGGGTAGATCTTTTCCAGGCGCACGTTGGTGTTTACGCCGAAGCTGGCCCGGCGCACGGCGAGCGCCACCACGATCTCTTCGAGCGAAGCGTTCCCCGCGCGCTCGCCGATGCCGTTGATCGTGCACTCCACCTGGCGGGCGCCGGCGCGCACCGCCGCCAGGGAATTGGCCACGGCCAGCCCCAAGTCATTGTGGCAATGCGCGCTCAAGGTGATTCCCGGGGCGTCGCCGAGGCGGGCGCGCACGCGGCGGAAAATCTCGGCGTACTCCTCGGGAACGGCATAGCCCACCGTATCGGGAATGTTCAGCGTTGTGGCCCCGGCGTCGGCGGCGGTCACGAAGACTTCACCGAGAAACTCGAGGTCGCTGCGGCTGGCGTCCTCGGCGGAGAACTCCACGTCCGGGCAGCGCTCGCGGCCGTAGCGCACCATCTCCGCGATGGCGTCGAGGGCCTGCGCGCGCGTCATGCGCAGCTTGGCGCTGAGGTGCAGGTCGGAAGTGGCCAGAAAAATGTGCAGCCGCGGCCGGTGCGCGGGTTCCAGCGCCGCGAGCGCGGCATCCACGTCCAATTTCTTAGCCCGCGCCAGCGCCGCCACCTGCGAGCCGCGAATCTCCCGCGAGACGGCGCGCACGGCTTCCAGGTCGCCGCGGGAGGCGATGGGAAAGCCGGCCTCGAGAATGTCCACGCCCAGCTCTTCGAGCTGCCGCGCCAGGCGGAGCTTTTCCGGCACGGTCATGGAGAAGCCGGGGGACTGCTCGCCGTCGCGCAGGGTAGTGTCAAAGATGCGCACGCAATCCATCGCACCTCCTCCCGAGGTGGTGCCAGCTAACCGCGAAGTCGTCCGCCAGTCAAATTTATATTTCTTGTAGTTATCATTAACCAGTCTTATGCTTTGCACCGGCCGGAATCGCCCGGAGGAGCCCATGGACCTCGCCCAGCTCCACGTCTTTCTCACCGTGGCCCGCGAACGCAGCTTTTCCCGCGCCGCGGAGAAGCTCTACCGCACCCAACCCGCCGTCAGCATTGCTATTCGCAAGCTCGAGGAGACCGTGGGCCAGCCGCTGCTTGTCCGCGGTGCGCGCCAAGCCAAACTCACCGACGCGGGCGAGTTGCTGCGCGACTACGCCGAGCGCTTGCTCAACCTGCGCGATGAAATCCGCAAGGGCATGGAGGACTTGGGCGGCCTGCGCCGCGGCCGACTCTCGCTCGGCGTCAACGAGAGCTCCATTCACGCCCTGCTGCCCACCCTGGCGCGTTACCGCCGACTCTATCCCCAAGTGGACATCGCCGTGCATCGCACCTTTTCCCGCGACATCCCCCGGGAAGTGCTCAACTACCGGCTCGACCTGGGCGTGATTTCCTACATGCCGCAGGAGGCCCAGCTTGCCGCCGCGGGAATCTTTCGCGATGAGCTGGCCTTTGTCGTCTATCCGCGGCATCGGCTGGCGCGGCGCCGGTCGGTGGACATCTCCGAACTGGGCCGGGAGATTTTCGTCGCGCACATCGTGGAGTCGCCCCACCGCTGGCGGGTGATCCAACTGTTCGAGAAGCATCAGGTGCCGCTGCAAATGCGCGTCGAGCTGCCCACCATCGAAAGCATCAAGCGGTTTGTGCAGATGGAGATGGGCGTGGCCATCGTGCCGCGGATGTGCGTGCAGTGGGAAGTCGAGCGCCGGACCCTGGCGGAGCTGAAAATCCGTCAACTGAAGATGCCGCGGCGCCTGTACCTCATCTCGCGCCGGGGCGCGCGGCTGTCCCATGCCGCGCTGGCGCTGGTGCGGCTGCTGCGCGCAGGCGGTGGCGCGCGGGCGGGCGCCGCAATGCGCTCGACGCGCATCTGAAAGGATTTCGGATTGGCCTATTGTGTAGGGCTCCTGAGAAGGGTCCCCCACCCCCTCTTTTTTGTAAGAGTGGATTCTAAAGGACTTTAAGTCCAACAAATTTGTAAGCGTGCATTGCAAAGGACTTGCGGGCGCGTTTTTCGTATCAGTGGAATCCAAAGGACTTATGGGTTCCAGAGGCCGAAAGCTGAAAGCCTGAGGCCGGAAGTACGTTGCGCGCGCGGGCATGGGCCACCATGCATTCTTGCCGTTCTCATTGCGTGGCGAGGACCGAAAAGCGGAACGCAGAGTGCGCAGAGGTGCGCCGAGAGCGCGGAGAGCTTCTGGTTGTCCCCTGCTCTGGGTGCCGTCGCTGTGGCTGGTGGATCTCACCTTGCCTCTTGCCGGGCCTTGCCTGGCGATTCAGGCTAGCGCAAATTGCAAGAATTGATTGCGCGTTTGGCGCATTTTTTTTAACTGGGAAAAAGAGGGCATTGTTCCGAGCCCAGCAAGGAATCTGCTTCTTGTCAGAATCCAAGGAACAGCAGATTCCTCGTCGCCTCCGGCTCCTCGGAATGACCGGTGGGATGGTTTTTGAAGAAGCTGTCAGCGAAGTGCAAGGAAGCCGCAATTCCAAAGGAGCCCGGCTCAGGCAACCCCCATCTCGCCAGACCGGACCTTTATCATGGCCCGGTTGCGCAAAGCGGCCTCGAACCTGCGTTAACTGCTCGCCGCTAGGTTCAGACATTTTTCAGGACCGATAGTCCGTATCTGGTTGGATGGGCTGTTCCCGCCAGGCATCAGTAAGCACAAGGCCACTAGGAAGGGCTGATCTGATGATGCTGAGTTAAATCCCCTTTCAGAGAGTTGCATTTCCGGCGCGCCCAGCTTGCGGCAAGGGCGGAAGCGCTCGAAAACCATCCAGTGCGGAGAAGTGTTCGCGGCGAGGCACGCTGGACGCGAGAGGCAGACCAGGCCGGCGAGTGGCTTCACACGAGGCCTAACGCCGGAGATGTCAAACGCCAGGAACGCAGCTTAACCAGCCGCCGACGATGAGGCTGCGGCGTCCAGCAGTTGCGGCTTGGCGCCCTTGATCAGGAGCCACAGCATGAACGCCATCTCCCCGAGGAGGGCGGGGAAGGCGAGGTTAAAGACCCTATCTTCGTACTGCGGTAACAGTAAGCCCGTAAAGCTAATGGCCAGATAGGCGAAGCCGTTGATGATCAGCCAGACGCCCAGGAAGCGGGGCAGGAAGCGCGACCTGTACACAAGAATGGCTAAGGGAAAAAGCCATAGACCCCAAAGGATCTCGGCGGCAACGATTTCCTGGTGATGCAAACGGAGGAACAGCATGGCCAGGGCGTCCCGCTGAGGTTTCTCGAATACGGACAAGAAATCGGCGCCGCGCACGAGCACCAGGGCAGCAGCGTCGTTCAGCACGTTGAGGAAGTCGATGGTGGCTGGCATCAGACCCCCGAGGATGACCATCAGCACAGCGTGGTTCTGGTCCACTCCTTTGAGCAACCGGTAAAGAGCCAGCACGAGGAAGATCAGGATGATCCCGCAGAGCAGGTCGCTGACGATGCCGAGACGGAAGAGCAACTCGTGAGCGGCGATGTTGCTGGCCGTCGCGGTCGCGTTCCCGGCCACGAACAGCTTGCTGGGAATATAGATGAGGCGGAAGGGGGCGAAGACGACGAGGAGCAGGTAAAGGAATCCCGCAACTCTCCCTGGGTTGTGGGTCGAGCTCATGTTCCCTCCCTTGTAAGAGTCATACGAGAACCGGAGCGCGAATGTTGCACTTTCTGGATCGAGGAAAGAGGCGATCGGCGAGACCGATCCGTCGGACCGATCTGACCGAAATGGTGGTACGGTTCCGCGACCCCTGACGACTTTCAATCACAGGTGATTTCACTCATTGACCTCAATGAGTGCAATGGCGATATTTCGTCAACATCCGTTTCAGGACCGTCGCTGCCTCCGGTTTCGTTGACGTGTCCCAGGCCATCAACGTAAGATTTATGTCGGTGATCAGCGTGTACGTGCACCTTTCCCTATTTTAGTTTTCAGAAGGAGGGCACCATGCATCGCGAGCGAGCGTTGAAAATTGTATTGGTTGTGGTGGGATTGTTCTTTTCGGCTGGAGTTTATCCCTTGACGATGTTTCTATGGAAATGGAATGAGTCGGCAGTCGTACCGATGATGCTGAGTCTCTACGTTACCCTTGGGATTTTCTTGCTGCTGGCGGCGCGTAACCCATCGGCGAATCGTAGCCTAATCGCCTTCACCGCATGGTCGAGTTTTGCTCACGCCGCTGTTATGACGGTGCAGGCATTCCAGAATAAGATCGAACGCGGAGAACTGCTGGGCGTGGCTGCGCTCGTTATCATCGGTCTAGCCCTGATCGCGCTGGCCCCGGCGAAGCAGTCAGGAGAGCTGGCGTCCGCAGCCGGTGCGTAGGCTCGCATTTTTCGAAAGCGCCGACCCCGACACCCTCATTCTGAAACAAGCCAAGGCAGAGTACGCGAAGCTGCAATAGCTCCTCTGTTGAGCCGCCTACCTGTTTAAATCAGGCCTTCACGCTCACGACCGGAATTGTTGTCTTCATTTTGGCCCGAGTCACGGGCCACTCGGAAGTAATCCACTCGGCCGTGTAACGGGCTATTCGTATAGGTTCAGGCATTTCTCAGGACCTGTAGTCGGTATCTGGTCGGATGGGCTGTTCTCGCCGCGTATCGGCAATACAACGCGACTTTTCGCGGGTGAACCAGGATTTGCCTTCTGCGAGCACCTCTTAAGAGTTCCGATCACTTCTCCGGATAGGCGACTTCACAGCCAAGTGACCCAAGCGATGGTAACTTCCCAGATGCGGACTTCGGGGGAGTCAGGCGTTACACTTCAACAAGTAGCGGCTTACGGCCAAACGGATTGTCTCCGAGTACCCCGTCAATCGGGAGGAATCCCGATTCGTCAGTGCCAATTCTTTAGTCTTGGCCAGACCTGTGCGAGTGGCCAATGGAGACGCCGACAGAGATAGACGTCGAAGTGCTGATACGGCATTGAGTATGGGTGATAGACCGTCGCTACCTTCTCCCAGGAATCGAATTCTTTAGAAAGTCTATCGGGCGACTCGTCCATGACGATCATGCATTCGCCTGTGTAGTTGCGTGGGCCCCAGTAAAAATAGCTTTGATGACCGCTGATGGCGCTGGGCAGGCTCATCTTCGCGCCGAAGAAATCAATCGCCCCGGCCTGACCGTAGTTTTGTCCGAAAATCGCGCAGCGTTGTTTGTCTTCCGGAGAAAGCTTGTTGTAGGCCCCGGCCACGGCTTCCGCCATCTCCTTCCAACCATACATGTCGGCATAGATCTGCGGCAGCGGCCCCATCCTGTGAGTCTCGATTTGCGGCGGCTCGAAGTGCAGCGCTCGGGAATAAGCCAGGTACCTCTCGACAGGCAGTATTGGAAAATACGCAAAAGGAGCCAGCAGAGCGCCGGTGACCAGCAGTACAACAACGTATGCCGGCTTGAGCCAATCGTGGTTCCCACGCTCGGCAAATCGCTGGAACGCGACCGCGCCTGCCGCAAAAAGCATGGGATAAGCCGGCGCAAGGTAGTACACGCGCCCGTTCAATACGAGGAAACACAGCAAGATAATGAGATAGGTCCAACCGAGAACCCGAAACCTCCGACCGGCCTCATCGTGCAGGAAGTACCAGAGCCCCGCCAACCACAATGGCGCTGCGAGTGGGTGCATCACAAGAATCTGCTGCGCGAGGAAGCTTGCCGAGCCAAGGGTGACATTGCGCCCGCTTCTCTGCACATTGCGAAGCAGCTCGAGGGTAGGAAATCCGCGTTGGATTTCCCAAACCAGATTGGGTACAAAAATCAAGAAGGCGAGTAGTCCGCCGAGCCAGAACCACGGCCTGCGCAGGAAACGGCGCTCCACCGTCAGCAGCAGGCCGACAAGGAATCCGAAGCCAAACAAAAGCATCGAGTGTTTGTTCTCAAGCCCAACGCCAGCCAGAAGGCCAAACAGCAACCAGAGCTTTGGGGAGCCGCCTTTGATGATCTTGATCGCGACGAGCGCGCAGCCCATCCAAAACAAAGGCTCGAATGCATTCATCGTCAGCAGATTGCCGAGGCCGAGATACAGCGGCGCAACGATGACCGCTACGCACGCCAGAATCTGCGCGTAGCGGCGCCCTCCGAGTTCGCGCACAATCAGCCCGGTGAGCAAGACAAGCAGCCCGCCGGCAACTGCGGGCAGAAACCGTAACGCGTGGAGCGAATCTCCAAGCGTCATGCGCTCGATCCACGTAATGACTGCGATTAGAGGCGGCTGATCCACATAGCCCCAGTCTAGGTGATGGCTGCAGGCGAGGTAATACAACTCATCCACGAAATAGCCATAGCGGCCGTTGACGAGCATGTGCAGGATGAACGCGCCGAGCGACAAGTAGTCGATGACCGCAAGCTCCCCGCGGGGTTCTCCGTCTCGTTGGAGGTTTTCCGTCGCGACCATTTTCAATCTCTGGGTGGAAATTCCACGGCGTCCGGGCAATTGCGAGATTGTAGCAGAGTCATTTGTTCAGCCGTGCCGCGACAAGGAGGGACTGCGCTTAGAAAAGAACACCACATTTCAGCCTTTTGATCTGGGCTTGTTGCCAACTGCCAACACGATCCCGGGTGTATCGTCGCGTACTCTTCCAGAACCGCTTGTGTCCGCGTACGCCGTGATCCAGGCACAATCGTCAAGCTGACAAGGCGGACATCTCCGGTTAGCCGACTCCCAAGTGGTCTCGGGCCATCTCGACGGCCCCCTCCACCCACTTTCATGAATGGGCGTTTCTCACGTGCTACCATCATTCTCACTGCTCGCTCTATCGTGGGCGAATCGCAGCTTCCGGGGTGTCTCAAGTCACAGTTTAGCTAGCGCAGTACCTTTGCTGCTTTCAGCATCTCCTCGGGCGTTGCCCGGACGCGGAAGTCCTCCGTTAGATTCACCCACCGCACTAAGCCAGAAGAGTCCAAGAGGAATTCGGCAGGGCGAGCGATGTCCTGTCCATTTACGCCTGCACCGGGATGCAGAAGGTCATAGCGGCGGATTACCTCCGCGTTCGGATCGGAGAGAAATGTATACGTATAGCCGGCTTTTCGGCACAACTCTGCGGACACATCGGGTGCGTCTACGCTTATCGCCACGGGTTGAATACCCAGATCTTGGAAAGCTGACAACCGTTCTTCGATACCCCGTAACTCGGAGTTGCAAAACGGTCACCAATAGCCGCGGTAAAAGACGAGAAGAACCCCTTTTGGAGCGCTCCGGGATGGACTGGATGTGTCGAGCGGAGCGGAAAGAAGGTTCGAAAGAGAAACCAAGTTTCCGTGCGTATCACGCAACACAAATTCCGGGGCCTTCTGTCCAATCTTTGGCGATCCGAGGGACGCAGGCAACTGCCTCGTTGCATGAAAGATGACAAGGCAAAAGACACCAAAGATTGAAACACTCAGAAGCGTGAGAATCGAGCTTACAATTTTCCCGCGGAACGGCTGCGCCCCTCCAAAAACCCGCCTCAGACCCGCCCAGAGAAATGCGGCACTGACTCCGAACAACAAGAAGTTCGCCCAGGGAACATTTCGAGTAACCGGGAATCTTGCGAAGGCTAGGAAATAGCTAAGGAAGGCCACCAGGCTCAATACGAATCCCAGCCAGACAGGCCAGTTCCAACGCAGTTCTCTCACCGAAACCTCCCGGTATCAGCGAGCCAGTTCAGGCGCGACATTTCCTTTTCGAATTCTCCGGATCCCCAGCCATTGCAGCAGCGCGAATAGCATTACCACTTCGGCGACGATTCCCACAACCCATTTTCCGCTGGTGCTGAAGGGCACCACGAAGACAAGCGGGTAGCTTCCGATAACCCACGCGGCGTCCAGGATGACCGCGATCCAGGCGTCCAAAAGTTTGATTGGTTTTTTTCGGGCGAAGAGCATTAGAGCAGCCGCAAACGCGAGGAGGCCAATTCCTAAAATGATCAAGTTGGTCGCTTCTGGGAGACCGAGAAGCCGCACGACCGACCGCTGGGCAAAAACCAACACCAAGCCAGAAACCGTTGAGAACGAGGCGTTGGCCACCAGCGCCATTCTCAACAGTTGTTGCCGTTCTTTACTCGAGTTTTCCATGGACCACATCCTTTCGTCTGATTTTCTGTTGCTCGAACCGCGTTGAGACCTCGGCAAGCCGATCCGAAATCGCCCGGCGAGCGCGCGAAAACGCCGACTTGTCGTTGAACAACTTGAACGCCCAGTTCGCCTCCTGGACGTAAGCGTGCAGCTCGAAAGCGAGTTGCGATGGGACCACTGAATCCTTGACCTGCTTCTTCCTTCGCGCGAATACAGCTTCCGCCTGTAGCGCCATCAGCCACGCTTTCGTCAGCGAAGCGATCTCGTCGCGGACTCTTCCTGGCCGGCTGTCAAATTCTGCGGATGCCGCAGCAAAAAAACAGCCGCCGCGGAACACAATTCTCTCGACGTATCCAAGCCAGCTTTCCAGCATGGCCCTGAGTCTCGGAAGGCCGCGTGGGCTGGTCAGGCCGGGTTTCACGACCTGCTCCAGGAAGATTTCCTTCGCGGCGCCGACCGTGGCGAGCTGCAGCTGTTCTTTAGATCCGAAGTGCGCGAAGATCCCGGTCTTGCTCATGCGCAATTCGGTCGCGAGCTGTCCGATGGACAGGCCTTCCAGGCCTTCCGCAGAAGCAAGGTCCACGGCGACGCTGAGAATTTCCGCGCGGGTCCTGGTGGCTCTTGCCCGCTGATAGAGAACTGCTGGCTCAGGGCTCTTCATAGAACGGTCGTACTATATAGAACGGTCGTTCTATTGTCAAGCTGCGTGCTGTTTCCTTTACGGACTGCGACACGAAGAGCTTCGGAATCGGTATTGCACCATTGGGGCGGTTGCCCAGATGATCGGCGTCGCACTTGGCCGTATAACGCGCTATTCGTAGAAGTGCCCTTGCCCTGTGCGAGATCTCATTGCGCGGGCGCGTTCTCGGCAATTACCCGCGATAAACGCGGCAGCGTTTACAAGAAACAATAGCCGTCGCCTTCGCTCACATGCCCACCGATAGCTTCGGACAACCGCGCGCTGCCGGTTCTTAGAAATCTTGCGGCCAGCACGGGCAATTTTCTTTGGGCACTTTCGCCCGCTCGCTGCCCATTAGCCTAAGTAGAGAAGAGCAGGAACTCTCGCCGGTGGCTTGCCACCGGCTCGAAGCTGACCTGGTACCGCAGCACCGGCGAGAGTCACTCTTCTCCGGTGACTCCGTTGAGCGGAGGATCGCAGGAGGTATCTGACGTGAACCTTCCTTCGAGGAAGAAACTCATCGCAGTGCTCACGAACCCCCAAGTCCAAGTGCGCGCTCTTGCGGCCGCGATCTGTCTGCTGGCGGCCGCTCCGGTCTTCGCCCAGGCCGGCGGAGATCCCTGGACGCGAGCCGTCCAGGCTCTGCCTTGTTCCGGCAAGGTCCCGGCCCGGGCGCTTCGGAATCCATTTGGCTAGCTTGCCTGCTTGACTCTACAATGCTATACAATACGCCCATTCGCTGCCGCTGCTGCGTAGCGCAAGACGGCTGGAGCGGTTATTCCCCATGCAGTCCGATCATCGCCGTGCCCCGCGTTACCCGCTCATCGCTGCGGTCGAGATCGTCGAACTACAATCGGACACGCATATGCGCGCGCGAACTTCGGACGTGAGCCTGGTCGGGTGTTACGTGGACATGGTGAATCCGCTCCCGGTGGGGACAGAAATCAGGGTGCAGATCACGCATCAGGATACAACCTTCACCGCCCTGGGCATGGTGGCCCATACCGATCCCAACATGGGCATGGGAGTCAGATTTACCGTGGTTGAGCTGGACCAGCAGGCAGTCTTGGCGAAGTGGATCGCGGATCTCGCCGGGGCCGGTGCCTAGAAGCTGTTGCAAAACCCATTGCCAGCCATTGATTGTGCTTCGTATCGGCCCGGCCGTATAACCCGCGACTTCATGGCTCGGTTTCTCTTGGCATGAGCCCGAGCGGAGTCGAATGGGTCGGACGCGGACCACTTCTGGCCCAAACAGGCCCAAAGCCCCGCCTCTTCTCGACACAAACCGTCGGGACGCAAAGAACGCGAAAGAAGCGGGCTACACAAACCCAGCGGGAGAGCGGCGCCTGCGGCCCGACCGCTTGCGGTGCACAGGCTCGTCTCCGGTGGCGCTTGCTGGATGACCCGCGTCGCCGAAATGCCGCCCTGAGGCTCTGCGCTACATCTGCCGGGAGGTCAGAACAGGTGCTGCTGCGGGCGGGGGGCGTCGAGGCCGAAATACTTGTAGGCCAGCGCAGTGGCCACGCGGCCGCGCTGCGTGCGATCGAGCAGGCCCAATTGCATCAGGTAGGGCTCGTAGATTTCCTCGATGGCGTCTTCTTCCTCGCTCAGCGACGCCGCAATGGTGTTCAACCCCACCGGGCCGCCGGCGTACTTCTGGATGATGGTGAGGAGGAGATTGCGGTCCACCTCGTCCAGGCCGCGCTCGTCCACGCCGAGCTTCTCGAGCGCCTCGCGCGCCACTTCGAGAGTGATGTGGCCCTTGGCGCGCACCTCGGCGAAGTCGCGGGCGCGCCGCAGCAGCCGGTTGGCCACGCGCGGCGTGCCGCGGCTGCGCCGGGCGATCTCCTTGGCGCCGGCTTCGTCCACGGCGATGCCCAGAATCTTTGCCGAGCGGCGGACAATTTCAACCAAGTCGTCCGGTGTGTAGAAGTCGAGCCGGTGCACGATGCCGAAGCGGGAGCGCAGCGGCGCAGTGATCAGGCCGGCGCGGGTTGTCGCTCCAACCAAAGTGAACTTGTTCAGCTTGAAGGGGTGGATGCGCGCGCCGGGGCCCTGCCCGATCACCAGGTCAATGCGGTAGTCCTCCATCGCCGGGTAGAGGATCTCCTCGACGGCCGGCAACAGGCGGTGGATTTCGTCGAGGAAGAAGACTTCGCGAGGCTCGAGCGACGTCAGCACAGCGGTGAGGTCGCCCTTGCGCTCGAGCATCGGCCCAGAACTGGTCTTGATGGCCACCTCCAGCTCGTTGGAGAGGATTTGCGCGAGTGTGGTCTTGCCCAGGCCCGGCGGGCCGAAGAGCAGGACGTGGTCGAGCGCCTCGCCGCGGCTGCGCGCCGCCTCCACGGCAATGGAGATGTTCTCTTTCACCCGCGCCTGACCGATGAAATCGGCCATGCGTTTCGGGCGCACGCTGGCTTCGACGCGCGCGTCCTCGTCGAAGGCCTGCCCGGAGACGACTCGCTGCGGCGACTTCTGCATCTGCGGTTTCATCGTGGCCATTTCGGACGCTACCCGGCTGCCCGCGCGCCCTTCTGCGCCGCGCCGCTCAACTGCTGCAAGGTGGCGCGCAGCAGCGCCTCAAAACTCGCGCCTCCGCCGTTGCGCTGGGCCTCCTCGACCGCCTTTTCTGCGGTTCGGCGGTCGTAACCGAGGTTGAGCAGCGCCGAGATGACATCGGCCTCGAGGCCCGCGCGTCCTGAAGTCTCCGGCCGCGCCGCTTGGGGAGCTTCCATGGCCGCGAGCTTGTCGCGCAGCTCGACCACAATGCGCTCCGCGGTCTTCTTGCCTACCCCGGGGATGCGCGTCAGCAGAGCCAAGTCGCTCTGCCGGATGGCCGGCACCAGCTCGTCCACGCTCATCCCGGAGAGAATCTTCAGCGCCAGGCCAGGACCCACGCCCGAGGCGGAAATCAGCAGCTCGAAGAATTGCTTTTCGCGGGCGGTCAGGAAGCCGTAGAGGGCGATGGCGTCTTCGCGCAGGTGCGTGTGCACCAGCAAAGTGATTTCGCCGCGCAGCTCGCCCAAAGCGTAAAAAGTGGAGAGCGGAATGTGCACCTGATAGCCCACGCCGCCCACGTCCACTAGGACTTGGCTCGGGCGTTTGTCCACCAGCCTGCCGCGGAGGTGCCCAATCATCTGCAGCGATTATTGATTAGCGTGCTGAGCGTGTCAACGCACGAAGCGCGGGAACCGCCTGATCCATTTTTCAAATGGCCGCGGCTGCCGGCACTGCCGAGCCTACGCCGTGGCGCCGTGCTGGCGGAGGAGCGCGGCGAGTTCGCTGTGACCCATCTCGAGAGCCGTGGCCAGAGGCGTTTTGCCGTCGTCGGTGCGCGCGTTCGGGTCCGCGCCGCGGGCGAGGAGAAGTTTGGCGATCTCGAGTCGCCCGCCCCCGGCGGCCTCGTGCAGCGGGGTATAGCCCGCGGCGTAACGGTGGGCGGCATTCGCCCCCGCCGCCAGCAGGGCGGCGACAATCTCCGTGTGGCCGCGGGCGACCGCCCCGGTCAGGGCGGTGTACCCGGTAGCATTGCGGGACACGGTGTTCGCCTCCGCGCCGCGCGCCAGCAGCAGTTCCACCACGCTGCGCTGACCAAAGAACGCCGCCAGGCCGAGCGGGGTAAACCCATCGGGCGCGTACGCGCCGGCCAGGCCGGGGTCTTCCCTCAACAGCGCGGCGACACGTTCCGTCCGGCCAGCGGCGGCTGCTTCCCAGATGTCCAGCTCCGCGCCCGCGGCCAGAAGCAAATCCCTGATGGCCTGCCGGCCGTAGTACATGGCCAGCATGATGGCCGATACGCCTGTGTCGCTGCGCGCAGCGGCAAGGGCCGGCTGAGCGGCGAGAAGCTCCCCAACGCGCGCCGCGTTGCCGGACTGGATGGCCTCGAAAAACTCCCTCATTTCATTGGCCGCAAGGTGATTTCTCTTCCCGGGTGATGCAAAGCGGCAGGGAAAACTATTTCACGCCTTCGACCAAGTCCACTGCGTCGATGATGCCGACCACAGCCATGTCAATCGGCGAGTGGGGGCGCTCGACGGCGGTCATGGCCGAGAAGCCCTCGGTGACCACCAGGACGCGCTCGCCAACGCCGGCGCCCACCGCATCGAGCGCCAGCACAGCCTCGCCGCGGTCCGAGCCGTCGAGATTGAGCGGCTGGACGACGAGGATCTTGCGACCCTCGTGTGAGGACGCTTTCTGCGTCGCTACAACGTCGCCAATGACGCGGCCAATGAGCATACGGAAAAAACCGAAACTCGAAACCCGCCATAACCCAAGAGGGCGGGCTGAATCCCGCCCCTACAGACTGCCCCGCGTTTGAAGGCGCGGGCTACAACGCCTCGACCTCGCGGCGCAGGATGCAGGGCGTCTCCGCGAGCGTTCCATCCTTCACCGTTTGACCTCGGCAGAGGGAATGTGGATGGTGTCCACGATGCCGACGATGGTGGCCTCGGTGGGGACCTCGCCGGGCAGAAAAGGAAAGCTGGCCTCGCGGCCGCGGCACCAGTAGATGGTCTCGCCGGCGCCGGCGCCCACCGCGTCCACAGCCACCAACGCGCGGCCATGATCGCGGCCGTGGCGATCGATCGGCTGCACGAGCAGCAGTTTGCGGCCTTCCAGCGCGGTGTTCTTCATCGTGCAGACCACGTTGCCGATTATGCGCCCCAGCATCATGGCAGAAAGTCCCCAGCCGAATGTCGAGAGAAGAGCGTTACTTCTTTCTTGCGGCGGCGAGCTCGGCTTCGTGCTGCGTGTCGAGCTGGATCGTATCCACGATGCCCACGATGGCGGCGTCCACCGGACGATCTTTGCACTCGGCGGCATTGCGCGCCGAGCTGCCGGAAACCACCAGCACCGTCTCGCGAAAGCCCGCGCTCACGGTGTCCACGGCAACCACATACCCGGCTTCGTCCGCGCCTTCGGGCGAGATGGGTTTCACCACCAACAGTTTTTTCCCTTCCAGGCGCGGGTCTTTCCGCGTCGAAACCACGGTGCCGACGATGCGCGCCAGGATCATGGACGAAGGTCGAAAGCCAAAAGCGCCGGGCGGAAGCCCGACCCTGCACGAGAAAAACGATAACGGCGCGGCGGAAACCCCGGCGCCAGCGACAACCCTGCGCCGGAGCGGCCGCCCGGTGTCACCTGCGGGCTACCGCGCCGCGGCCATAGCCGACTTGCCGATGGGCAGCACGTCCTCGAGCGACTGGTGCGGCCGCGGGATCACGTGGACCGCGATCAATTCGCCTACGCGCCGCGCCGCCGCCGCCCCGGCATCGGTGGCGGCTTTGACCGCCGCGACGTCGCCGCGCACCATCGCGGTGACGTAGCCCGACCCGATCTTTTCCCAGCCCACCAGCGTCACCTTGGCCGCCTTGACCATGGCGTCCGAGGCTTCGATCATCGCCACCAGGCCGCGCGTCTCGATCATTCCCAGTGCTTCACCCATTCTTCATCCTCCCCTCGAAATTCGACTTGCTCTGCGGGGCCGATTCAGCGCAATCCCTTTGGCGGTCTCCTGCCCAGCCCGCCGCGGCCGATTCCGCGCGGCGCGCGAGCCATCCCGCTATCGCCGCGACCGGTCCTTGCGCACCGCTTCTTCGATGAGCGCTTCCAGCTCCTCACGGGTCACGCTGATGCGCTCGCGCGTCCCGATCGCATCCGGCGCCTCGGCCGTGACCGGGCACTCCGGGCCGACCTGCGCGGCGGTCGTGGTTCCGTACCGCGCCCGCGCCGCGAGCAATTTTTCCACATCGCCGCTAGAAAGCAAGGCCTGTTTGCCCAGCAGCTCGGTGACCAGGGCCACTTGCGCGAAGTGTTCCACGGTCTCCATGCGGAAGAATGTGGCGAGCAGGTCGGCGCCGTAAGTGACCACGCCGTGGTTGGCCATCAGGATGGCGTCGTAGTGCGGCACCAGCGGCTCCAGCGCCTCGCTCAGTTCCGGCGTGCCCGGCGTGCCGTAGCGCGCCACGGGGATGCACCCCAGCGCCAGCACCAGCTCGCTGACCAGCGCCTTATTGAGCGGCAGCCCGGCCGCGGCATAACCGGTGGCGACCGGGGGATGAGCGTGGCAGACGGCGTTGACGTCGGGCCGGCGCTGGTAGATCAGCAGGTGCATGCCCAGCTCCGAGGACGGATTGCGTTGTCCGGCGAGCTTGCGGCCCTGCAGATCGGTGACCACCAAGTCGTCAGGCGCCATCATGCCCTTGCTGACAGCCGTGGGCGAGGTCAGCACGCGACGTGGGTCCAACCGTATGGAGACGTTGCCGTCGGTGGAGGCTACGAAGCTGCGCTGGTGCAGCCAGCGGCCCACCGTGCAAATCTCGCGACGATGCTCGTCCTCACTCTTCAGGTGGCCGGGCGTGATGGAATCAGCAAACATGCGCGAGAGCTCGGCGGGGCGCCGCCATGCGGGCCGTGCCGAGCCGACTCCTCTCCTTCGGGGCCGGCCTACGCATAGATGCCGCGGAGCTTCAGCGCGAAGGCCACGCGATCGATCGCCAGCATGTAGGCAGCGATGCGGTTGTTGACGCCGTGGGCCTCGGCGTAGCGCACCACCTCGCCAAAGCTGTTCTCCATGACGTCCTGCAAGCGCTCGTTGACTTCGCTTTCGCGCCAGAAAAAGCCCTGGCGGTCCTGCACCCACTCGAAGTAGCTGACGGTGACCCCGCCGGCGTTGGCCAGAATGTCGGGGATGACGAAGACGCCTTTCTTTTCCAGCACCTCGTCGGCCGGCGCGGTGGTCGGCCCGTTGGCGCCCTCGCAGAGGATGCGCGCCTGCACACGGTGCGCGTTCTGGCTGGTGAGTTGGTTCTCCACTGCCGCGGGCAGGAGAACTTCGCAGGGCTGGAAGAGCACCTCGTGAGCGGAAAGCCGTGTCCCGCCGGCGGGAAATTCGGGCAGAGGCCGGTGCTGGCCATAAACCCAGTCGAGCAGGGCGGGCACGTCGAAGCCCTTTTCGTTGTAGAGCGCGCCGTGGATATCAGCCACGCCCACGATTTTGTACCCGGCGCGGTGCATCAGCAGCGCCGACATCGAACCGACATTGCCGAAGCCCTGCACGATGACGCGCGCATTCTCGCGCTTCAGGCCCAGGCGGTCGAGCGCCCTGTCGCAAACGATCTGGCAGCCGCGTCCGGTGGCTTCCTTGCGCCCGTGGGAGCCGCCCAGGTCCAGCGGCTTGCCGGTCACCACCGCGGTGGTGGTGTGGCGCACGTGCATCGAGTAGGTGTCCATCACCCAGGCCATGGTTTGCTCGTTGGTGCCCAGGTCGGGCGCGGGAACGTCGCGCTCCGGTCCGATCCATTCGCTCAGCTCGGCGGTGTACCGCCGGGTGATGCGCTCCAACTCCCCAGAGGAAAGTTTACTTGGGTCGCAGATGACCCCGCCCTTGGCGCCGCCGAAGGGAATGTTGACCACGGCGCACTTCCAGGTCATCCAGGCCGCCAGCGCCCGCACCTCGTTGAGCGTCACGTCGGGGGCGAAACGGATGCCGCCCTTGCACGGCCCCCGCACGATGGAATGGTGCACGCGATAACCGATGAATATCTCCAGGTGGCCGCTATCCATGGCCACCGGGATGTACACGGTGATTTCCTTGTTGGGGTATTTCAGGTACTTATACAGGCCTTCTTCCAGGCCGAGCTTCTTCGCCGCCACCTCGAAGCGCGCATCGGCCGACTCGTAGACGTTCAATTCATTTTGAACGGCGACAGTGGCCATGGCAGTGTCTCCCCGGTCGGTGGGGTCGCGGCGTGGGCCAGTATACGGACACCCGCCCGGCCACGCAAGGCGCGGTCGAGGAGATGCCGGCGCGCAAAGACAGCTATTTGACCGACCTGCCGCCGACGATCACGCGCACGTCTCCTCCTCGTGTGATCGTCCCGATGAAGGGTCCCTTGGTTTTCCTGAGAAGTTTGAGCATTCGAGGCAAACCCTTTAAAAAGATTCCTGCCATCTCACTGCCGCTCCAATTTCCCCTCGTGAAAGCAAACACGCGCACACCGCTCATCAGCAGGGCAGTGCGTTCGATAGTTCAGTAGCGGATGTGTCGGTCGTTGGTGAGAACCACCCAGCCCTTGGCACCGACCTCTTTCAACCACTCTGGGTCCTTCGCATCCGGGGGAAAGTGATCATCGTGAGTCTCGACCTTAACGCCCGCCCGGCGCAGAGCGCTCGCGACGATTTTCTTTCCGAGAGTTCGGTCCAGGAAGAAGGTGACGACTTCAGGCGGCTTCGGCAAGTTGAAGTTCGCAACGGATCGCGTCCAAGATTTCCTCTGGTGCCCGACCATAGTCGTCGGCGAGTTGTTCGATGGACTCTCCCGCTTTGCAGCGGTCCGCAATCACAGCAGTTGGTATGCCGGTTCCCACTAGGGTGGGTCTGCCGAAGGCAATGTAAGGATCCATGACGATTGACTTTGGCTCTTCCAATTCTCGCTTTCTAGTGAAGGGGTACAAACGCACGGCGAGTCCGGAAGTGTCCCACTCAATCCGCCTCAGGTGGGCGTCTACCAACTCGAGTATAGCCAGTTGACCATCCTGCGAGACGTTTATGAGCTGGCCAAATCTCCGGACAAAAAGATCCCGGCCGTTGGTTTTCATCTTCTCTTCCGCCAGAGGATGCTTGGAGCCGAAATGCCTTTGTAGATAGGAGACGCCGATTCGAACCTTTTGCAGGGGCACTTTATACTTTCTGCGAATTGCATCCAAAACGTGCGCTTCGACTACGTTTACGAATGACAGCAGACGTGAACCCCTCTCCGGCAACACAATTACAGGTTGGAAGTATTTCCTGCCAGCCTTCACCGGGTATGCCCGCCCCACAACCCACGAGCGAAGTGTTGGGAAGGGTATTTGAAGGTAGTGCGCGGCCTCGGCGATGGTATAGGCCGGCATTTCACGTGGGTCTTGGCCTCGGTAGAAGTCTGGTATCCTCGTCTTCATACTCGAAGTGTGTGATTGCTAATCTGAGAACAATCGTACCACTTTGTAGAGTTCATTGAGAATTTGTTTAACGCGCCGTTTTCAGAGGGCGCGCGGGCTGGCGCTCGACGAATTCCTCCAGCAGCAGGCGGGTGAGCCGCTCGCGGTTGTGGCGCACGACGCCGTGCTCTTCGAGTAGGTCGTCGAACACGCAACGCAGGCCCATGCGCTGCAATTCGGCAACGCCGGCTTGCACCAGCTCGGCGCCCTCGGCGCGGTAGCGCCGCGCCACCGCCGGCGAGACTTGCTGGTGGTTCACCACCACCCAGTCCACCACCCGCCGCCGGGTGTGCTGGAAGATGGCGCGGACGTGGTCGGCCACAGTGAAGCCCCGGGTCTCGCCCGGTTGGGTCATCAAGTTGGCGATGTGCACGCGCGTGGCCTTCGCTTTTTCGATGGCCTCGGCCACGCCGGCAACCAGAAGATTGGGGATGATGCTGGTGTAAAGCGAGCCCGGGCCGATCAGGATGAGGTCGGCCTGCCCAATGGCTTCGAGCACTTCCGGCAAGGGTCGCACGCGCCGCGGCACCAGGCGCACCCGCCGGATGCGTTGGTTGCTCCGCGCGATCTGCGTCTCGCCCGCCACCACGCGGCCGTTCTCCATCACCGCCTCGAGCGTCACGTTTTGCGCCGTAGAGGGAAAGATGCGCCCGCGAATGGCCAGCACTTGGCCGCTCAGCCGCACGGCCTCGGCGAAATCCCCGGTGACGTGGCTCAGCGCCGTCAGGAACAGATTGCCGAAGCTGTGCCCGCGCAGACCTCGCCCGGCATGGAAGCGGTACTGGAACAACCGCCCGAGCAAGGCTTCATCCTGCGACAGCGCCACCAGGCAGTTGCGGATGTCGCCCGGCGGCAGGATGCGGTATTCGCGCCGCAGCCGTCCCGAACTGCCTCCATCGTCGGTGACCGTAACCACCGCCGCCAGATCAGCGATTGGCCGTCGCCCGGCTTCCTGCCGACGACGCGCCACGTGCTCCTTCAGCGCGCCCAGCAGCGTGGACAGGCCGGTGCCGCCGCCCACGGTGACGATGCGGATGGGTTGCGCGCGATGATTGGCTTCCGTGGTCAATTCTCCGTACTTCTTGCGCATATTGGAGACTTGATGGAGAACGTATTGCTGCGCCGTGCTTCGGTGGTTGGTTTAGGCGGAACCCTCGCGTTCCGGATAGAGCAGTTCGGTGAAGCGGGGGTCCTCCTGCAAAAACGCGAAGTCCTCGTCGTTGCGGGCGTGGTAGCGGTTTTCCGGCCGCAGGTCGATGGCCGCCTTGAGGTTATCCATGGCCGATTCGGCCTCGCCAGTCAGGCAATCCAGCGCGGCCATGGCGTAGAAGATGTAGTCGGACTTGGGTGCCAGCTTGCGCGCCCGCAGCAGGTGCTCCCGCGCCTCGTCCCAGCGGCCCAGGTTCATCATGGCCACGCCTTGCTGGTAATGCTCCTCGGGAGTGCGCGGCACGGGGGTGGGGGGCCGTGAAATGCGCTGCTCGCAGACGCGCAAGTGCATCTGGGCGCGATCGGCCAGCTCCTTGCTTGGCCCCTCCAGCACTTTCTGCAGCATCTGCTTGGCTTTGTGGAACTTCTGCTGCTGGAAATACCGAACCGCTTCCTCGTACTGCTTGAGTTGTTGTTGCACCCGCGGGTCCACAATCTCGCGAGGCGCTTTGCGAGCCCGGCCTCCTCTAGTCATGGCCTTTGATTTCAATAGCTTAGGCCTGGCAGCGGAGGCCCGAGAGCTCCGCGCTGTTCGCCGCTTCGTCGCCTTGTTGTGGCGGGCCATCGCGCCCATGCTAGCAGACCCTGCCTCAAGCGTCAACGCACTCCTCTTTGTATAGCTATAAGCAATACCTGCGCCGGGGAATTAATCCCGCCTCCTAGGCAGGCCCCCCGGCGACGTCATTTTCAGGCAACAGGCCGCCGTTTGCAGATTGGCCTGCCTGCGGGCCTATGCTATAAGTAGCCGCCCGACCATTCCGAGGATTTTGTGCCTTTTATCAACTTCCCTGCACGCGAGATCAACTGCAAGCTGGTCTATTACGGCCCCGGCCTGGGTGGAAAAACGGCCAACTTGCAGTGGATTTACGACCATACCGGCGCGGGGCTGAAGGGCAAAATGATCTCCCTGGCCACGGAAACCGACCGCACGCTTTTCTTCGACTTCCTGCCGCTCGACCTGGGCACCGTGCGCGGGTTCAAGACGCGCTTCCATCTGTACACCGTGCCCGGCCAGGTGTTTTACGAAGCCAGCCGAAAGCTGATCCTGAAAGGGGCGGACGGCGTGGTGTTCGTTGCCGATTCCCAGGAAGAGCGCATGGATGCCAACCTGGAAACGCTCGAAAATCTTCAGGAGCACCTCAAGGAACACAACCTCTCTTTCGCCACCATCCCCTACGTCCTGCAATTGAATAAGCGCGACCTGCCCAACATCCTCCCGGTGGACGAACTGAAAAAACAGATACAGTCCAAAGGCGAGCCCATCGTGGAAGCCGTGGCGGTGACCGGCCAGGGCGTGTTCGAGACGCTCAAAGAGCTGGCCAAGCAAGTGCTGGCCGAGTTGAAAAAAGGCGCCTGAAGCCTACCGCAGCAAACGAAATTTAACCTCGATGAGGATTTGTACAGGCACGGGTACGCCGTCGTGTCCGCGCGCTGGTTTGAATTCCCAGTTGCGCACTGCTTCGATCGCCTTCTCGTCGAGTCCATGACCTGCGCTCTTGACAACGGCAATGTTCGTGGCGCGGCCTTCGCTGGACACAATCGTTTGAAGGACCACCGTCCCTTGGTATTTTTGATTCCTTGCCTGCGAAGAATATTCAGGGAAGGGGCAACGAATACAAGCAGGAAAGCTGACACCTCCCTCACCGGGACGCGCTGGGACCACAGCGAGCCATCCGGTGGATCGAAACGGGAGGTTGTCGATCTCCTTCGTCCGCGCAATTCGCTCTGCGCCCTGAGCCAGCTCTTTTCCCGCGGCGACATCCCGCACGGAGACAGAAAGTGCTACCGCGTCTTGAGTGGTCTGGATGTTTCCCGTGATCACGATCTCTGCTCCCACCAGCGGACCCACGAGCTTTGCAATCTTGTCGGGGTTCAGAGCATCGCTGGCCGGAACCTTCTGGTCCTCCAAGATGGCATTTAGGCGTGAGCGATCCAGAACGCGAAAATCCTTTGCGCCGCGGGCGAGCGCTTCCGAGAGCCTGTCCGCCAAAAAAGAGCCCACCGCGGGCACGCCGCCCTGAGGGCCGAGGAAATCGACGACCATGACCGTCTTTTTACCCGACTTGGCGATGTCTCTCTCGAGCCGTGAAGCCAAGTCCTCCAGCGTCGGCAACTGTGCCCTCGCTGGCGAGGAGGCCGCCAGGGCTGCGGCGAAAATCACAACGCGGACCAACTTGCGCAAGTGGCGACCAGAAACCAGCGGCAACATGGTTTGGGCTCTGGTGTCTCCAGGAAGCACGATCACATTTCTATTGCCTTACACTTATCACATTGTGAATAGTTCCGCAAATGAAGTCCGCAGGATGTCCAGAGAAGAATGACGGGCTAGCGGAAGCTCTCGAGCGCGGTGGCCTCGTCGTCGAAGGTAGGAATCGAGTTTGTCAAGCGCGTCAGCTCGAGAGCCTCACGGACGCGCCCCGCGGGGCACACCAGCTTCAGGCTGCCGCCCGCCTTTGTCAGCGCCATGCTGGTCCGCGCCAGGGTGCTGATCCCTGCGCTGTCCATCTTCGCGACGTCGGCGATGTTCACCAGAATCTTCCGCCAGCCATGCTCGATCAAGAACTGCAGATCGCGGTTCAGCCGGTCGGTCTCCTCACCCAGGGTAATCATCCCCCGCGCGTCCACGATTCTTACATCGCCCGATTCGCGCACCGAAACTTCCAGGTCCACATGCCCTCCCCACGCGCCGGAGCGGTTGTCCCGCGGCATCGCCCGCCAGCGAGTAGCGCACGCTCCGCTGGCGCGCATTATAAGACCACAGGGCATCGCTGGGTACCGGGCAAAGCTTGCCGCGACACCACCGGGCGTGAGAGAGGTTTTTTCGCTGGCCGGAATTGCCGTGGTCCTGTGCCGAACAAAGCGGAGCGGGCTAGCGGAAGCTCTCGAGCGCGCCGGCTTCGTCTTCAAAAGTGGGGATGGCACCGAGCAGCCGCGTCGTCGAGAGCACCTGGCGCACGCGTCCCCCCGGCGCGAGCAGCTTCAGGCTGCCGCCCGAGTGCACCAGGGCCACGAAGGTCCGCACGAGGGTGCTGATGCCGGAGCTATCGATCTGCGTCACGCCCCTGAGGTTCACCAGAATCTTGCGCGTGCCCACGTCGAGCAAGTGCCGCAGCTCTTCGGCCAGGCGGTCGTTGTCCGCGCCGATGGTGGCGCGCCCCTCGAGCTCCACGACGGTGACGTCTCCCGACTTGCGGATGCTGGTCTGCAAGTTCAAAGCCGCTCCTCTGCTGCCCGGGGCTTAGCGGAGGCTGGGCAGGCGCGATGGCGCTGCGGCGTGCGCGCATTATACGCCCACACGGGCCGCTTGACTCATGCACCCGTGCGGGCTAGCTTCGCCCACATGATGCCCGGGCGAGGCGCGTCGCGATGAAGGCCCGCGCACTACATCCCTGGAAGGTGACTCCGGCCGAGGCGCGCCAGATCCAGCTCGAGCTGCGCGGGCGCATGGAGAGCCGCGACCGCCTGCCGCACATTCGCTGGATCGCCGGCGCCGACGTGGCGCTCGACCTCCGCCGCCGCCGGGCCATCGCGGGCGTCATCGTGTACAGCTTCCCCGCGCTGGCCGAAGTCGAGCGCGCCACGGCTGAGCGCCCGCTGACGTTTCCCTACGTCCCCGGCCTGTTGAGCTTTCGCGAAGTCCCCGTACTGCTGGCCGCGTTCGAGCGGCTCACGCAGGAGCCCGATCTGATCTTTTACGATGGTCACGGGTACGCGCACCCGCGGCGGTTCGGCATCGCTTGCCACCTGGGCGTGCTGCTCGACCGGGCCAGCATCGGCTGCGCGAAATCGCGCCTGATCGGCGCGCACGCCGAGCCCGGGCGCCGCGCCGGCCGGTGGACGCCACTGGTGGATGACTCCCCGAGCGGCGAGGCCGGGGAGATTCTCGGCGCGGTGCTGCGCACGCGCGAGGGCGTCAAGCCCATCTACGTTTCGCAAGGCCACCGCGTCTCGCTTCCCCGGGCGATTGATCTGGTCCTGGCAGTCACCGATGGCTATCGCATCCCGCGGCCCACGCGCGAAGCGGATCATTTTGTCGAGGCCGTCAAACGCGGCGAGTGGCCGCTGAAGCATTCCCCCGGCAAGTCGCCCGGCTTTCCGCGCCGCGCAAGGCGTTGAGTCCCGGATCTCGAGCAGCGGGCTGCGCCGAGCAACTCGCTGTGGTTCCTATCTGACAAGAGGTGCCATGCGTTTTTTCCTTGGCCATTTTGGCGGCGAATTATAATGGCAGAATCAGGGTCGGCCCCGGCCCGAACGCCCCATGACCACCACACCGCAGACGCTGCCTGAGCTGCCTCCGGAGAGCCGCCTCCAAGAGATCCAGGCGAGCCTGCAGAAGCTCGAGCGGCGCGACTGGTGGCTCTGGGTGCTGGCGATGGTGGTGATGTTGCTGCTGACCCTGGCGGTGGTCTCGCTCAGCTTTCCGGGGCTGCTGAAGTTCGAAGACCCGTTTTTCCAGTTCAGCCTGAACCAATCCGTGCGCGGGCTGGTGGGCTTGGTGTTGCTCTTCAATACCTACACGATCTACCAGCAAACCATGATCAAGCGGCTCCGCCGGCAGCTCTCCGAACAATTGAACGCCATGGGCCACCTGCGCACGCGCGCCGAAGAGTTCCACAAGCAGGCCACTATTGACTCCCTGACCGGCCTCTACAACCGGCGCTTCGCCGAACAGCGCCTAACCGCCGAGGCGGCCCGCTCGCAGCGCTACGGCCACCCGCTCACGGTTCTTTCCATCGATCTGAATGATTTCAAGCAGATCAACGACCGCTACGGCCACCCCGCCGGCGACCAGGTGCTGAAAGAGTTCGCCGACCGGCTGAACCGAGCCATCCGCGTCTCCGACCTGGCCGTGCGCATGGGCGGCGACGAATTCCTTGTCCTGCTGCCCGAATGTCCCGCCGAACAGGTGCAGACATTGCTGGCGCGCCTGAGCCCGCTCGAAGTGGACTACGGCGGCCGCAAAATCCCCGTCAGCTTCTCCGCCGGATGGGTCGGCTACGAGCGCGGCGAGACACCCGAGCAGTTCCTCGAGCGCGCCGACCAGACGCTTTACGCCGACAAGCGCGCCCGCAAGGCCCGCGCCCAGGCGCCGACCTCGGCGCGCGAGCCCGCCCCTCATCTCACTTAAATTCACCCTGGCCGGGAACGTCGCACGGCTTCCGCCGCAGTCCGCGGACGCCGCTGTGGCGCCGGGCAACTTCTGGCGCCCCGAGCCCGTGTTCTCTCCATGCAGGGGAAGCAAAGAAAAAGGGAGGTGAAAACCTGGCGGCCTTCACCTCCCGGGGTGGGGTGGGGTGTTGATGGACAAACTTCGACTCTGGCCCTGTCTCAGATTAAGGCCTGCACCTCACTCGCTTTGACTCGGCTCATCATCCAGCAGCTTGTTGAAAAAGTGTCTTTGGTTGTCATTCTGAGCGAAGCGAAGAATCTCTCTTGTGCGAAAAGCCAGAGAAAAGAGGGATTCTTCGTCGCCTTCGGCTCCTCAGAATGACCCCCAAGCGAGTTTTTCAACCAACTCCTCGGAGACGCACCACCACAATCTTCGCCACTCTTGCGCGGCGAAATAACACACGCCGCGCGGCGTGTCAACCCCCGACTGGCCAGTGTAGCCGCAAAGTGAGAATGTCCGGATTGTGCAAAGTAGAAATGTCCGCTTTTCTAGGGGCCGGGAGGCCCGATGCGAGAGGAGCGGATCGAGTTGAACGAACGAGAGCGGGACCGG
>Ga0209515_10002692_pt1 | contig 26796 bp, 27 predicted proteins | sample Subgroupgradi54m_FD_187454 | JGI IMG/M metagenome (GOLD analysis project Ga0209515, IMG submission 187454) | Subsurface groundwater microbial communities from S. Glens Falls, New York, USA - GMW60B uncontaminated upgradient, 5.4 m (SPAdes)... ... | reverse complement strand
GCCGTCGCGCGCCCGCCGAGCGTCGGCCGCGCCTCGAGGACGAGGACGCGCGCGCCTTTCTCGGCGAGCATGGTCGCCGCCGCGAGCCCCGCGAAACCGCCGCCCACGACGACGGCGTCGGGCGTCAACGGGCGAACATCGCGCGTAGCCACAGCCGCATCGCGATCACGGCGCGATACGGCCGCGGTACCCGGATCCTGCGGCTGAAGACGTCGTAGCCCGACCGCTCGATGCGCCGCAGGATCTCGAAATAGATCGCGCCCATGATCTCCGCGGCCAGCAGGCTCCTGCGATCGATCGGCGGCAGCGCCGCCGCGGCCTTCGTGTAGTAGAACCGCGCGCGCTCGCACTCGAACCGCATCAGGCTGCTGACGGCCGGCGTCAGGCGGCCCGCCCGGAGATCGTCTTCGGTGACGCGAAATCGCGCGAGATCTTCGGCCGGAAGATACAGCCGGTCATCGCGGAGATCCGCGGCCACATCCCTGATGATGTTCGTCAGCTGCAGCGCCATCCCGAGGTCCACGGCGTACGAGCGCGCGCCCGGATCGTGGTAGCCGAAGATCTCGACGCACACGAGGCCGACAGCCGACGCCACCCGGCGGCAGTAGTCGGCCAGCTGCGCGAACGTCTGGTAGCGAACGTTCCCGAGATCCATCTCGACGCCGTCGATCAAGTCGTCGAACGGCCGCCGCGGGAGATCGAACTCGGCGATGCAGGGCCGTAGCGCACGCCCCTGCGGCGTGTGCGGCAGCTCGCCCGTCGTGTAGCAGGCCGCCAGCTCGTCGCGCCACAACGACAGCCTCGTGTGCGCGCTCGTCCCGTCCGGCGCTTCATCCACCGCATCGTCAACCGCGCGGCAGAAATCCCACACCGCGATGATGGCGCTCCGCTTCTTCGGCGGCAGAACGAGAAACGAGTAGTAGAAGCTGGTGTCGCGGCTCATTTCAGCGCGACTGTCGGCCGCCAGGCGACGATGAGCGGCGCAACGAGGATGGCGTCTCGTACGCCGAGCGTCGGACGACGGCGCACGACGTCGAAGCGTGAACGTTCAATGCGATCGAGGATGCGCGTCCCGCCGAGCCACGTCGCGCGCAGCTCGTAGCGAAGGCGTCCGCGGACGCCGTCGCAGACGTATCGTCCCTCGTCAAAGAGGAGTCTCGTCCGCGCGACCGCCGTGGCCAGCGCGCGCTGCCACGGCGGCGTGATGACGCCGGCGGCGAGGTCACGCTCGAGCGCGCCATGGAGCTGCCGTTCGTCCTCGGGCAGATAGATGCGCCCGCGATCGAAATCACTCTTCAAGTCCTGCCAGAAGTTGGTCAGCTGCAGCGCCGCGCACATCGCGTCCGACGCGGAGTCGAGATTCGGATCGTTGTACCCCGCGATGCGGAGCACGAGCCGTCCGACCGGATTGGCCGAGCGCCGGCAGTAGTCCATCATGAGGTCCCACGTCCGATACCGCGTGATAGTCACGTCCTGCCTGAACGCGCTCAACAGCGCCTCGAAGAGCGCCACCGGCAACGACAGCGATCGAATCGATTCCCCAAGCGCGATGAAGATGGCCTGCGTCTCCGCCGGTTCGCCGGGGTGCGGCGGGGGTCCCGGCTCGGACGACCGGGCGGCGCCGCGCAACCGCTGATCCCATCGCTCGAGCAGCACGAGCCGCTCCGCCTGCGGCATGTTTCCTTCGTCCGCGAAATCATCGGCCGCGCGCGCGAACGCGTAGACCGCCGCAACGTGCGGCCGCATCCGGCGCGGCAGCAGGAACGATGCGACCGGAAAATTTTCGTAGTGGCCCCGCGCGGCGCGTTCGCACGCGACGTACGCTTCGCGAATTCCCAACTCCCAATCTCCAACTCCCAAGGTGGCCTCAAGACTCCTTGGAAGTTGGGGGTTGGAGGTTGGGCGTTTCTTTTACCATTCGGTTTCCGGAATGCCAGAACGATGATTCACTGCGCGCGCCATGACGAACAAGAGGTCGGAGAGTCGATTCAGATAGATGATGAGAACCGGATCGACGGCGTCGTGCCCGAGCGCGATGACGCGGCGCTCGGCGCGCCGGCAGACCGTGCGCGCCAGGTGCAGCAGCGCGCCCGACGCCGAGCCGCCGGGAAGAATGAACCGGCGCAGCGGCGGCAACGTTTCCTCGAGTCGATCGATGGCCTGTTCGAGCCGCTGCACAGCCGCATCGCCGATGACCGCCTTCTCGACGCGCGGCGCAATCCGGGCCGACGGATCGGCGAGCCTGGCGCCGAGCGCAAACAGATCCTTCTGTAGCGACTCGATGAGCCCCGCGATCTCATCGTCGACGCCGGCCGCCCGAGCGGCGCCAAGACAGGCGTTGACCTCGTCGACCTCGCCGTACGCATCGACCCGCGCGTCGGCCTTCGAGACGCGTGTGTTGTCGAAGAGCGACGTCTCGCCGGAATCGCCGGTCTTTGTATAGATCTTCACCCCTCGGCTCTCGCTCGGGGTGGCCCTGAATGCAGGCGGAGGGTCACGCATGAAATTATAGGGGCGGATGTCCGCCGCTTCCCTGCCGCCGCCCAAGGCCCGTCAACGTTTCCGCCGCACGCTGCTCGGATGGTATCGCCGCAACGGACGCGACCTCCCGTGGCGGCGCACCAGCGACCCGTATCACATCCTGGTTTCCGAGGTGATGCTGCAGCAGACGCAAGTCGATCGCGTCCTGCCGAAGTACCACGAATGGCTTGGCAAATATCCGTCGCTCGAGGCGCTTGCCTCCGCCCCCGAAGACGATGTTGCTGAAACCTGGCGGCCGCTCGGCTACAACATCAGGCCGCGGCGGCTTCATGCGATCGCGCGCGAATCGGTTGCGCGCTACGGCGGGCAGCTTCCGTCCGACCGCGAGACGCTGCTGTCGTTCAAGGGAATCGGTGCGTACACTGCCGGCGCGATCCGCAGCTTTGCGTTTCGCGAGCGCGCGGCGATTCTCGATACCAACGTGGCGCGCGTGCTGTTTCGCATGTTCGTCCGGCGCGGCGATCCCAAGGCGCACGCGATGAAGAAACATCTGTGGGCCGTCTCGGAGGCGCTGGTTCCGCAGACGCACGTCTTCGATTTCAACCAGGCGTTGATGGACCTCGGCGCGACCGTCTGCGTGGCGCGAAAGCCGAAGTGCGACTGCTGCCCAATGACGAGCTTGTGCAGTTCGTTCCCATGGCGTGAAAGACCAGTGCGGCGTTAGGCCGTTTTCCCGAAACATCTTTGCTGTTGAGCTTCGCCCGAGCGCTACGCGTGCTAGGGTACGACTCACCCCCACATGGAACGGCTGGTATTGCAGAAGCTCGAGAAACCGGAGATCTCGATCAGCGTGTCTCGACCGACACGCCCTCATGACCTGCGTCACGTCGGCATTCTGCTCATCGACGATGACCCGCAGGCGAAAGCGCTCATCGAGATGGCGCTGATCGACGCGCATTTCGAGCGCAACATCGAGGTCGTCGCGACGGCGGCCGCGGGCCTCGAACGCGTCAAGGCCGACGACCACGACATCTACCTCGTGGACCAGCGGCTTCCAGACGGAACCGGCCTCGACCTGATCCGGCTGGCGAAGCATCTCGGCACCGACAAGCCCTTCATCCTGATGACCGGCTACGGCAGCGGCGCGCTGGACGAAGCGGCGCTGCGCGAAGGCGCCGCGGACTACGTCGAAAAGCATCTGGTCGGCGCGCATCTCGAGCGATCGATTCGCTACGCGCTGCGCAACTGGCAGGCGAGCCGCACGCTCCACGACCGGGAAGAACAGCTCCGGCAGTCGCAGAAGATGGAAGCCATCGGCCGGCTGGCCGGCGGCGTCGCCCACGACTTCAACAACCTGCTGACCGCGATCATCGGCTACACCGACATGATTGCCGAGCGGATGGAGGTTGACCCTGCGACAACTCGCGAGGTGCGGGAGATTCGCCGCGCGGCGGATCGCGGCGCCGCGCTGACGCGTCAGCTCCTCGCGTTCAGCCGCAAGCAGTTCCTCAACCCGACCGTCATCAACATCAACGAAAGCGTCGCGGGCCTGCTGCACATGCTGCCGCGGTTGATCGGCGATCACATCCAGACCGACGCGCAGCTTGGAACCGGACTCGACTTCGTCAAGGCGGACGCAAGCCAGATTGAACAGGTGATCGTCAACCTCGTGCTGAATGCGCGCGATGCGATGCCGGCCGGCGGCCATGTCACGATCGAAACGTCGAACGTGACGCTGGACGACCAGCGCCTGGACGCGGAAGGGCTCGCGCTCGAACCGGGTCCGTACGTGATGCTCGCGATCACCGATACAGGCGTCGGGATGGACGAGGAAGCGCGCGCGCACGCGTTCGAGCCGTTCTTCACGACGAAGGCCAAGGGCAAAGGCACCGGTCTGGGGCTCGCGACCGTGTACGGCATCGTCGATCAAAGCGGCGGCGGCATCGCGATGCATACCGCGCCCGGCCGCGGCACGTCGATCCGGATCTATCTGCCGGTGACGACCGCGTCACCCGTTCCCGAGCGTCCGCAGATTACGCCGCTCGCGACCGAGGGAACCGAGACGCTCCTCCTTGTCGAGGACAACGACGCCATTCGCGAGATCTCCGCGCGCGCGCTCCGCCGGCGCGGCTATACCGTCTTCGAAGCGCGCAATGCGGAGGACGCCATCGACTGGGCGTCGAAAGCCACGCGCCGCCCCGACATCGTCATCACCGACGTCGTGATGCCCGGATTGAGCGGGCCAAACCTCGCCGCGCGCTTGGTTCAGCAGAACCCGAAGCTTCGCATCCTCTACATGTCGGGTTACAGCGATGACGCCACCGAGGTCCACGGAACGTTCTGGGGCGGCGTGCCGCTGCTGCAGAAGCCGTTCACGCCGTCGCAGCTCGCCGAGCGCGTCCGGATGGCGCTCGACGCACATCACGGATGACGGTCGCGGTCGTTGCCGCTGTCATCGAGCACGACGATCGATTTCTCATCACGCGTAGACAGGACGGCGTTCACCTTGCCGGCCTGTGGGAATTTCCCGGCGGCAAGGTTGGCGCCGGCGAATCGCACGCCGCCGCTCTCCGGCGTGAAATCATCGAGGAGCTCGACACCGACATCGCGGTGCACGACCTCGTGTTCGAAACGTCCCATTCGTACCCGGATCGAACCGTGACGCTGTTTTTCTACCGCTGCGATCTGCTGGGAACGCCGAGGCCGATGATTGGCCAGGAGATGGAGTGGATTCCGCGCGGCGAGCTGTCGTCGCTGCTGTTTCCGCCGGCAGACGACGAATTGATCAGGATGTTGATGGAGAAGTGACGTGCGCGCGCGTGCGCGACTCGCCTGTCTGAACGTCCACCGCGGTCCCCGCCTCGACAAAATCACGATGAAGGTATCCGAGCGCGATTGCTCCCAGGCGAGGTGACCTGGCTGAACTGGTGATAACGCCAATCTCCCGCCTTCGCTCTTCGAGCTCCGGCGGGCAAGCGCTGAAGACTTTCGCGTCACGCGGGGGCGCCTCACCTTCGACCTGCATCTGGACAAGCCTCCGGGCGACGCGGCCATGGCCGCGATGCAGCACGCGGATGATCACTTCCTGGCCGACGTAGCATCCCTTCGTCAGCGAGATCGCGCGGTCCTCGATGCCCGCTTCCAGCGGAATCGTGTCGGACGTCATGTCCACGCCAAACACCGGCCAGGTCGCCTCGATGCGCGCCGCTTCGAGCGTGGCGGGCGTCGCATGCAGCGCGCCGGCGGAGACGAGCGCGGCGATCACTTCAGCTTCCTGCCGCGCATCGGCGTAGATGACGAAGCCTGGAACCGCGAGCTGATCGATCCGCGCGATGACGACCGGCACGCCGGCGAGATCGACACGGGCGTTCTGGTACTGCATCCACGCGGCAAATTCTTCCGTCGCCTCGCCACGCTCTCCGCTCCTGTAGGGCGCCCCTTTACGGGGCGCCAGATTCTTCAGCATCCCCGGCGCCTGCGGCCCATGTATCCACACCGCGCGCAGCGACGGGACAGTTGCGATCTGGACGTCCTCGGTGAAGTGAAACTGTTCCAGCCGCGCTGCGGTCTGTTCCACCTCGACGGCGGGCACGTCGAGAGCAATCATGTCGCCCGACTCGAGGACGTGGAGGTCGCACAGCATGCGTCCCTGCGGCGTCAGCCAGGCCGCGTAACAGCCGCCGCCGGCCGTCAACGCCGTGATGTCGTTGGTGAGCAGACCGTGAAGGAACGTCGCGCGGTCGGGGCCGGCCACGGCAATCTGCCCGCGCGGGGCAATCGCGCCGATTGCCGCTCTTTCGTGAAGGGCTGCGTAGTCGTCGGGATAGGTCATCCGCGGTTTCGTTGCAGGCGCGCGTAGCTGATACGATTCGAGGCGATGCGCGCTTTCCATTGTACTTGGACGCTTCTGCTGGTCATGGCGCTCCCGGCCACGGGACAAGACAGGCAGCAGGCACCGCCCGCACGCGCCGCGCAGAACTCGGTCGGCTACACGATCTTTCTACGAGGAACGCCAATCGGCCACCAGGACGTGGCCATCCGATCCGACGCGCAGGGGCTGCTGATCAGCGGGCAGGGCCAGATCGGGGATCCCATTGACGTGATTACGCGCCGCGCCGAGCTGCGGTATCGTCCCGACCTGACCGCCGAGTCGCTCGCGATCGAGGCGCGAATCCTGGGCGTCAACGTCACGCTCAACACGACGTTCGAAAACGGCACCGCTGTCTCGACGGGCATGCAGGGCGACGTCCCGTTCGCCACGACCGACATGGCGTCACCGCAGTCCGTCCTCCTTCCCAACGTCTTCTTCGGCTCGCATGCGGTGCTCGCACGCCGCCTGGCCGGCGCCGCGCCGGGCGCGGAGTTTCGCGCGTTCGTCGGTCCGGGTCCGGCCGCGCAGGTCGCGTTTCGCCTTCGCAGCGAGACAACCGATCGCATGCAATTCGGCACGTCGACCTTCGACGTCCACCACTACGAGCTCGTCTTCGACAACGCGGGAGCGCCGCTGGCGATTCATCTGTACGCCGACAACGTCGGCGGCCTCGTGCGGGTCGACGTTCCCGCGCAGGGCATCGAGGTCGTGCGCGACGACATTGCCGGATCGATTTCGCGAACGCACATCACGTCGAATCCTGGCGACGAAGCGGTCGTGATTCCGGCCCCAGGTTTCAACCTCGGTGCGACGATCACGCGTCCCGCGAACGTGGCCGGACGTGTGCCGGCAGTGATCCTGATCGGCGACGCCGACTCCGACGATCGCGACGGCACCGCGTACGGAGTTCCGATTCTCGCGAACCTGGCCGGCGCCGTGTCGCGAGCCGGATTTCTCGCCGTCCGCTACGACAAGCGCGGCTACGGACAAAGCGGAGGCCGCCGCGAGTCTGCGACGATGGCCGACCTCGCAGACGATGTGCGCGCCATCGTGAAGTGGTTGGCCGATCGGAAGGACGTTGATTCGAAACGGATTGCCGTTCTCGGTCATGGCGAAGGTGCGTGGCTGGCGCTGCTCGCAGCCGCTCGCGACAAGCGAATTGCCGGAGTCGTCTCGATCGACGGTCCGTCGACGACCGGCGCCGAGCTCATGCTCGAGCAGCAGCGGCACGCGCTGGATCGGTTGAAGGCGTCACCCGCCGAGCGCGCGCAGAAGATCGATCTGCAGAAGAAGATTCAGGCCGCGGTCCTGAGCGGTAAGGGGTGGGAAGGCGTGCCGGGGGACCTGCGCAAGCAGGTGGATACGCCGTGGACGCAGAGCGTGCTGTCGTTCGATCCGGCGCGCGTCGTCGAAGACGTGCGGCAGCCGATGCTGTTCATCCATGCGGAGCTCGACCGTCAAATCCCGGTCTCGCATGTCGAGCGGCTCGTCGATCTTGCGAAGAAGGAGAGCAAGTCGAAGTCGGTTGAAGTCGTGATGGTGCGCGGCGTGAACCATCTCCTTGTTCCTGCAGTGACCGGAGAGCCCGACGAATACGCGGCGCTCAGCGATCTCAACGTCAGCAAGGACGTGACAGGCGCGGTCGAGGCGTGGCTCATGAAAACGCTTCCAGCGGGACGGCGATGAGGGAGGCTGCCCTTCTCGCGATGTGTGCGGTGATCACGATGACAGCGAACGGTCAGACACTGCGTCCAGCCGCCAAAGGCATTACGCAGGTACCAGGAATACGGGTCGGTCACTTCACGCTGCCGGGAGGACTGACCGGCTGCACCGTGGTGCTCGCGGACGGCGACGGCGCCGTCGGCGGCGTCGCCCAGCGCGGCGGCGCCCCGGGAACGCGCGAGACGGATCTGCTCGACCCGCTGAACCTCGTCGAGAGAGTCAACGCGATCGTGCTCTCGGGCGGCAGCGCGTTCGGCCTCGATGCGGCCCAGGGTGTCGTGAAATATCTCGAAGAGAAAGGCATCGGTTTCAAGACGGAGCGGGGCGTCGTCCCGATCGTTCCGTCGGCGATTTTGTTCGACCTTGGCTTCGGCGGGAACAAGGTTCGGCCAACCGCGGATTGCGGCTATAAGGCGGCGGCTGCGGCAACCAACGGCGCCGTCGGTGAGGGCAATGTCGGCGCAGGCGCCGGCGCGACCGTCGGGAAGATCGGCGGCGGCCGCATGCCGATGAAGGCGGGGGTGGGATCGGCGGCGATCGTCCTCCCCAACGGCCTCATCGTCGGCGCGATTGTCGCGGTCAACGCGGTCGGCGATGTCATCGATCCGCTTGATGGCGCCGTCGTCGCCGGCGCTCGTGATACAAGCGGCAAGCTTGCCGACGCGCGCAAAGTCCTCCGCGCTGGTTCGCAGACCACGACGCCGCGCCCGGGCGAACACACGACCATCGGCGTGGTCGCCACGAACGCGAAGCTGACAAAGGCACAAACGAGCCGCATGGCGCTGATGGCGGACGACGGGCTCGCGCGCGCGCTGTACCCGTCCCACACACTCGGCGACGGCGACACGGTATTTGCGCTTGCGACCGGCGCCTGGAGCAGCACTCCCGACGTCAGCACGGTTGGCGCGCTCGCGGCCGACATGATGGCGGAAGCGATCGTCCGCGCCGCGGTGATGGCGAAGAGCTCTGGCGGTCTTCCGGCCGCATCGGATATCGGGACCGTCCCGGCGCGATTCAAATAAATCTGAACCTCTATCTCCTTCTTCTGATCGTCTACTCGGTCGCGCTCGTCGCGATCGGCCTGTCGATCGCGCGTCTGGTTCGAGGCAGCGCCGACTTCTTCGTCGCTGGGCGCTCTCTGAGCGCGACGCTCCTGTTCTCGACCGTCCTCGCATCGAACATCGGCGCGGGCGCGACCATCGGCGCGACCGGGCGGGGGTACTTCGACGGCATCAGCGCGTGGTGGTGGAACGGATCGTCGGCGCTCGGATCCGTGTTTCTCGCGTTCTTCATCGGTCCGCGAATCTGGCGCGTCGCCAAGGCGCACAACCTCTTCACCACCGGAGACTTCCTCGAGCTGAGATACAGCGCGCTCGTGCGAGGGGTCGTGACGTTACTGATCTGGCTCGGGACGCTCTCGATCTTCGCCGGTCAGTTGATCGCTGGCGCCGCCGTGCTCGAGGTCGTTGCGGGCATCCCGCGCTGGGAAGGCACGATGATCAGCGCGTTCGTGGTGACCACGACGTTCATGGCAGGCGGCCTCATCGGCACGGCCTGGATCAACGTGGTGCAGCTCGCCGTCCTGTTGTCCGGATTCATCGTTGCGGTGCCGATGGTGCTGTCGAAGGCGGGCGGGCTCGAAGGCATCGCCCACGCGCCGCGGGTGCCCGCGACCTTCATGGATTTTCTGTACTCCGGCGGGCCGCTCTCCGGATGGACGCTGCTCGTCTTCGCGCCTGCCTTTGTCATCTCTCCAGGTCTCGTACAGAAGGCGTACGGCGCCGCCAGCGAGCGCGCCGTGCGGATCGGCATCGGAGCGCAGGCGGCCGCGCTCTCGGTGTTCGCGTTTGCGCCGGCCCTGCTCGGGATGGCCGCGCGCGCCACGCACCCGGGTCTGACCAATCCGAACATCGTGCTGCCGACCGTCCTTGTCGAGCAGCTGCCGCCCTGGTTCGGGGCGCTGGCGCTCGCCGCCGTCTTCTCGGCCGAGGTCAGCGCCTGCGATGCGATCCTGTTCATGCTCGCGACGTCGTTGTCGAAGGATCTCTACAAGCGCTTCCTGCAGCCCGAGGCGGACGATCGCGAGGTGCTGCTGATCGCGCGGCTTGCCTCGCTGGCCGGCGGCGCCGGCGCCGTCGTGCTCGCGCTGCTGCTCGAGACGGTTCAGGACGCGCTCGCGATCTTTTATGCGCTGCTCGGCGTCAGCTTGCTGGTGCCGGTCGTCGGCGGTCTGTACCTGCGGCGCGCGGGCGCGAGAGAAGCGCTCGCTTCAATTGTCGCGGGCAACGTCACTCTCCTCTTCGTGCGCTTCGCGCTTCCACCATCGCTTGCGTGGATCAATCCGACGGTCGCGGGTCTCATCGCCTCCGCCGCGGCGTTTCTCCTGACGTACGCGGCGCGGACCCTTCGGGTCCGCGATCCCAGATCACGATAGGATCTGAATCGGCCTATGAAGACTCATCGCATCGCCGTGCTCGCCGGCGACGGCATCGGCAAGGAAGTCATCCCGGCTGGCATCGAGGTGCTGAACGCCTCGGCCGCACGCGGCGGATTCGCGCTGGAGTTCACGCCGTTCCCCTGGGGCTGCGACTTCTACCTGCGCAACGGCCGCATGATGGATGCGGACGCGGTCGATCAGCTCGCCAGGTTCGACGCGATCTACCTCGGCGCGATCGGGGATCCGAAGGTCCCCGATCACATTTCCGCGGGCGAGCTGCTCCTACCGCTGCGCCGCCGGCTCGTGCAGTACGTGAATCTCCGCCCCGTCCGGTTGCTGCCGGGCATCGCGTCGCCGCTTGCGGGACGCACGGCCGCCGACATCGATATCGTCTGCGTGCGTGAGAACTCGGAGGGTGAGTATTGCGGCGCCGGCGGGCGCGTGCACACCGGGACTCCCGACGAGCTCGCCGAGCAGACGGGAATCTTCACGCGACGTGGCATCGAGCGGATCGCGCGCTACGGGTTCAAGATTGCGGCGGCGCGGCCGAGAAAGCTCCTCGCGAGCGCGACCAAGTCGAATGCCTTGCAGCACTCGATGATGCTGTGGGACGAAGTGGTCGAACAGGTCTCGAAAGAATTTCCAGACGTCACCTACCGGAAGTACTACGTCGACGCGATCGCCGCGCGCCTCGTCACGCATCCGCAGACGCTCGACACAATCCTCTGCTCGAATCTGTTCGGCGACATCCTGACCGACATCGGCTCCGCGATCTCAGGCAGCCTCGGCATCGCGCCGAGCGGCAACATCAATCCGGAACGGACGGCCCCGTCGATGTTCGAGCCGATTCACGGCTCCGCGCCCGACATCGCGGGCAAGGGGATCGCCAATCCGGTCGGCGCGATCTGGGCGGGCGCGATGATGCTCGATCACCTTGGCGAGCGCGGGGCGCACGACCGGATCGTCGCCGCGATCGGCCGCGTGTTTGCCGAGGGTCAGGTCAAGACGCCGGATCTCGGTGGCAAGGCCACGACCGCGCAGGTCGGCGCCGCCATCGCTCAGGCGCTGACGGAGGAAACCCGCTACCATTGAGGTGATGTCGCGATCGGTTCCAGCACACGCGACCACCGCGTCCACCGCCCGCCTCGCGGCGTTCGTCGTCGAACGGTTTCCCTTTGCCATCGCCGCCGTCCAGCGCGCGCTCGAGACCTCGCCGCGCGATTTTCGAACCGAGCTTCGACGACAACTGCGAAGTATCGACGTCGCCGATCTGCCGGAGACGACGCCTGGAGTCGGCGCCAGGGAGCGCTGGAACGCCGCCATCGCGGAACTGATCGATGCCGTCGATGGCTTCATGGCGCGCGACGCGATCGCCTCGTCGCTGACGCGGGACGAGAAGATCGAGATCATGCGCGGCATGGTGCTGATGCGCGCGCTCGACAATCGCCTTAAGCAGTTCTACCTGCAGAGCGACGTGAAGTACGGCAGCCTCGGCGTGCAGGGCAAAGGCTTCCGATCGCTCGGGCAGGAAGCGATCTACGCCGCAGGCATCCGGCTTCGACGCGGCGCCACCTATCGCGACAGCGAGGGCGGCTGGCACGGCGACGTCATCTGTCCGCTGATTCGCGACAACGCGCTCGTCCTCGCGATGCACAACGATCCGTGGACGATTCGCATGATTCTCAACGCCCAGATCGGCAAGGCCGGCCCGCCGATGGAGGGCCGCGACATTCACGTTTCCGACTTCAGCTGGGGCGTCCTGCCGCCGACCGCGCCGCTCGGCGTCAACGCGGTCAACATCGCGGGCGTGGCAATGGCGTTCGCGCGCGAAGGGTCCGATCGCGTCGCCTTCTCGCTGATCGGTGAGGGAGGCTCGTCGCTCGGCGAGTGGCACGAAGCGATCAACGCGTGCGCGGTAAAGAAGCTGCCCGCCGTGTTCTGCGTTCAGAACAATCAGACGGCGCTGTCGACGCCGGTCTCCGAGCAGTCGGCCGTGCGCATGTTTGCGGACAAGGCTGCCGGCTACGGCGTGCCGGGCTTCACAGTCGACGGCACAGACCCGGAGGCGATTGCCGCGGCGTTCACGTGGGCCGGCGATCGCGCACGTGCGGGCATGGGTCCCACGCTCGTCGAGATGGTATCGATGCGCATGTGCGGCCACGCGCATCACGACGACATGCTCTATCTCGGGAAAGAGTGGCCGGTGTCGTGGGAGTGCGCGCCGGTGGCCGAGGGCGCGTACGTCGACCGCGAGCAGTACGAGTACTGGGCGAAGAAGGATCCGATTGCCGGTTACGCCGCCAGGCTTCTCGACGAAGGGCTGATGCGTCCCGGCGATCTCGACACGTTCAAGCGCGAGGCCGAGGCCCTCGTCGAAAAAGAGGCGCGCGCGGTCGTGGACGCGCCGTGGCCGGAACCGGCAAGCGCGGGCGTCGGTGTCCTCGCGAACGAGGCGCCACGCGTGCGTCTCGAGCCGCTCGATCCGTCCACGCGGCTCAACGTCGACCTGAATCCGGCGCTGCCTCCAGTCGACGCAGGCCTGCCATTCGACAGGAAAGGCACGACCTTCCTCGAAGCGATCACTGCGGGCGTCGCGGATGCGCTTCGATCCGATCCGCGCGTGTTCGTCTACGGCGAGGACATCGGCGGTCTGTACGGCGGCGCGTTCCTGCTGCTCCGGCCGCTGCTGAAAGAGTTCGGCGATCGCATCATCAACTCGCCGATCGCCGAGAACGCGATCTTCGGCATCGCCGTCGGCGCGGCGATCGCCGGCCAGCGGCCGATCGCGGAGGTGCAGTTCAACGACTTCGCCGCAACGGGCTTCAATCAGCTCGTGAACAACGCCGCCAAGCAGCGCTACCGCTGGGGCGCGTCGGTTCCAATGGTCGTCCGCATGCCGTGGGGCGGCTTGCGCCACGCGGGGCCGTATCACAGTCAGAACACCGAGGCATGGTTCTACCGGACGCCCGGACTGAAGATCGTCGTTCCCTCGACGCCGCAGGATGCGCGCGCGCTGATGGCATCGGCCGTCGCCGATCCTGACCCGGTTCTCTACTTCGAGCACATCGCGCTCTATCGCGATCCACGAATCAAGCAGGTGCTTCCCGCCGGTGCGCCGGAGCCGATGCCGATCGGCAAAGCGGCCCTGCGCCGCGCAGGCGGCGACCTCGCGATCATTTCGTACGGCGCGTACGTCCACGTCGCCATGCGCGTGGCCGAGAAGCTCGCCGTCGACGGCATCCAGGCCAGCGTGCTCGACCTGCGATCGCTCGCGCCGCTCGACAAGGACGCGCTGCTCACCGTCGCGCGTCACTGCAGCAAGGTGCTGATCATCCACGAAGACACGCGCACCGGCGGGATCGGCGAGAGTCTCGCCGCGATCATCCAGGAGGAAGCGTTCGAGTCGCTCGACGCGCCCGTCCGCATCGTCGGCGCGCTCGACACGCCGGTTCCCTACTCGCCGCCGCTCGAGGAATTCTTCCTGCCTTCGGAAGAACAAGTCGAGCGAGCTGCGCGCTTGCTCGTCAGCTATTGATCGCGCGAGCTTGGCGAAGGCGTGCGGTAAGATTTTTCAACCAGCCTATGTGGATTCTGCGAACCATCAACGACGGCGAACCCGAGAAAACGTTCCGGATTATGCCCGGCGGCGTCCGGACGCTCGGGCGCGCGACCGGCGCCGACTTCAGCGTCGACGGCGCGCTCGTCTCACGCGTGCACTGCCGGCTGATTGCGCTGCCGGGCGGAGGCCTGGAAGTCCGCGATCTCGACAGCACGAACGGCACCTTCGTGAACGGAAAGCGCGTGCAGACCGCGCAGCTGGAATCCGGCGACCATCTCCAGATTGGCCGGGTGGAACTGGTGGCGCACCGCGACAGCGACTAGCCGCGGCCCGCGAAATACTCCAGCACGAACGGATTCGTCTTCTTCTCTTTCCCGATTGTCGTGTCAGGTCCGTGACCTGAGTGGACCACGGCATCATCTCCCAGCGGAAACAGGACCTCGGTGATCGAGCGCAACAGCGTCTCGTAATCGCCGCCCGGCAAATCGGTCCGGCCGATCGACCCGGCGAACAGCGTGTCGCCGACGAAGAGCTCCTTTCCTGCGGTTCCTTTCCTTCCGATCTGCAGGCAGACGCCGCCGGGACAATGGCCCGGCGTGTGATGCAAGCGTACCTCGAAGTCGCCGAAATAAATCGGCGTCATGTCGTAGAAGACATCGACAGGGGGCGGCTGTTGAACCTTGAAACCCAACATCGCGCCCTGCTGCGGCGCGGCGTTATAGAGAAAGAGGTCGTCCCGGTGCAGGTAGACCGGCGCGCCGAGCGCATCCTTCGCGGCGCCGACGCCGGTGATGTGGTCGATGTGGGCGTGCGTCAGCAGGATATATTGAATCTCGAGGCCGTGATCGCGCACGGCCGCGAGCAGGCCGTCCACCTCGTCGCCGGGATCGATGATGATCCCTTCGCGCGTCCGCTCGCAGCCGACGACGAACCCGTTCTTGTAGAAAGGCACTTCCGCGCGCACTTCGAGAATCATTCACTACAATCCTACACATGATCGTCTGCGTCCTCGATGACCTGCTCTTCTCCGTCAAGATCTCGACGGCGGCAAAGGCGATCGGCGCCGACGTCTACTTCGAGCGCACGCCGGGCATGGCGGCTTCGCGCATCAAGCAGAAGCAGCCGTCGCTGGTGATCCTCGATCTGAACAGCTCGAAGCTGGATCCGCTCGGCGTGATTACGGAACTGAAGTCAGATCCTCTGACGCGGGGAATCAGGACGGTTGGATTCGTGTCTCACGTGCACGCGGAAATCATCGCCGCCGCGCGCGGGGCGGGCATCGACGAGGTGCTCGCACGCTCGGCGTTCGTCGATCGATTGCGAGAGATATTAAAAGCGTAACGGAGGGCGGGTCTTGTCAGACCCGCCAGATGGACACGTTACCGCAAGAACCACCACGCGACCCCCCCGATCACCAGCAGCATCACGATCGTCAGCAGCAGGATGCGGGCGATGTTGTTCGACGGCACGTCGTGGTAGTCATCCTCATCGCCGACGCTGCCGCGCACATCGAGGATGGCGCCGACGCTTCTCAGCTCCGCCGCAAACGTCGCCGCGCTCTGATACCGGTGCTCGGGATTGGGCGCCACGCCCCTCAACACCACATCGTCCAGTTCCGGCGGCACGTGCGGGTTGTTCACGCTCGGCGCCGCGGCGCCGCGGTGCATCGGCCGCCTGCCCGTCAGCATTTCGTATAGCACCGCGCCGACGGAATAGATGTCCGAGCGCTCGTCGGATGGCAGCCCGCGCGCTTCCTCCGGCGAGTCGTAATCGTGAAGGCGCGCCGTGTCGGGACCCGCGAACCCATCGCGTGACGCGAGCGCGAACGCCGGAATTTTCGCGTGACCCTTCGCGGTGATGACGACCGAATCGGGGCTCAGGCCGCCATGGACGTAACCGCACGCGTGGGCATCGGCGACGGCATCCGCCATCTGGATGGCGAGGTCCATTGCGCGGCGCACGTTAATCGCCCGTCCGCCTATCTCGGAGCGAAGCGACTGCCCTTTCAGGAATTCGAAGACGATGTAGAGGCGTTCCTCGTGTTCGCCGACCTCGAACACGGTGGTGACGTTTGGGTGCGAGAGCGCGACAAGGCCGCGCGCTTTCTCTATGAACGCCTGCCGGGCAGACGGCTCGATGAAATCTTCCGGCAGAACGCGCATCGCGACCGTCCGTCCCTTTTTCGTGTCGCGCGCGCGGAACAGCTCTCCGGGTCCGGCAGGCTCCAACCGCTCGAGCAGGTTGTAATGCGCGATGACGGCGATCGGGCCGGGAACGAGTGTCGTCATTTAGGTCTTCTGCTCGATCACCGTCTGCACCAGCTCTTTCGCGTCGCCGATCTGTTCGATGACCAGCGCGATGTCGAGCGTCGGCCGCCCCGGCGTCCGGCTGCTCTGGCAGTAGACATTGTGCTGGCCGATCATCGCGAGCGCGTCGGTGAGCAGATCCATCGCGACCGCGAGCCGGCCGCGTCCCTGCCCCATCATCGTCTCGTGAACCTCGAGCGCCTGGCGGTGTTTGTCGATCGCGCCCATGTCACCCTTTCTTCGGCGGCTTCGCCGGACGGATCTCCACGCGGCTCGGCAGACTGCGCGCGGGATGCGCGAGGAGGTCGACGACCACCTGCGCGACATCGTCAGGCGAGAGCTTCCAGTCTGCGCCCGCGGTCTCGTGGCCGCCGAACGACGTATTGACCGAGCCCGGCATCACATACGCCACGCGGACGCCGTCGTGCCGGACTTCCTGCATCAGCGACTCGCTGAAGGCGTTCAGGCCCGACTTCGATGCGCAGTAGGCGGCTGCTTCGGGAAACGCATTTTTGCCGGCGAGGCTGCTGATGTTGATGATCCATCCGCCTCCGCGCCTCCGCAGGTACGGCAGCACGGCGCGGCAGCAGTAGAAGACGCCGGTGAGATTGGTGTCGATGACGTCGTGCCACTGCTCGACCGACATGTTCGCGACCGGGGTGAAGACACCGACGCCCGCGTTGTTGATGAGGATGTCGATGCCACCGAAATGCGCGGCCGCGGCACTGAACGCACGCTCGATGTCTTCGTATCGGCGGACGTCCGCCGTCTGCGCCATCGCCATGGCGCCCAGCTGCCGGAGAGCCTCCTGCAGAGGCTTCTCCTTCGTCCCCGTGATCATCACGTTGACGTCGCTCGTGATGAGCGCGCGCGCGATGGCCAGGCCGATGCCGCGCGATCCACCGGTGACAATGGCGGTCTTCCCGATAAGTGTCGACATGATGACTACCGGTAGAATACCCCACCGGTTCATGGCGACAGTTGCGATCGTCGGCGCAGGTGACATCGGCGGCGCGTGCGCGCAGGCGCTCGCCGCGCACGATCGCGTCGGGCGCATTCTCGTGATCGACCCTGCTGCGAAGGCGGCCGCGGGCAAGGCGCTGGACATTCAACAGGCGGGCGCCATCGGCCGTTTTCACGCCCAGCTCGACGCGACCGACGATGAATCGCGCGCGGTCGGATGCGCGGCGTACGTGATTGCCGACCGCTTTGCCGCCGGCTCGCCCGAGTGGCAGGGGGAAGAAGGGCTGGCTCTGATCAAGCGCATCGCGGCCTCATCGTCCGAGGCTCCCATCGTGTTTGCCGGCGCCAGACAAGCTGATTTGATCCAGGCGTCGTCACGAGAAGCACGCGTGGCAACGCGCCGCCTGATTGGGTCGGCGACCGAAGCGCTCGCCTCGGCTGCTGCGGCCATCGTCGCGATGGAGGCAAGCTGTTCGCCGAACGAAGTCTCGGTCGCCATCCTCGGCACGCCGCCGGCTTCGTTCGTCGTTCCGTGGAGCGATGCATCGATTGGAGGCTATGCGCTCGAGCGTGTGGTTTCGCAGGTGCAGCTGCGCCGCATCGAAGCGCGCGTCGCGCGGCTGTGGCCGCCCGGCCCATACGCCCTCGGCGCCGCCGCCGCGCGCATCGTTGAAGCCCTCTTGCAATCCTCGCGGCGCTCGTACAACGTGATGACGATGCTCGATGGTGAGTTTGGTGTTCGCGATCGTATCGGTACCGTCCCGGCGCTCCTCGCGTCGCAGGGCGTCGCCCATGCCCGCGTACCCACGCTCAACACGCGCGAACGGGTTCAACTCGATACGGCACTCGGTGTCTGATGCGTAAGGTTCTCTTTTCATTCCTGCTGCTCGCGACGGTGCTCAGTGCGGCGACGCCGCCCATTGACGCCGATCGGCTGCTCGGGCACATCAAGTTCCTCGCCTCGGACGACCTGAAGGGACGTGCGTCCGGCAGCCCGGAACTCGAACGCGCGGCCGATTACATCGCGCAGCAGTTCAGGGCAATCGGTCTCAAGCCTGGTGGAGATGACGGCACCTGGTTCGAGCCCTTTCAGCTCGTTGCGGGTCTCACGGTCGGCGCGGGCAACTCGCTCATGGTCTCGGATCGAGCCAAGTCGGTTCGCCTCACGCTGGGTTCGACCTATTACCCCCTGTCAGCCGTCCCAAACGAATCCGCGGACGTTCCTTCCGGGCAGGTCGACAAGCTGCCGCTCGTGTTCGCCGGGTACGGTCTTTCAGCCTCGGAGCAGCAGTACGACGACTACGCGGGTCTCGACGTCTATGGCAAGGCGGTCATCATCTTCACGCACGAGCCGCAGGAAAACGACCCGAACAGCCCGTTGAACGGCAACCGGCCGATGCCGCAGACGACGCTGTATCAGAAGGCGGAGATCGCGCACAGCCGCGGCGCCCGCATGCTGCTGGTCGTCTCGGACCCATCGCATGCAACGGATCAAGGGCTGTTTCATTCCTTTGACGTCGTGCCCGACGTCGACGAGGCGGGGATGCCGGTGCTGCGCGTGCGGCGGAACGAGATGCAGCCGCTGCTCGACGCGTGGGGACTCGACGCGCTCGCGCTCCAGATCGATCGCGACCTTCGACCGAGATCGAGGCCGATCAAGGATGCGAGCATCAACTACACGGAGTACCTCTCGCACAATCGACGGACGGTCCGGAACGTCGTCGGCGTGATGCCCGGCTCGGATCCGTCGAAAGCCGGCGAAGCGATCGTGATTGGCGCGCACTACGATCACGTCGGCCTCGGCGGCCGGCTCTCGATGACGCCCGAACGCGCGGGAGAGATCCACAACGGCGCCGACGACAACGCCTCGGGAACCGCGTCGGTCATCGAGATCGCGCGCGCGGCGATGGCGGATCGCGCGCGCTTCCCGCGCACGCTCATCTTCGTCGCGTTTGCGGGCGAAGAGCGCGGCCTGCTCGGTTCAGCCCATTACGTCGCATCGCCGCCGGTGTCGATGGGCGAGACCGTCGCGATGCTGAACCTCGACATGATTGGTCGATCGCGCGGCGCCGTCGACGTCAGCGGGTTGGACAACGGCCCGATCAAGAATGATCTGCTGGCGGCAGCGCAAGCGGCCGGCGGACTGGACGTCAAGCAGGAAGGACCAGGCGCGGGGCGGAGCGACGATTCGTCGTTCCTCGAGGCGCGCGTGCCCGCGGTGAATTTCTTCACCGGCTTCCACGCCGACTATCACCGTCCCACCGATGATTGGGAAAAGATCGACAAGGCGGGTACGGCGCGGGTGGCGACGCTCGCGCTCGAGTTCGCCGCCCGCCTGGCGCAGGACGGCCGGTTACGCTGAGAACGCGGGCGTCGGCCGGTGGAGATTGAGGCCGGTCGTGAACGCCTGCAGCCGTGACCGCAGCATCAGCCGTCCGCGATGCAGACGCGACTTGAGTGTCTGGTCTTTCACGCGGAGGCGTGTGCTCGCTTCCTCGGTGCTCAGCCCCTCGATATCGCGCAGCACCACCGGCACGCGGTAGATCTCGGGCAACTCCTGGATGGCCGCCACGACCGCGCGGCGAAGCTGCGAGCGGAGCAGCGCTTCGTCGGGCATGTGCGACCAGTCGGCAGGTTGCCTTACGACGCGGAGGCTCTCGTCTTCGCCGTCCCTGTTCCGCTCGCGCTGCTGGGCTGCCCGCGCCAGCTTCGATGTCCGCAGCCGCGACATCGCGGTATTAAAGGTGATGCGGTAAATCCAGGATGAAAGCGCGGAGTCGCCGCGAAACGCGCCGATCTTCCGGTAGACCTTCATGAGTACGTCCTGCGTGACTTCCTCGGCGTCTTCCCGGTTCTTCATCTGACGCAGGGCAAGCTGGTAAATCCTTGATCCGTAACGCTCTGCCAGCTCGTGCACCGCTGTCTCGTCGCGCGCCTGCAGCCTGGCGATCAGCAGGCGATCCTCGGTCCTGTTCATATCTGTCCTCGTCAATAGGCAGAACACCGACCGATTCGGTCTTATTCCCAACCTCAAGCCACGAAAACACGAAGAAACTGAGTTTCGTGAGCTTCGTGGTTGAGGCCTGGAACCGTGCTAAATACAGGTGCGCTTGGTTTTCGCAGCCATCCTCGTCGTCGCGGCGCTGATTTTCATCAACGCCGTCTACGTGGCCGCCGAATTCGCCGCCGTCAGCGCCCGCCGGAGCCGGATCCGTCAGCTGGCCGAAGAGGGGAACCACCTCGCGGGCTGGCTGATACCGGTCCTCGAAACGCCGGCGTCGCTCGATCGCTATATCGCCGCCTGCCAGATTGGCATCACAGTTTCCGGCCTCGTGCTCGGCGCGTATGCCGAAGCCAGCATTGCCGGGTCTCTCGCGCCGTTGCTGACAAGGACAGGCCTGCAGCCGGTCACCGCGCACACGACGTCCATCGTCATCGTCCTGCTGCTGCTGACGGTCGCGCAGGTAATCTTCGCGGAGCTGGTGCCGAAGGCGGTCGCCCTTCAATACCCGACCCAGTCGGCGCTCTACGCGGTGATCCCGATGGCGCCGTCGATGTGGGCGTATCGCCCGGTCATCACGTGGTTGAACGGAACGGGACTCGTGTTGCGCCGCCTGGTGGGCGCACCGCCGAAAGCGCATCGTCACATCCATTCGCCGGAAGAGATCGAGCTGCTGATCGCGGAAAGCCGCGACGGCGGACTGCTCGAGCCCGACGAGCACCGGAGGCTGCGGCGCGCGCTGCGTCTCAACCTGCGGCAGGCCAAGCAGCTCATGGTGCCGCGTCCCGAGATCTCCGCGATCGATATCAGCACGCCTCTCGACGAGGTGATTCGACTGGTCGCGCAGAGTCCGTACTCGCGCCTTCCCGTCTCCCGCGATTCCATCGACAACATCGTCGGCATGCTGCACACCAAGGATCTCGTGCGCTGGCTGGTCAGCGGACAGACAAGCGACACGCTCGAAGGCGTCATCCGGCCAATCGCGAGCGTGCACGAGAGCGTCACCGTCGATCGCGTGCTGCGTCACCTGCGGGAGCGGCGCACGCATCAGGCGCTCGTCGTCGATGAATTCGGCGGAACCTCGGGGCTCATCACGCTCGAAGACGTGCTCGCGGAGCTGCTCGGCGATGTCGGAGATGAATTCAAGGCAGGCGAGCCGGTCGCCGAGACGCTGCCCGACGGACGCGTCAGGCTGCCAGGCCAGATGCCGGTCGAGGACGCGGCCACGTTCCTCGGAACAAAGTGGGAGACCGAAGCAGCGACGGTGAACGGCTTCGTCACCGAAGCGCTCGGACACCTGCCGACGCCGCGCGAGCGGGTCGTCATCGGCGACTTCGAGTTCGAGGTGGAAGACGTCCGGCGCCGTGCGCTCGTGACGGCCGTGGCCAGGCGCGTCAAGGAAGAATCATCGGAAGAGGCCGAGGAATGAGCGCCGTGGTGTTTACCCTCTCGCTCATCCTGCTGTTCGTGCTCGCGAACGGGCTCTTCGTCGCCGCGGAGTTCGCGATTGTCGGCGCGCCGCGCGCCAGCCTCGAGCACCTTGCGGAGGGTGGAAACCGCCGCGCCCGCCGCGTCGTTGCCATTCTCGACAACGTGCGCCGCCGCGACAGGTACATCGCGACGACGCAAATCGGCGTGTCGCTCGCGAGCCTCGGGCTCGGCATGTACGGCGAACATACGGTCGCCGGATGGATCGAGGCGTGGTCTGGCCCGTTCAGCATCGCGGGGTGGATTACGGCACACACGATCGCCAGCATCGTCGCCATCGCGCTGCTGACCTACCTCCACATCGTGCTTGGCGAGATGGTGCCGAAGACGCTCGCGCTGCAGGGCGCCACGCGCACCGCTCTCTACGTATCACCCGTTATCGAGGGCCTGCAGAAGCCGGTGCTGCCGCTCGTCATCGCGCTCAATGGAATCCGGAACGCCGTCCTTCGAGCAGCCGGCGTCGGAGGTACCGTCGCCGAAGAGGAGCGCTACCACTCGACCGAGGAGCTGCAGCTGATCATCCAGGAGAGCCAGGAACGCGGGCTGCTCCGCGGCGAGTCCGGGCAAATCCTGCGCGAGCTGTTCGAGTTCGGAGACCTGACCGCCGGCCAGGTGATGGTGCCGCGCGTCAATCTCGTCGCGATTCGCGTCGGGACGACCGCCGACGAGCTGCGCGAGATCGTCCGCACGCGGCCGCACACACGCTTCCCTGTACATACGGGTGACCCGGACAACATCGTCGGCAGCGTTCACATCAAGGATCTGCTTCGCCACATCGTGTCGAATCAATCGGTGATGGCCGCCGACGCGCGGCACGTGCCGTACATTCCGATGACGATGGCGCTGGACGAAGTGTTGAGCGCGATGCGGCGCGGCCGGGCGCAGATGGCGGTCGTAATGGACGAGCACGGCGGCACCGCTGGCATCGTCACGATTGAAGATCTCTTCGAGGAGGTCGTCGGCGAGATCGACGAGGGCCGCGGACGCACGCCCATCTGGCGCGACCCGTCGGGCAGACTGCTCGTCCGCGGCACGGTCAGGTTGAAGGACGCCGGCGACGCGATCGGCAGGTCGCTCGAGCATCCCGAGGTCCAGACGATCAGCGGTCTCGTCCTTGCCCTTCTCGGGCGTCCGGCCGCGGTTGGCGATGTTGTCACGTGGAACAACGTGCGGATTGAAGTGACGGTTGTTGCCGGGCGAGGCGTGCAGGACACCGCGCTTACATATCGAACACCTCCGCGAACCGATGGATGATTCGCTCTTCGACCTCCTCAATTGAAAGCTCGCGCCCTGTCAGCTTCTCGAGCGACGTGACGCCGCGATCCGCGATTCCGCACGGAACAATCAACTGGAAGCCGTCGAGCTTCGTGCTCACGTTGAACGCGAAGCCGTGGCTCGTGATCCAGCGCGAGATGCGCACGCCAATCGCCCCGATTTTTTCCTCTCCAATCCACACGCCAGAAAGTCCCTCGATACGACCTGCCCTGACGCCGTAGTCCGCGCAGACCCGGATCATCACTTCCTCGAGATCTCTCACGTAGCGGTGGACGTCGCATCGATCCGGACGCAGGTCGATGATCGGATAGCCGACGACCTGTCCCGGGCCGTGATACGTGACGTCGCCGCCGCGCCCCGTGTCGTGGACCTCGATACCACGGTCCGCGAGCTGCCTGTCGCTTGCCATGATGTGCGACCGGCTGCTTCCCCTGACGCCAAGCGTGATGACGGGCGGGTGTTGAACAAGCAGAAGGAGGTCGGGGATATGGCCGGCGCGCCTCGCATCGACCAGCGATTTTTGCATGGCAAGCGCCTCACTGTAGGGAACCACCCCGAGGCGCCGCACTTCCAGTGCGCGCGTGTCAGCAGTCGCTGGGGTCAAAGCACTCCAGGCGCTGCTTGACGTCAGCCATGAACTGGTCGGCGACCGCTCCGTCGACCAGTCGATGGTCGTAGCCGAGCGTCAGGTACGCCATCGTCCGGATTCCTAAGGCGTCGTCCACGACAACCGGACGCTTCTCGATCGTCCCGACGCCGAGAATGGCCACCTGCGGTTGATTGATGATCGGCATGCCGAACTGCGCGCCGAACTGTCCTGGGTTGGTGATGGTGAACGTGCCGCCATGCACTTCGTCCGGGTTCAGGCGCCTGGCGCGCGCGCGCTCGGCGACGTCGGCAATCGCGCGGCTCAGGCCAAGAAGGTTCTTCTCGTCCGCGTTCTTGATCACCGGTACGATCAAGCCCTCGTCGAGCGCGACCGCGACGCCGAGATTGATGTCTTTCTTGTAGATCACGTTCTCGCCGTCGATCGACGCGTTGATGATCGGATGCCGATGGAGTGCGTCGACGATGACGCGCGCGATGAACGCCATGTAGGTGAGCTTCGCGCCTGCCTGTTCGTATTCCGCCTTCTTCTGCTGCCGCAGCTTCTCGATGGTCGAAAAGTTGACGTGAAACACCGAGTGCACGTGCGCCGACGTGCGCCGGCTGAGAATCATGTGCTCGGCAATCTTCTTCCGCATGACCGAGAGCTTCTCGACGCGGTCGGCTCCCATCGGCTGCGGCTGCGGACGTGACTGCGGCGACCCGGTGGGGTCCGGTTTCAGCCGGACCTCGCCGCGCTCGATGTAGCCGAGGATGTCGTGCTTGGTCACGCGGCCGCCGATCCCCGAGCCGGAGATCTGCGTGATGTCGACGTTGTGATCCTTCGCGATGCGGCGAACGAGCGGAGACGAGCGCCGGCGGCCGTTGCCTGATGGCTGCTCAGGCTTGATTGAAGAAGAGACGGTCTTGTCCGCGGGCGTGGGGGCAGGAGTTGATTCGCCGTCCGCTTGCTGTTTTGCGGCGGCGGGTCCGCCGGGTCCGCCTCCGCTCGCACCAACGTCGGCGGGACCCGGCCTACCTACCTCGCCGGGCTGGCCGATCGTGGCAACGACCGTGTTGACGCCGACCGTTTCGCCTTCCTTGACCTTGATGTCGGTGAGGATGCCGGCCGCGGGCGACGGGATTTCGGCGTCGACCTTGTCGGTCGAGATCTCGAAGAGCGGCTCGTCACGCTCGACGGGCTCGCCGACCTTCTTGATCCACCGGACGATCGTCCCTTCCGCAATCGATTCCCCCATCTGGGGCATCACGACGGGCGTCGCCATATTTCTCCAGTGTAGGGCGGGGCTTTACGCCCCGCCAGTTATAAATGAATCGCGGCCCCGTGCGTGGCATGCGCCGCTTCACCCACTGCCTCGGAGAACGTCGGGTGCGCGTGGATGGTCTTGATGAGCTCTTCCACCGTGCATTCGAGCCGCAGCGCGAGCACCGCCTCGGCTATCAGCTCTGTCGACCGCGGGCCGATCATGTGGACACCGAGAATCTCATCATATTTCTTATCCGCGACAATCTTGACGAACCCTTCGCTCTCGCCGGCCATCTTCGCGCGCCCCAGCACGCCGAACGGGAACGAACCGGCGCGCATGTCGTATCCCTTCTGCTTCGCTTCCGCTTCGGTCAATCCAACGCTGCCAATCTCGGGATCGCAGTAGGTGCAGCTCGGAACATGGTCGTAGTCGATCGGCCGCACGTCCTGCCCGGCGATCCGCTCGGCAACGACGATGCCTTCGGCCGATGAGACGTGCGCGAGCTGCGGGTGCGAGCCGGCGCCGAGCGTGATGACATCGCCGATGGCCGACACGTTCGGCACCGACGTTCGATAGAGCTCGTCGACCTTGATGTAACCCTTCTCCATCTCGATGCCCGCTTCCTCGGCACCAAGACCGGTCGTCACCGGCCCTCGTCCCGTCGCGACCAGCAGAAGATCGGCGGTCAGCTTCTGGATCTTTCCATCCGGAGTCTGAGCCTCGACCTCGACGCCATCAGCGCCGGCGACCGCTTTGGTCACCTTCGTTCCCGTCAGCGACTTGATCCCCTGCTTCTTGAACGACTTCTCGAGCTCCGCGGAGATCGCCTCGTCCTCCACCGGCACGAGCCTCGGCAGCAGCTCGATGATCGTCACCTCGCTCCCGAAGCGGCGGTAAATCGACGCGAACTCGACGCCAACGGCGCCGCTGCCCATGATGACGAGCGTCTTCGGAACGTCCTTCAGCCCGATGGCCTCGTCGCTCGTGATGATCCGCGTGTGATCGATCTCGATGCCGGGGACGCTGCGCGCCGACGAGCCCGTCGCGATCACGATCTCTTTCGCCTCGAGCGACTGCTTCTCGCCGTCGACGACTTCAACTTTGCCTTTGCCCGCGAGCCGCGCGGTGCCCTTGATCCAATCGATCTTGTTCTTCTTGAAGAGGAACTCGATGCCCTTGGTGAGACCGGTGACGATGCGGTCCTTGCGCACCTGGACCTGGTTCATGTCGATCGCCGGCGTCGCAGCGGGAATGGTGACGCCCCACTCCTTCGCGTCCTTTATCACTTTGAGCGCGTGCGCGTGCTCGAGCAGCGCCTTGGTAGGGATGCAGCCCCAAATGAGGCATGTGCCCCCAAGCGCCTTCTGTTTCTCGACCACTGCAACTCTTTTCCCTAGTTGCGCACAACGGATCGCTGCGACGTACCCGCCGGTACCTGCGCCAATGATCACAACGTCGTAGGAGTTGGGCACGAAGATTCCTTATCGCTTCAGCGACGCGAGCGGAACGAAGGAGTCGCGTGCCTGGGCAGCTGGCGCCGGCGGCGGCGGCGGCGTTGACCCGCCGGTGAGTTGCTGCAGCTGAACACGCAGTTCGCCGTTCTGGTACTTCAGTTCCCAGTAATTCTGTGTGAGCTGCTCGAGGCGCTTGGCCGTACGCCGGGCCTGGCCAAGCGCGATCAGCGCAACCATGAGTGAGGCAGCAGTGACGATCCAGAGAAAGGTCATCTCACGCCGGTCCAGACCTCACGTTATCGAAGGGAATTCGGAAGTGTCAAGGAGCCGCGCTATACTCGCGCCGCCGATGCCGGAGCGCCGGAAAACCGTCCTCATTGTCGATG
>Ga0209515_10002690_pt1 | contig 26801 bp, 25 predicted proteins | sample Subgroupgradi54m_FD_187454 | JGI IMG/M metagenome (GOLD analysis project Ga0209515, IMG submission 187454) | Subsurface groundwater microbial communities from S. Glens Falls, New York, USA - GMW60B uncontaminated upgradient, 5.4 m (SPAdes)... ... | reverse complement strand
CAAGCGGGGCAAAGGTTCGAAACTCATGGCAGTGGCAGACCGCTCTGGTCTTCCTATCGCGTTGTACGTGGAAAGTGCTAGCCCGCATGAAGTCACCCTCGTTGAAGACACGCGCAAAGCCAGGATTATCGACGAAAAGCCTCAGCGTTTGATTGGAGATAAGGCCTACGACAGCGATAAACTTGATGAACAATTGCGCAAGCAAGGCATTGAATTGATCGCTCCACATAAAAACAATCGTCGTAAATCTGTGGCTCAAGATGGCCGGGCCTTGCGTCGTTACAAAAGACGCTGGAAGATTGAACGCTTGTTCAGTTGGTTCAATCGTTTTAGACGTCTGGTTGTTCGTTATGAATATCATCCTGAGAATTTTCTCGCTATGGTTCAGTTAGCTTCAATACTAATGCTCGTTAAACTCTATTTATGAGATGGATTCTAGTATGTGGCAACAAAAATAAAGATAATTGAGAATAATATTCCAATTTTTGATTTTGGCAGTTTCATTAATTGGCCTGATAAAACTTTATCAATTTCATATCAACTTCAGAGACGGTTCCATGATGAGAATAAATATAGTGTGTTATCCCAACGCCCGGGACAAAATTTATGAACGTATGTCCCGTATTATCCCTTTGAGCAAGATGATAACCTGAAAATTTCTGATGCCTCAAGCCTTTCACATCACTTAAATCCATCTTTTCTTCATCCTCCACATAACATCGTCCGAACCAATCTAGCAAGGATGTATGTTCCCGCCCGTCGCAAAACTGCCCTGGATTTAAGGGAAAGGCCGCAAACATATCCCATTGATCATCCAAGAGTAAAATAGCTTCCTGAGGATTACGATTTAATTTTTCTAAAAATTCCTTTCTTCTTTTCGAACCATAAATCAGATAAAATTTCGCATCATTGATACTGACAATCAAAGACTCATCCCGTGTTTGCCCTTTTTCATACCAAGTCAAATCTTGAGGGTGTCCTTTGATAAGCGCGACTTTCATTTGATCTCTCACGATCACATCCACAACTTCCATTTTCCAAGTTAAAGTTTTCTCCAAGAGGACGGACTTATTGACCTTCTCTCTACTAAACAGAATGTTAAATCTCCAGATGTCGTTGGAAGTAGCGGCTGGAGATTTAACATTAGTAAAGAAAAGGTCAATAACAACACCTTGATAAATCCAGTAATTGCCTTTCTTTAAAGGAAAAATATCTTTATCTTTTGATTCGTGAGCTTCAATTGAAATTATTTGCGTGAAGAGTGATAGAAAAAGAATATTGAGGAAAATCCATAAAGATTTTTTATTTGGCTTCTGCATTGAACTTCAAGCCATTCGAGAAATGAAGAAGGAATGATCCGGCTTCGCCAAATACTTATCGTGTTTGGCACTTCGACTTGGCTTAAGTGTGGTGCGAAGTGTGGTGGCCTATCGAACCACTTCGCCGGACAACAGGCTTCGTTTTCTTAAAACGAAAATGAGAACTTCGCCGACGCAAACTTCCAGGCGAAGTTCTCACGGGCGTTGCAATCATCGAGGAATGAAACCGAAAATGCCTGACCCCGCTTTTATAAAAATTTAAGGTCGCGGGGTTGGCGTGTTCTTTTCTAGAAAAAAACTTGAGGGAGAACGCGCCTGAGAGGGATCGAACCTCTAACCCTCAGCTCCGTAGGCTGATGCTCTATCCAATTGAGCTACAGGCGCAAGCTACCTTGCCCCGCATTCCAAAATACTTTATAAAGAAGGCGGGGCAGGCGCGATCGTCACTTTCTTGTATTCAATAATTTCTCCCGTACAAACCCTAAACTCGCCAAGGCCCCCCTGGGATTTTTATTGTACGCCCGGCAAAAGGTCGTCACTTCTTTCATCGTCGTAAGATTTCTTTCATGAAGAGTCTTCAGCATAAAAGCCCGGACGCTGACTTCCTCAATAATATCTTTGGGAATCAACCCAGATTGTTGCGCGAGACGATCGCGAAACACCGTGCTCGTTGAAACCGCCCGGATATTTTTTTGTTCATAATCATATTTAAAAATCTGCGACAACAAAACAGTGCGCTGCTCCATGCCGCTACTTTCACTGACCTCATCGATCACCCGAAAAAGTTTATCTTGCACATGGTATCGTTTCAAAACGACAAATACATCGATCAAATTGACCAACACCTCCGGCACATTCATCGGTTCATTCTGCAGACGTAAAATAGCCTCACGGGAAGTCAGGGCGTGGATCGTTGAGATACAATATTTCCCGACGTTGGCGGCGGTGATCATATCCTGAGCTTCGGCACCTCGGACTTCTCCAATCACAATCCGTTCGGGACGCATCCTTAAACTATTTTTCACCAGATCCGCCAAAGAAAGATCATCGTCGCTCTCTAAACGCGAACAACTCTCTTCCAAAAAAGTATTGAGTTCCAAGGTATCTTCGATAATCACCATGCGGTCGGTTTCCGGGACAAAACTAAAAAGCGCATTGAGCAGTGTTGTTTTGCCTGTGCCCGGACCTCCGGTGATGATGATATTCGCCGGACGGATCGATAATCCTTCCAGATATAACCACAACTGCGCGGCGACCTCAAAGGTAAGCGTTTTACGATTGATCAAATCCAGAATACTTAAAGGATCAAGTCTCGCCTTGGTGATCGTTAATTGCGGGCCGAAAGACGACATCGCAATATTGACCCGGCCGCCTAAATTGGGCAATTCCAGATTAAGGATCTTTTTGATCTGGCTATTGCGCCCACCCAGAAGCAGCAATTTCCTAACAAATAAGTCTAATTCTTTATGCGTTTGAAATCTCTTTTCCGTTGAAACAAATCCTTTTTGCGCATGATGCACATAAATGGTTTTCAAAGAATTGATCACAATATCTTCAATTTCCGAATCGCATAAAAGATCGTCGACAATCCCATAGGAGAGAAAATTTTTTGCAGCCCGGACTATCTTTTCGGGAGTATCGAAGTCGGAACCGTTCCTGAATTCCTCTTTTGTATCCTCACGTAAGATTTCCTCTAAAGCGTTCAAAACAGTGATTTCCCGTTCTGCTTGCGGCTGCAGGAGGCTGAGCTTGCCTTGCAATCTATCGATCAGCAAGGCTTCTAAATCTAATTTCTGATTATTTTGCATATACGAATGAAATTTTGTTTTGGCGACTGAAAAACAACGCTAATCTATCATTGTTTATCGGCATTGTAAATATGATTTCGCCCGCTTATCGTCCAATAAGAGTGTAAAAAGGATTTTTGGGGTATCAATGGATCTGTCCCACATTTTTCGGCATGGGAAAAGAATTTTGGCTGCGGGGCTTTGCGGCCGCGTCTCTTTTCATCGTCGGCCGGGTCAAAACAACCGCTGATTTGGGAAGATCCAAATATTTTAAAGCCAAACGCCGGATATCTGCTTTAGTCACAGAATCAATAGCCTGGGCATAAGATTTATAATGATCGAATCCCAGTCCATAAAGTTCATCAAGACTGCTGGTAATCCCTAAGGCCGCGTTAGTTTCGAGTCCCATCAAAAAAGAGCCTTTGAGATAAATTTTGGTATTCTGCAATTCATCGTCGCTGACGTCATTAATCTGTAGAGCTTTAATCTCCTGCAGCAAAAGATCCTTCACCTTCTGGACGTTTTCATCAGTTGTGGAAACAAAAAAGGAAGCCACTCCAGTGTCAATTCCCGGCGTATATCCGCCGCCGAGGGTGTACGCCTGGCCTAACTGATCTCGGATTTTTAAGAATATCCGTCCATTCAAGGAAGAGCCCAGCAAAGAAGCGATGATCTCCATCCCATAACGGTCTGGGCTTGATATCTCCGGAGCTTGAAACCCGACCATCACCAACGCCTGTTCTTTATCCAGATGAATCGTCTTTTCGCGCGTTTCTATCGGGGGATCTTCTTTCTCCTGTTCCAGAGTAATATTCTTTTTTTTAAGATCAGAAAATTTCTTCTTTAAAAGGCTCAAGACCGATGCCTTATTAAAATCTCCAAACACCGCCAGCACCATATTATTCGGGGCACAAAATCGTTTATAGAAATTCAAAACGTCTTCTCTTGTGATGCCCTCGACGGATTCCAAGGTCCCGAGATTTTCCAGGCGAAACGAATGCCGCAAGAATAAAGTTTCCCGCAAAGTCTTCGCCGTCACCGCCGAAATATTATCGTCGCGCGCACGGATTCCGGCTTTCTGTTGTCCCTTGGCTCTGGGGAATTCTTCGTCGGGAAAAGCCGGATTCTTAATCAATTCCTCCAAAAGATCCATCCCGAAGTTTAAATCATCGGATAAAAGATTCATCGTGATTCCAAAACTGTTGCGGCCGGAAAATCCCTTGAGGCTCATTCCCCTAGATTCCACCGCTTGGGATATTTCTTTCGCGCTTCTTTTATTTGTGGCCTTCGCCCAAAGATCAGCGGTTAACTGTGAGATTCCGTTATTTGAGGATTTTTCTTGACGGGAACCGCCATTAAAGACGGCATCCATCGCAACCAACGGAAAGCTGTGATCTTCTCTTAATAAAATAACGAGGCCGTTATCCAAAGTGACCTTTTCAATTTCTGCCGATTTTTGTTCGGTTGTTGCTTGCGAGTTTTCTTTATGTTCTTTCTTAGGTTTAACAATGGCGATGGTTAAATGATTGTCTACCAAATATTCTCCGGCCACCCTTTTGATGTCTTCTCCCGTGACTTGATTCACCGCCTGCAGATATTTTTGCGAGAAATTATAATCGCCAACAATGGCCTCATCAATGGCGGTACGATCCGCAATCTCCCCGGGCGTTTGATTAGCGAAGAGGTGTTCACTTAAAACCTGGCGCTTGATTTTTTCCAATTCCGCATGATCCACGCCCTCTTTTTGGATCTGGGCAATCTCCTCTTTGATCGCCCGAAGTGTTGCTTCTACATTCTTCTGTTCCAGAAGGCTTTCAATTTCAAAAACTCCTTTATCCATCGGCGTAAAATTGGACGCCGAGATGGAATACACCAATTCTTTTTTCTTATACACATTCCAATAAAGACGTGAACTTTCTCCCTGGCCTAAAATCATCGAAAGCACATCTAAGGCGATCAGATCCCGATCCAAAATACTTACCCCCTGATACGCCATCGACAGGCGGGTCAAGTCCGTTTGATATTCCTGTTCAGCCCGTCGGGGAGTGATCTGCACCGGCTCAGGCATAAGATCCCGGGAGCGATAAGCCGCCGGACTAAAATTCTTGAATATTTCTTTTATCTGCGAAAAAGCCTGGGCTGAATCGATTTTACCGGCAATTGATAAGACCATGTTATTCGGGATGTAGGTTGAATGGTAATAGTCCAGAAGATCTTCGCGCGTGATTTTGGCAAACAAAGGTTCATAGCCGATGATCGGATGATGATACGGATGACGGACATAGGCATTGGAAAAGACCAGCTGACTTAAACGGCGGTCGGGATTGTCATAGTACAAACGCATCTCACCAAAAATAACCGCGCGTTCTTTTTCCAACTGCTCGGTGTCAAACTGAGAATTCATGAGCATATCCGCAATAATATCGACTGCCTTCTGCAGGTTTCCCTGCGGCAATTCGATGGTGTACATGGTATAATCAAAAGTCGTCGAGGCGTTAATACTGCCGCCTAAACTTTCCACCTCCTGGGCGATCTGACTCACTGGCCGTTTCTTGGTTCCTTTAAAAAGCATGTGCTCGACAAAATGCGAAATACCGCTTCCTAAATACTTGCCCTCCGTCGCCGAACCGGTTTTAACCAAAGCGTACACGCTAACACTTAAACTCGTGGGCATTTCGGTTATCAAAACTGTTAAACCGTTTTCAAGAGTATATTTTTGTGTGACGGGTTCCGCAGAAATGGCCCACCGCAAAAATCCTAAAGAAAAAATAAAAGACAATAACACCAAAAATATTTTACGCATGTCAATCCTTTCTCTTTTTGTATTCTTCTAAAAGCCTGCGAATATCGGTATCGGCATTCTTGGCAATCTGCGACCCGATAAAAATAAGAACCGAAAACTGCCAGCAATCTTCGGGACCGGTGATCAGCCCCGTCGAGACGTTTTCCTCCTGCTGCAGCTGTTCAAGATAATGGGTGATGGCAGCGTCTAATTTCCCTTCATAAAGATCTATAGAAAGTGTTTTGTTGTTGTATTTTAAGGAAGGAAAACTCACACCTCTGACCAGTAAAAAATTGATGATCGAATGATCATCGTGAGGAAAATCTCTCTCGAACTCGAATCCTGCAAACTGCGGATTATTGGGAGGCAAAATCAACGAAGGCCGTTCTACCAAGACTTCGCATTTTCGAACGACCGTATCGCCCTGATTAATCGTGGATTCAGACAAAACAATATACGGCACCACCGTCTCAGAAAAAGTCATCAGCGCCTGCACACGGCAGCGGATGATTTCGGTGTGTCTTAAGGCTTTATTCCAGAACTTTGGGATGTCCATGTTTTTTTATATTTGGTATCAATGGCGAAGAGGTCAGTATCCCCCCCGCGCTTCTTCTATCTTTATTCGCCTGCGATAAACTTCAGGGCGAAGCCAGGCGAAGTTCACACTGGCGTTCAATCGTTGAGAAACGAAGCCTGGCGGAGAGGGAGAGATTTGAACTCTCGAGCAACCTTTCGATCGCAACACGCTCTCCAGGCGTGCGCCTTAAACCGCTCGGCCACCTCTCCAAAAAAATTTTGCTTCTCAAAATTTTTTTCGAATATTCAAAAAAACAATGATCTTGAAAAGATTATCGTCTAACCTTTTATTGAGCTTCCTTCTAATAAACAAAACTTTAAATCTCCCGACAGCGTCTGTCGTGCCAGCGGGAGATTTAAAGTTGGAAAGGAAAAGCTCAATAACAGAAATCCAATTATAAATGGAAAAAAATTAAAGGAAGGCTGTTTCAAATGATATAAATATTATTAAGCTTTTCCTTACCAATGACAAATCTCCAGCTTTTTGTACCGTCGACGGCTGGAGATTTGTCATTCTCTTTTGTAGAGAGAAGGTCAATAACACCCTAAATTTTTTGATCGATTCATTTATAGATAAGCAATAAAACGAAGGCACAGACAGAAATAAATAAACCAGCCAACACCCGGTGTTTGATTAAAAATTTATCAATCACATCGATATGAGTGTCTTCCACCTTGGGAGTTAACCGACGTTTTAGTCCATATTCATTCTGCAGAGCTTTATTCAGAGCGATAAACGATTCTTGTGACACTATAAGAAGAATACCAATAAAAAAGGTAAACGAAAGCAATAAATAGATAATCATACTTACTGATCCATCCCATCCCAGAATTGCAATCATATCCTTCCTCCTAAAATTTTGATGCCGTTTATCTTTTTAACTTTCTTAACGATAAAGTATAACAAATGTAGTTATAAATAACAATTAGATCGTAAAAAATTTGGGGAAGATTTAAACTCATCTACAGAAAGCGCTAGCAAGCTAGAAAATCAACAAAAAAGCGTTATCTAAAATTTTTGGGGTTAATGGCTCGGGATATTAATTGTTTGGCCGCTGTAGAGTTTGTCACTTTTCAACTTGTTCAACTTACAAATACACCCAAAACCCCCAAGCACACCTGTAAGAGAAACATAAAATTATAGTTAGCCATACAGTGAAACAGCCTCTGATTTCGCCTCTAATTAAAAATTACTATATCATCATTCCTAAAATAAATGGTCATTTAAAAATCCTCTAAAAAGCCTCAAAATCCCATTTACTAGCGCACCTTTACTAAACGGCCTTTTGGAGATAAAGAGATAACCGTCCGACGGATTTGGGCAGGATGACGCTGTAGAGATAGATGAGAATTACAATTTTTTCAAAAGATCCTTATTACCAGCAATAATGGCAAATTTCTTTTTACGCGTCCACTTTTTAATTTGTGCTTCACGAGCAAAGGCTTCATTTTTATTTAAGAATTCTTCTGAATAACAAAGTTCATCCACACCGAAAGCTCGAGTAAAATCTGCGCCTTGACCTTGCTTATGTTGTTTTACTCGTCGAGAAATATCAGTTGTAACGCCCGTATACAAACCACCATCGGAACATTTAAGAAAGTAAACATGCCAACTCATATTTGAATGGCCCTTCGACTCACTTCGTTCGCTCAGGGTGGTTCGCCTCACTTCGCATCAAATAACTTATAGTCAAAAAAACTCGCTTCACTCATCTCTCCACTGGCGTGTGGTGAGCGAGCGAAGCGAGTCGAACCACGGAGAGGTAGAGATTCGAACTCTAGAAGAACCTTACGGCCCTTAACGGTTTTCGAGACCGCTGCTTTCAGCCACTCAGCCACCTCTCCAAAATCCAATTGGATTTTAGGCGAGGGACTCTCCATTTTTATTTAACTAATTCATTTCTAAAAAGAAGGTTTATTATATTGAGGAAGATGCTATCCGTCAAGGTTCGAAGTTTCAAAATAGCTCGAATAAATCATCATCCGGGCAATATCGGTTTTTCCTAGGATTGTATACAATTTCGAAAACGAAACGCCTTTACGGATCAAAGAAACGGCAAAGCTGTGGCGCAGCACGGTGAAGCTCAGGGGTTTCTTTAAAGGACATCCCATAAAAATTTTCTGCAGTTTTTTTTCGAAATCCTCTCTCTCCCACCTTTGCCCGGAAGGATTTGAAAAAACGAATTGTGCTGGAGTGGTCTTTTGCTGATATTTTCTAAGAATTTCTTGGGCTCTAGGCTGTAAAGGAATACGCCGATCTTTGAGATTTCCGTTATTGAGCTTTTCTTGTCCAACAGAAGGAAGCTTAATAATGCCCCAAGGAATAATTAAACAGCGGGTTTCCCAATCCACCTGAGACCATTTCAAACCAACCAATTCCCAGGACCGCAGGCCGGTGAAAAGCATAAATTCGACGACCAACTTAAAATCGCCGGGTATTGAATTTAAGATCGCTGTAAATTCCTCGTTGGTTAGAACATTTAAAATTCTTGAAACAGACCTCGATACAGACACAAACCGGATATATAAAACAGGATTATCGCTCAGATACCCCAGCTGAATGGCGTATTGCAGGAAATCCCGTAACAAAATCAGAGTCAGGTTGACAATGTTGGGATGAGATGAATTTCCGGGCCGAAAATTTTTCAATACATACAATTTATATTCTTCAATGATTCTGGGAGTTATGGCGGATAATTGCTGCAGGCTGGGGTGTTCTAGACGAAGATAATGTTGAAAATGCGTGATTGTCGATTGATAACGCTGAATTGTTTTGGGGAAATGTTTGGGTGCAAGATTTTCCAGGAAATCCTGAAAAAATATATCGAGATCCACATCCCGCACAATGATGGCGGCCTCTCCATTGGCAATCTTGGCTTCGATATCTTGGAGGGCCTTCTGGGCTTTGGTTTTATCCGGCCCGATTTTCTGTTGATATTTCAAACCTCTGGCAAAAAATTCAATAAAATATTCACTATTGATCTTACGGACGCTCCCCATTTTATTTCACTTCCATCTTAAGCTTTATCATCAAGTCCTCCACCTGCTGTAAAATTTCCCCTGAGACCAATTTCAAAACTTCCATATCTTTTTTAAACGTGAGAATCTTCGACATATTCTGATTTAAGATACGTGGGTTCTTCATTCTCCAGAAAATAATAAGTCTTCGACAACTTCATCGCCACTTGTTTTTGTATGTTGATTTCCTTTAATTTAGAGGAATCAACATACAAAAACAAAACTGTCGGGGTACTAGCCCCAGAGTTTATAAATCCTCCAAAGGCGTCGGATGCAGGAACCGATATCTCAGTTTTCTTTTTAGCTTTTCATTACTGATGATTTTATATCGGGGCCCGTTATCTTCTATAAACCTCGGAGCCTTCACTCCCATTTTTTTTGCCGCCAGAGTGTAAAGTTCTTTGCGGCTTGGATGAGCATCCGCGCAAACATTGAGAATCTCTCGACGGATATTGCGAACAATCACTGCAACAATAATTTTTACGGCATCATTCACATGAACTAAATTCACCGGACTATCTGCTTGATCAAGGTTTGTTTTTCCAGCCAGAAATTTTCCGGGCGGCCTATCCTCGCCGTACAATCCACCCAACCGAAGAATCGTTGTGTCAAAATGTTTATCCTCCCGAAGCATCTGTTCCACAGTCAAAAGAGTTCGGGCTCGTTCATTGTCAGGAAAAAAAATATCATCTTCTTTAAAAATACGATTCGCCGCCGGATACACCGCGGTGGAACTGGTAAAAACAACATATTTGATACGAGACTGGTGCAGCTCATGAATAACGCACTGAATTTGCTCTTGATAAATTTCGGGTTTTTCTAAATTTCTTTTGAATGGAATCGTCAAGATTAAAATATCGGCATCAAAAAAACGGTCAATATCGCACCCTTGCATTTGAGCATCCACACAGATCATAAAAGGAAAGATTCCTTGTTCCTTTAAAAGCGGGAGCTTTGCACTGGCCGTCGTAGATCCTTTAACCTGATATCCGCGGGAAATTAAAATTTGTGCGATGGGTAAGCCCAGCCACCCGCAGCCTAGAATACTGACCGTTTGAGATGACATACATTTCGACATAATGAAACCCAAACGCAATCGGTTTGGGTTTCATAAAAATTTTTTAGACTTATTTCTAAATAAATCAAAAAAAAATTTATTTAAGATAAGTTTTTAAAATATTCCAGGTCCTTTTGCCGATGACTCCGTCGGCGGTCAGATTATTGGCCTTCTGAAATTCAGCCGCGGCCTTCCTGGTTTTTTCTCCCAGCTTTCCATCCACCGGGCCGGTATAATAACCGGCATTTTTAAGCGCCAATTGGACTTGATCAGGAGCCGCATCAACTCTGAGAATTCCATCCTTTTTATTTAAAGAGGAATCTACCGTATCCGAGGTCCTCCTCGAGGAATAAGCATCTCTTCTTTTGCCGGTATCGTGCTGCATACCCTGCAGTTGATCTTTGAGATCATTGATTTCTTCATCTTTTTGTTGCAGTTGTTCCTCGAGCTGGCTGACACGCATCTGCGTTTGATCGCCCGGGGTATCTTTTCGGGTTGTTGCACAACCGATCAAGCTCACCAAAAAAATCAGAACGAATAATGATTTTAACGATTTTAATGCCACGATTTTGCCCTCCTTTGGTTTGAAAAACATTGAGCCCTCAATTTTTTTTGCCTCAACGTTTTCATTGTAGCACAAAGTTCTATTCTGCCTATGATTGTTTAAAATTTTTTACACATACAGTTCTGCTCTTTTTTTTATCATCCCCTCATCGGCAAGATATTCATCATAAGAAACGGCTTTATCAATAATCCCTTTAGGGGTGATCTCGATAATCCGGCTGGCAATCGTCTGCACAAATTGATGGTCATGGGAACAGAACAAAACAGTTCCTTGGAAATCAATCAAACTATTATTTAGGGCGGTGATCGATTCCAGATCCAAATGATTGGTGGGTTCATCCAAGATAAGGACATTGGCCCCCTGCAGCATCATTCTGGCCAGCATGCAGCGCACTTTTTCGCCTCCCGAAAGCACATTCGCTTTCTTCAGGGATTCTTCGCCGGAGAAAAGCATCTTCCCTAAGAAACTGCGGATAAAATTTTCATCCCGCTCTTTCGAAAATTGCCGCAGCCAATCAATCAAATTAAGATCCACCTGAAAAAATTTTGTATTGTCCTTCGGGAAAAAAGCCCGCAGTGTCGTCTGACCCCAGCGCATCTCGCCCCCGCAAGAGGTTTCTTCTCCCATCAAAATCGAGAATAAGATCGAGACCGCCGGCCCCTCTCGGCTTAAGAAAGCGATCTTATCTCCTTTATTGACCGTAAAGGTAATATCCTGAAAAAGAATATTCTCGCCGGATTTCTTATTTAATTTGGTGAGCGTCAAAAGATCATTCCCGACGTCCTTTTCGAATTTAAAAATAATGTGCGGATATTTGCGGGAAGATGGTTTGATATCATCGAGGGTGATTTTGTCTAAAATTTTTTTGCGGGAGGTGGCTTGCTTGGATTTGGAGGCATTGGCGCTGAAACGGGCAATGAACGCCTGCAGCTCTTTGATCTTTTCTTCCGTCTTTTTATTTTGATCCCGTCTTTGCTGCAAAGCCAGCTGACTGGATTCATACCAGAACGAATAATTTCCGGTATAAAGTTGAATCTTGCCAAAATCGATATCGGCAATGTGCGTGCAGACGCGATCCAAGAAATGCCGGTCGTGTGAAACCACAATCACCGTATTTTTGAAGTTATAAAGAAATTCTTCCAGCCACATAATCGATTCCACATCCAAATGGTTGGTGGGCTCATCCAAAAGCAAAATATCCGGATTGCCGAATAACGCTTGCGCGAGCAAGACGCGCACTTTAAGTTTGGATTCCAATTCCTTCATCTTCAGACGATGCAGATGCTCTTTAATGCCAAGTCCGCTCAACATCTGGGCGGCTTCGGTCTCGGCATCCCAGCCGCGCAAGGCCTCAAACTCCGCCTCCAACTCGGAGGCCCGAACGCCATCCTCGTCAGTAAAATCTGACTTTGCATAAAGCGCATCTTTTTCTTGAATAATATCATAAAGTCGTTTGTGTCCCATGATCACGGTTTGTAAAACTTCAAACTCATCAAATTCAAAATGGTTTTGTTTTAAAAGCGCCAGGCGTTCGCCGGGTGTGATTTCGACATGACCGCAGGTGGATTCAATCTCGCCGGAGAGGATTTTAAGAAAAGTGGATTTGCCGGAACCGTTCGCTCCAATCAAGCCGTAGCAATTGCCGGGTGAAAATTTGATCGTCACATCCTCAAACAGGACGCGCTTTCCGTATCTTAAACCTAAGTTGTAGGTGCTCAGCATTTTTTTATTTTTTTAAAGTTAAAGAAATTATATAAACGGGTTAATAGTAAAGCGAATAATATTAAATAAAATGGATCGATCGCAAAACGATATCGGTTATTTCCGCCATAAGCAAAAGCACCACTGGCAAATGTCACGTAAACAATATTTATACAAACAAAAAATAAACTAAGAAAAAACGGTATAGATAAATCTCCATGGATATTTAAACGCCATTGCCGATAAAGCAACTTCAATCCGAAAATGGCGAGAATAGCATAAAACATCGCCGATAAGAAAAAAAATATTCTACTTAAGAAATCCCATTTGACAAATTGCAAACCGTACCAGAGCGTCGGGAAGTACAGTGTCCCTGAATTGATTTTGTTCTGGTAATAAAAAAGAAAATTATAAATATTCTCATAATCTTTAATATACTCTCTATTCTTAAAAGGCGTATCCGTCGGCCCCGGGAAACAGTATAAAATATAAGCCCACTTTAGCGCTTTAAAATACCTGACCGGAAAATGCTTCAAAGCGCATAGAGCATCTTTATAATGCTGCTTCGCACTGAATAAATGATAACGGCTGTTGAAATTGGGTTGCCCGTTTGTTTTGGTAAAGTTATCGAGAACGGGAATACCGGTTGGAACAATCCGAATGTTTTCAAAACTGGTTTTTCCCATATAAGAGACATGCATTAATTCTTGAACGGTCCCATAAGAAATCAATTTATTATTCAACAAATACTCCAGTTCTGCCTGAGATAAAGGATGAATAGTCATCGTGCCTAATTGATAGGACATAAAAACGAAACCGGTAGAAAAATTCCCAAAAAGATAAAAATTTTTGGCATAAACAGCAAAAATAAAAGTAAATGGAATAATACAGGCTAACAGAACTTTCTTCCATTGCTGCCTATTAAAGGCAATAATGAAAAACACAATCAATAAAAACCAAAAGAGATGATAAATACTTCTTGTTAAAGCAAGTAACATAAGTGAGACAAAAAAAATTATTCCATAAAGAAAAGCGAACCTCCGGAGGTAAAGATTCAAAGCTAAGGCCGCCACACATAACAACAGGGCTTCTGGATAACTGATAAAAAGCCAATTTTCATACAATATCACCGAAGGACTTATCATAAAAAGCACGGTCGCAAAAAAAGCAATATTTAGATCAACCTCCATTGCGGTCATCAACAAGAATAAAGTCACCGCCAGCATAAGCCCGCATATCAGATAAATGATATGAAAGAGAATATGCCAATGAACAGGAAAAAATTTTAGGATAACACCCAAAAATAAATTGAAAAGAGGCGGCTGGCAGTGTAGGAAGAAAATACTTTCCCATAAACGATTTCTTAAAAGGACCGTATCCAGAAACTGAATAAAATCTTCCAGAGTGCTTGAATCAAAACGTATTCCGATTTTATAAAAGACTAACCGTGAGAAAGCAAATAAAATAATAACGCCCAAAAGATATTTATTGCGCTGAGTCACCGGAGAACTTTTTTGTTGAGGCCCCAAAATTCACTTTCCCAAATAACTTATAATTTTAATGTAAACATCCTGTGCGGTTGAAATGCTGGGGAAAAAAGATTTCCTGGCTCGAACAGTTAAGCGCACCAGTTTAGGGGTAAACTGGGCAACACCGATTGTGACTCGGGCATTATTAACGATCGCCTCTAACCGGCCAGAATTTTCGTTTTGCCTGGTGATCCTTCCCATGATATTCACAACAGATTCGGCTGCATCCCAGACCTCGTGATAGTCCTTCTCAACGGTCCCTTGAACTGTATCAGAACTGATTGCATATCCGCCCAATGCTCCAACACTTCCGATAACGAGGTAAACGCAACCGTTTAAAGTTACGATACCCAACATAAGCAGGATAAAAAAGAAAACATTTCTCGGCGAGGTTGATGCTGATCGTTTCATAAATTTTATTTTTAATGTCCTTTATTGGGGGCTTTACCGTGATTAGCCTTTTTCGAACGCCAGTTCAGTTTTCCTCTTCTTTTTCGTTTGCTCATGATCTTTCTCCTTATTTAATGCATCCAAAATAGATGACAACCGATCAATCCGTTTAATGATTTTAAACGGTTTCAATTGTTTTAGCTCTTGATGACGACTCGAACCGGTTGCAATCGCAACCGTCTTAACGCCGGCTCTTCTTCCAGTTTGAACATCGATCGTCATATCACCCACATACAACGCCTGCGATCGTTTAACGCCCAACTTCTTTAAAATCAAAATAAGAATTTCTGGATGAGGTTTACCCTTTTTAAGTTTATCCGCACACAGGATATAATCAAAAAATTTTTCGATGTTCAAATGCCGCAGCGCAATCCGAGAAAATTGGGTGGGGCGGTTGCTCGCCACGGCTAATTTGTACTTTTGTTCTTTTAATTCCTGCAGTAATCTTTCGGCGCCGGGAAGAAACTTTGTTCCACGTTGCAACGCTTGTGCGTGGTGTCGACGGTAAATACGTAAGGCCTTTCCCACCTGCTTTGATCCAACAAAACCTTCTAACAGATGGCGGTCTCCCCATCCCACCGAACGACGAATAGTTTCGGCATCACAGCGAGGAAAACCCAAACGCCGGAGCGTAAAATTGATGCTGCTCTCAACCGCAGTGTAGGCATTGATCAGCGTTCCATCTAAATCAAAAATGACCAAACCGATTTTTCTAAAAAAAATTCCCGGGGCATTGTCCATATCAAAGAGCACCTTCCAAAATCAATCACGAACTTCCCGGTTTATCGTCGTTGATAAAACTTAAAACCACCAATCCTGCAACCGCCAACACCAGGCCGAAAACCCCTTTAAAAAGCGTGATCACAAATTCCCAGTTTTTAAGAATACCGGTAATTCCGCTGATTAATAACAAACTGCCCAATAGAAATAAAAAAAAATTTTTGCCCATTCTAAAGTTTGTTAGAAAAAATCACAAACCACAATATTCAATTTGTGTATTGTAATTTTGTGACATGGTCGGTTGGCTCTTCCATCGTCGGTGCATCCAGCCCCATTCTGCGGGATACGCTCTTATATATCGCTCAATCACGCCGGTGATCTTCGCGGTATTGACCAGAATCGTTTCTTTATTGTCTTCACGCTCTTCTAATTTTAAAGGAGGTTCAATGATAATTTTATGCGAATCATCTTTCTGCCGGATAATGAACATCGGCAAGATGGGGGCTTGGGTACGAAGAGCAAAAACAACGGGACCGGTTGCGGTGGCAGCTTTCTGCCCAAAAAAATCAACAAAGACGCCGCCGCCGCTGCCAAAATTTTGATCTAGCGGAATAAACAAAAGTTCGTTATTCCGCAAAACTTTCAAAGAAGTTTCCACACATTCTCGTCGAGGCTGGCTGTAAACCGTTTTTAGACCCAATTTCGACCTTTGTTTCAAAAAATATTTTTCTATATCCTGATCCCGGGTGGGACGGATAATGGCATTGGTTTTGTAACCTTCCTGCGCGAATCGTAAAAGCATCAAAGGAAAATTCCCAAAGTGCGCACTAACGACAATCACCCCGCGACCAGCTTTAAAAGCCTCCTGTAGATACTCTTTACCTTCGAAGGAAACACGCTCTTTGATCATTTCGGGATGTTCCATAAAATAAATCAATTCGATCATGCCGCGCCCCAAATTCTCAAAACAATCGCGGATGATTTGGTGACGCTCAGAGATCGACTTTTCTTTGCCAAAGGCGATCTTAAGACTTTCTGCGGCGATTGTACGCTGCGTTTTGGTTAAACGAAATCCGATCGCAATAAAAAAATGGGTTAAAGCACAAACTATTGAGTAAGGGAATTTATTCAGTAACCACGAGGAGAAATAAAGACCGTAACGGGCGAGGGCTCGCTTCAATATTTTCATTTAGGATCCTAAAATCTTTTTAATCTCTGACACTAACACCCGCAAATTGACCGGTTTGGTCAAATGCTCGATGGCTCCGACCTCCATTTCTGCCCGCACATCATCGGGGGAGTCTTTGGCCGTCAGAAACAAAACTGGGATGTCCCGGGTTTCAGAATCTTCTTTCAACTGGACACACACCTCTCGGCCTTTAATGCCTGGCAAAATGACATCCAATATGATCAAGTCCGGTTTTCTGCGATGGGCAAGTTGCAAACCCTTTTCTCCCGTTATGGCGGTTACGACCTCATAGCCGTTATAAAGTAAGTGCGCCCGGATCATCTTCAGCAATCCCTTATCATCATCCACAATGAGAATCTTTTTTTTGGGTTCAACCGAAACATTCGAGCTGAATCTAAACTGTGCCCTGATCTTCGGTTGATTGAAAAAAAGGATAATCAAGATATAAAAAAACACAGAAAAGGCGGTCAAGAAATCAATGGGTTGACGGGTGATCAGCATTCGAGAAAGGACATACAGACAAAGGAACAAATTCATCCCGACCAAAAATTTTCTGGCCCATTCCTTCAATTTCACGACGGCCAACAGCGCAATCACCTGAGGGGGAAAAAAAGCCCAAAAAACGACATTAGATTTATTCATGAATAAAGGAGATTTGGTCAACGCAGCGGAATGGAGAAACCAGGTTCCCAAAAGAAACAGCAGACCGATGCCATAAACAATAGCTAATCCATATCCCACAAGAACAATTTGTCTGGTCTCTTTTGTCATATCTTTAGCCCAAAATCTTTTTAATTTCAGAAAACAATTCTTGTGGATTAACTGGCTTAGTTAAATGCATTAAAGCTCCGGCGTCCATCTCCGCTTTGATATCATCGGGAGAATCTTTGGCGGTTAAAAACATAATCGGAATCTTACTGGTTCTTTGATCCTGTTTCAAACGAGAACAGACCTCTCGGCCTTTCATTCCTGGCAAAATCACATCAAGGATGATCAAATCCGGATCCTTTTTCTGAGCCAATTCCAATCCCTTTTCTCCCGTATCGGCGGTTAAAACATTCATGCCATGATTAATCAAATTCGCCCTGATCATCTTTAGCAGTGCTTTGTCATCATCAATCACTAAAACCTTCTTATCGATAATCCCAGCCACGCCATCCTCCCTGCCTTGGAAGAATTCGATTTTAGTTTTCGGCAAGATATAGTACATCATTAAAACAACAATAATAAGAATAAGACTGGGTGTGGAATGATGAGCAGTCGTCAAATTGAACATAAGATAAAAACATATAAAGAGACTTGTTACGACAATGAGTTTTCTCCCCCATTCTTGAGCACGAGAAATCGCAATGGTGCCAACGAACCACAGAAACAAAAGAAAGGAAATAATCGGAAATTCATAAACAAATATAAAATCATTCATAAGAAGAAAAACAAGGTAACCCAAAAGGCCCAAAACAACCAATACCGTCATAAAAATCTTCTTGGGATGATGATTGCTCACATTATTCATGCTCTTTTCTCCTCTCATTTCTACTGACTTCTCTAAAAAAATAATTCCCTTTTTCTTTAAATATCCCCCATAGTATACATCCAAAACATAGATATGTAAAAACATCTCCGAATTTTGTGTAAAAGGTTTTTTGCTGGCTTAATCCAACCGATGCAAGCGAAAACCCGTCGAGGAAAGTCATTTTCCCGGAAGAATTATGCACCGACTTAAAGATCCGGCCTAAAGGATCAATGAAACAACTCACCCCCGTATTGGCCGCACGGATTAAACTGCGTCGGTTTTCAACGGTCCGAAAAACTGCAGCCTGCAAATGCATAAACGGTGCGGCGGTATCTAAAAACCAGGCATCGTTGGTGATATTAACCAGGAAGGAAGCCCCTTCGTTGGTGAATTTTCTCGAGATTTCTGAGACGGTATCTTCAAAACAGATCAAAACAGAGAAAGGGGCCTTTTTTTCTTCATGGGAATCTTGTTGTTGATTTTCAAAAATCGTATAACGTGTTCCGGCAGTAAAATCCCCGATCGGAACAATATCCGCCAGAAAAGGAAAAAATTTTCTTAAAGGAACATATTCTCCGAACGGGACCAAATGCAGTTTATCATGCTGTTGAAGAAGCTCCCCTTCTTTAGATAATAAAAGCGCAGAATTAAAATACTCTTCGTTCGTCTGAGTGACGACCCCCAACAGCAGGGGGGTATGAAGAGTGTGAACGAAATCTTTGAGGTCCAAAAAAAGTGCCGGCGCCTCCCAGATAAAACCAGGAAAGGCCGTCTCGGGCCAGAGGATCAGATCGGGTTTCTCTTGAGCCGCTTGTTGAGTCAACATTTTATATTTTCTCATAATCGACGGCCAAAAGGCATGGACCCACTTTTGCGATTGAGGGATATTGGCTTGAATCACCGCAATCTTTGGACCCGCCGCAACTTTAATCTGAGGAATGCGGATGAGACCATAAGTAAGAGATAAAACAAAAATAACAATTCCCACGATCGAGGCGGAAATTAAATCCTTATACGCCGCCCCGACTATCGTCACCCACTCTTTCAATAAGAAATTCACCATCACAATCAAAAACGAAACCCCGAACATCCCGGTTATATCGGCGATTTGAATCATTAAAATATTTTTATACTGCGATTGCCCCAAACACACCCAGCCAAATCCGGACAAAAGATGGGCACGCAAAAATTCCAGCACCACCCAAAGGCTGGGGTATAAAAACAATCTGTCGATAGTCTTCATTCGAGAAAACCCGGCATACCCGACGGCAAATAACGCAAAATAAAAGGCAAGATACACAACCAATAAAAAGGCGCCGATTGCGGTCACGTGAATAAACCAGTAAAGGGTTCCGGCGAAAAATAAAAAGCCCACAAAATATCCGAGGGCAAACGCCAGCCGTAAACGCTTTTGCTCAAGGGCAAGAAAAAAAGGCACCAGCGCCGCCCAAACCAAAAACCAAAATTCTGCTAAAGGAAAAGAAAGGATGAGAAGAACCGCCGAGAGGAAACACAAAAGAAAGGGATTCTTGAAACTCACTGCCCGCAGCATTTTTTATATTTTTTCCCGCTGCCGCACGGACAGGGGTCGTTACGCCCGACCTTAGGCCCTTCTTTATGGTAGGGGGTCGCCGGTGGCGACGTTTCTTGAGGTTGATCTTCTTCACGAGGCGCGGCAGAAGCGGCGGCCGCAATGGAAGAAAGGCCGGAAAAATCATTATGCACCAATTTTTGCGGCAAGGAGCTGAAAACCCCTCGGGGTTTTTCTTCCTGAGGGATGGGTTGAATTTTAAAAATAGCTTCCGCGATGTCTTGATTGATCGATTCATACATCTGGGAAAACATCACAAACCCTTCGCGTTTGTATTCAATCAATGGATCTTTCTGGGCAAAAGATCTTAACCCCACTCCTTCTTTGAGTTGATCCATCGCATACAGATGATCTTTCCATTTCGCATCGATTGTGTGCAAAAGAAACATACGCTCGAGATTGCGCAGATGTTCCGGCGGAATTTCCTGTTCTTTTTTCTGATAAGCTTCCAGCAAAGCCTTGCGAATGAATTCTTTAAGCTCCTCGACGGGCATTTCGCTTAACTGTGGTGCGGTTAAATTTAAATCGAAACCGAAATTTGTTTTCAAATAAACCTTTAAACCATCCGTATCCCAACCGGTCTCTTCGTGCACAATGTTTCGGTATTGATCAACGGCGCGCTCGACGGTTTCTTCAATCGCTCTTAAGATTCGATCCTGGACATTCTCGGATTCGAGGATGGATTGACGTAAACTGTAAATGGCTTCTCTTTGTTTGTTCATGACGTTATCGTATTCTAATAAGTGCTTACGGATTTCGAAATTATAGGCCTCCACCCTTTTTTGAGCAATCTCCAGCGCCCCCGTTACCCACGGATGCTCAATCACCTGGCCTTCTTCCATGCCTAACTTCTCCATCATGACTTTAATCCGGTCCGCGGCAAAAAGGCGCATCAACTCATCTTCCAGCGACACATAAAATCGGGACGATCCGGGATCGCCCTGTCTTCCGGAACGGCCCCGCAACTGATTATCGATCCGACGGGATTCATGGCGTTCGGTTCCTAAAACATGCAAGCCCCCCACGTCCACCACTTGCTGGTGTTCCACATCGACCTGTTGTTTAAATTGTTGAATGAATTTTCGCAGGAGCTCATCGGGCGTGACCTCTTGTTTAGCATCTTTGGCCCGCCTGCCTGTTGTATCAAGAGTTGGCGGGCAGGCCTCTTTGAGTTTTTGTTCCATCAAACTTTTCGCCAGGTGCTCCGCGTTTCCGCCGAGCATGATATCGGTTCCGCGGCCGGCCATGTTGGTGGCGATTGTAACCGCCTTGTAGCGTCCGGCCTGGGCAATGATATGCGCTTCCAGATCATGATATTTCGCATTCAAAACCTGATGCGCGATACCTTGGGCCTTAAGCATTCTCGAAAGCAATTCTGATTTTTCAATGGAAATGGTACCGACTAAAACCGGCTGTCCTTTTTTATGCAATTCGGCAATCTCCTCGACGACCGCCCGAAACTTCTCTGGGGCGGTTCGATAGACACAGTCGGGATAGTTTGTTCGGCTTAAAATCCGGTTAGTGGGAATGACCATACACTCGAGATTGTAAATTTGTTTGAATTCATTGGCCTCGGTGTACGCGGTGCCGGTCATGCCGGCCAATTTTTCATACATCCTAAAATAATTCTGCAGCGTGATCGTCGCCAACGTTTGATTCTCGCGTTCGATTTTAATTCCTTCTTTGGCTTCAACGGCCTGATGCAGTCCGTCCGACCAGCGGCGGCCCGGCATCATGCGGCCGGTGAATTCATCGACGATCACGACTTTCCCATCGCGGATCACATATTCCACATCCAGATGAAAAAATTCCTTGGCCTTCAAGGCTTGCAGGATGTGATGGCGGTATTCGATCGTTTCCATCTCGTGAAGATTGTCAACGCCAAAAAGCCGCGCGGCTTTTTTTTCTCCGTCTTCGGTCAAGGAAACAGACTTGGCTTTTTCGTCGGCGATATAATCAAACCCTTGGGAAAGATCTTCGTTTTTATATTTGGCATCGATCTGTTCAGCCTCGGTGACGCGACGGCCTTTGAGCTGTTTGGAAATCTCAAAGGCCTTGTAATATTTATCGGTCGATTCCTCGGCCGGGCCGGAAATAATGAGCGGAGTGCGGGCTTCATCGATCAAAATACTGTCGACTTCATCGACGATCGCAAAATGGTGCCCGCGCTGCACCATTTCTTCCTTAAAGTTCACCATATTATCGCGCAGATAATCAAAACCGAATTCATTGTTAGTCCCGTACGTAATATCGCAGCCGTAGGAGAGCTGGCGCTGGGAAGGATCCAGGTCATGCTGAATCACCCCGACAGTTAATCCCAGAAATTCATAGATCGGCCCCATCCACTCCCGGTCGCGCTTGGCCAGGTAATCGTTGACCGTGACCACATGCACCCCGGCGCCGGTTAAGGCATTTAAGTAAGCTGGCAACGTCGCGACCAACGTCTTTCCTTCTCCGGTCGTCATTTCGGCGATCGCCCCGTCGTGCAGGACCATTCCACCAATCATCTGCACATCGAAATGGCGCATCGAAAGAATACGCCGACTCGTCTCCCGGACCACCGCGAAGGCTTCCGGTAAAATGGAATCAAGAATCGTTTTCTTAATTTTTTTGAGTTGGGTCTGGACCTGGGTAAGTTCATTGAGCAGGTGCTCTTGTTCCTCAGGGTCGGTTGATTCTCGCAGGAGATTCTTTACCTGCAAAACTTCATTCTCTGGATCCTTCAATCCTTCTTTGATTTTGGATTTAAACTCTTGGGTCTTGGCCCGCAGTTGTTCATCGGAAAGCTGACTGATCTGTGGTTCAAGACCGTTGATCTTCGAGACCGTCGCGCACATCCGCTGGATGACACCGACGGAAGGAAGCGGCGAATCTTTCGGAATATGCACCGCCACCTTAGGGTTCAAACGGTCAATAGATTTTTGTGCGCTTTGGATGAAGGGTTTTTTAATAATAAAGTCGAGCATGGGTTTGTGTTAAATGTTAAATTTTAAGACAGATGAATTTCAGCACAAAGGTAATAAAGGCTTTTCCGGAGAATGCGGATTCGGGATCAATTTTTTTTCTAACGGAGAAATATGCCTTATTCATTTCAATCTTCCGCCGAAGGTTTCATCTTCAAAAACGCCGCCTTTTAATTGATGTCTTATCGACTATTTCCGGAAAAGGATTCCGCCACTGCCAACCCGTTTTACCGGTTTCCCGATACCGTTTGAGCCTTCGTATGGTTATTTCGGCAAATACCGGATCGATTTCGAAGGTGTACACTTTTCTGTGCAAACGTTCTCCGGCAATCAACGTCGTTCCTGAATGGGCAAAAAAATCGACGACGAGTTCGTTTGCTGCGCTTGCCGATTGAACTATCCGCTCAATAGACTTAAGCGGTTTCTGGGCATAACAGCCGGGGACATTTTCTTCCAATCTATAAAAAACCTGCTGGATATCCACCCAGACATTGCCGGCCCGGATGCAATTGGATTGACTGCGCTCAGAATTCTCCGTCCTTTTACCATTCACTTTCTTGTAATAACCCTTTAATATTCGGGGGATATCCGTGTATTCGGCCTCCACATAAAAAGACGGGGTTCCTTTCACATAATAAAGCAGTTCCTGTCTGACCCACATCCAATTTTTTTGTGTCCCATATCCTCGCTGATTACGCATGGTAATAAAATTGCGAGGTTTTAGATCCGAGAATTCCCGCATTAATATCATGAAATCCGGCAACGGCTGGAAATTATCCTTATAATCCGTTCCCATCCATATGTACAAATGAGCGTCCTTGTCCATAATACCAATAGCATTTTGTATCCATGACTTCGAGAAGTCTAAATACTTTTTCAGATTCATCTTGAAAAGATTATCCGTATTAGCATTCCCAACGGCGACATTATAGGGAGGGTCATTGACAATCAGCTTTGCTTTCTCATCCCCCATAATTTTCTCTACACAGTGGCTATCCGTTGCATCTAAAACTCCGACTTTATGTCCCCGCACAGGGTCCTGCCATATCTGGCCTTTGTCTAGACGACAAAGCGGCAATATTTTTCTTTTTAATTCATCATTAAAATCCAATCGTTCAAGCCCTTCGGTGGTCTGCTCTCGCTTAGTCCTTTCTGGTCGGATAAAAAATTGTTCTTCAAATAAGTCGATGGTCATATTCTGTTCCTTATTGACCTTTTCCTTATCCATGACAAATCTCCTGCCTGCATTGCCGACGGCATCAGGAGATTTGTCATTCTGTTTAGTAGAGAGAAGGTCAATAATATCTTTCTTCATAAAGCCACCTAACTTTTCGCTTCCGGTTTCATCTTCAAAAACGCCTCGATAAATTCATCAATCTCCCCGTCCATCACTTTCTGCACCTGGGAAGTTTCGTAATCGGTACGGTGATCTTTGACCATCCAATACGGATGCATCACATAGGAACGGATTTGCGAGCCCCATTCGATCTTTTGTTTCTGGCCGTGTTCTTGGGCCATGCGTTCGTCCTGCTCTTTGCGTTTCAATTCATAGAGTTTGGCGCGTAACACTTTCATGGCGGTCTGACGGTTCTGCAATTGCGAACGTTCGTTCTGGCATTGCACCACAATCCCCGATGGTAAATGGGTGATCCGAACCGCCGAATCGGTTGTATTCACGCTCTGGCCCCCGGGGCCCGAGGAGCGGAAGACGTCAATTCTTAAATCATCGGGATTGATGTCCACGGCAATATCATCTTCAATCTCGGGGATCACATCGACCGAGGCAAAAGAGGTATGCCGTCTCTTGTTCGCATCAAAGGGGGAAATCCTAACCAGCCGGTGCACTCCCTTCTCGCTTTTCAAAAGCCCGTAGGCCATAGGACCTTCGATCCGCAGCGTCACATTCTTAATTCCCGCCTCTTCTCCAGCGAGAATATCGAGCGTCTTCAATTTAAAATCTTTATTATCCACCCAGCGGGTGTACATGCGAAGCAGCATCTGCGCCCAATCGCAGGATTCGGTCCCGCCGGCACCGGCGTTGATACTCAAAATGGCATTGTTACGGTCAAAAGGCCCGCCGAGAATAGCCTGGATTTCAACCGTATGAATTTCTTTTTCGAGAGCGGCTAATTCGTGTTCGATCTGTTGCAGAAATTCCGGCTCGTTACTTGAGATCTCCGCCAATTCCTTAAGATCACTTATTTTCTTGACTCCCTTTTCAAAAGGCTCGACCGTCGACTTTAAAGCTCTTAACTCCTGCATCACTTTGTTAGAATTCACCGAATCGTCCCAGAAGGCCGGGAGATTCATCTGGTTTTGAATCGATTGGATGATTTCCAATTTAGAGGAGAGGTCAAAGAAACCCCCGGAGTTGTTGTAGCTTAGATTCGAGTTCTTGGATCCTTTTTTTGATATTGTCAATCATTCTAATAGATGCCTAATTGGGAATGAAATTAAGGTAATATTATAGCATAGGTGTTGTGAAATACAAATGCTTGCTCCCTTTTAAAATCCATTTCCAAAATCCATTGACGTTCAACACCGCCTGCGATATTATGCTGCCATGTTCGAACGGACAGTTGAAGATACCCAGCGGGCGTATGAACGTTTTTTACGAAAAGAGGATTACGAAAAAGCCTACCGCTGCCTCGAGAATCTGCTCAAAGAATTTCCGGGCGATATTGTCCAGATCTAGCCCGTCGCTGGCTATCAGAAATCATCAAGGTGCGCACTCTTTGAGTGAATTACCTGGCCCTGAGCCGCTTGGAAGCAATACTTTAGGAAGTCTTCCTAAAGCCAGGCAATATCTAAGAACAACCGAAAAACTCATCCCGCAGCTTCTGTCGACTAAACAAAATAAGGAAATACAAGACCTCTGCCGTGAGGTTAAACAATTGATCGCGCTACGAATCTGGCAAGAGGCCCATCCCCCAGAATCGAAGATCAATGACCAAACATCCTCCTTTATAAAAGTCAAACTAAAAAGCACAACCCCTGCTTCTTCCCCTAATCTCCATCGAGTAATGAAATAAATGCGATGTGCAAGTTTTAATCCGTAATCAAATGATCAAAGCGAAGGTTAAAAATACCTTCGGAACGAGCGACAAGATGGGTTAGAGTATGGGCCAAAAGTTTTCGAGCAACTCGGCTGGTCAAATGCCACAAGTCTCTGGCCCGAACTTTTTCCAAATGAAAGCGTTCGGTGAATTGGCCGAGCACTGTTTCAATAATTCGGCGCGTTCTGTTTAACCAGCGTAAATACCGTGGCGATCTGGTTTCATGCATATTGTCGCGTAGCGGGGGCTCTAACTGAATGCCCATCTCTTGCAGTTGTTCTCGACTAACTTTTTTGAGTATATAACCCTTATCACCCAGCAGCCTGAAGATAATTTGATCAGAAATCTCGAAAATAGATTCTCTTTCATCGGTGTTGGCGGGGGTAGGAATTAAATCAATGACGGTTCCGAAACTGTCGACCAAAAGATGTCCTTTAAAACCATAATAGTGCTGATTCTTACTGGCGCAATATCCGTAATCGGCATTCCCTTTGAAAATTTTTGAGAAGTGGGCTCGACGAAAATTACAAATGGGCATGGGAAAGCCGTCTATGATTCTTAAGGGTTGTTGATTATCCTCCAACAGAGATTTCAAAAAAGATTGCCTTAAGTTTTGTTTGATCGCCCATAAATTGGCGCATTGACGTACAAAAACACTGCGATCGGGAATATCGGGAAATAAATCCGACCAATGGACTTTGAAATAAGTGTGAATTTCTTCCTCTTTGTCTTTTCCTAGAAATTCCCCAACGACTTCCATTGTGATCACTTCCGCGTCGCTGAGTTTCGGCATTGGGCCTCGTTGACGGATTCTTTTTCCCTGTGTAATTTTTTTTAACATATCATCTATTTTGCAAAACACCGTTATGATAAAATCAATGAGTTTCATGGGGGTCCTCCTTTGTGGTTGTTTTGGTCTCAACTAAAACTTTACCACTGGACCCCTTTATTTTTTATCTTTTATTGGAAAACTTGCACATCGCGT
>Ga0209515_10002688_pt1 | contig 26819 bp, 31 predicted proteins | sample Subgroupgradi54m_FD_187454 | JGI IMG/M metagenome (GOLD analysis project Ga0209515, IMG submission 187454) | Subsurface groundwater microbial communities from S. Glens Falls, New York, USA - GMW60B uncontaminated upgradient, 5.4 m (SPAdes)... ... | reverse complement strand
ACTTTAACCTTATCACCAATTGCAAAAGTATCAACTTTAATCTCATCGCCTTTGTTAAAACTGTCTTTTTCGCCAATCCGGAATTCTGCCAAAGTCTTAAACGCGCCCAGTTCGCCGCCGTGACCCAATTCGGCCTTGTTGGCATTCTTCTTTTTGCCAAACCCAACCTGCACGGCCTGGTATTTATCTTTGGCCGCAGTTTTTACTTGCACCACTTTCACGGGTCCAGCTTGCAAGATAGTCACAGGCACGACTTTACCATCCTTGGCAAACATCTGCGACATATTCAATTTTTCCGCGAGAATAAATTTGCTCATGATGTTTTCTATAAAAAAACCATTCAGATCCCCGAATCTCAGAAACCTGAATGGTTCTTCAAGATTGGCGATTTCCGGGAGGATCTATCCAATCTCCTTAGTATTTATTTATTGCTACATTTTAATCTCGATGTCTACTCCAGCCGCGAGATTCAAATTGCTCAAGGCATCAATGGTTTTGGGGGTGGGAGAAGAAATATCAATCAATCGTTTATGAATCCGCATTTCAAACTGTTCGCGGGAATTCTTGTGGACAAAAGTCGAGCGATTAACCGTGTATTTGGTCTTCTCAGTTGGCAGTGGTACTGGGCCAATGACCACAGCGCCGGTGCGCTTGGCTGTCTCTACAATTTGCCGGGCGGACTGGTCGATCAACTTATGGTCATAAGCTCGAATCTTGATTCTTATTCTTCCTGTAGCAACGATTTCTTGCGGCATTCAATTGGTAAATTAACTAAATTAATAACTCCGTAATTTTACACAAAAGGACCACCTCGGTCAAGAGGCAGTCCTTGGGTCTCTACTTACTAATCTTGAGTACCACACCGGCGCCAACAGTGTGTCCGCCTTCGCGGATAGCAAAGCGCATCTTTTCTTCGAGCGCGACCGGATTAATCAACTTGATCTTAAGGGTGACTGTGTCGCCTGGCATAACCATTTCCTGGCCCTCAGGCAATTCAACTTCTCCGGTAACATCAGTGGTACGGATGTAGAACTGAGGCTTGTAGCCTTTGAAAAACGGAGTATGGCGGCCGCCTTCTTCTTTGGTCAAAATATAAACTTCCGAATCAAATTCAGTGTGAGGAGTAATTGAACCGGGCTTACACAAGACTTGGCCACGCTCGACTTCTTCTTTCTTAGTCCCGCGAAGCAAAATTCCAGCGTTATCGCCGGCGCGTCCTTCGTCCAATTGCTTATTAAACATTTCAATTCCAGTGACCACAGTTTTGGCAGTGGGCCGAAGTCCTACGATTTCGACTTCTTCGCCGATTTTGACCATACCGCGCTCAATTCTGCCGGTCACAACAGTGCCGCGGCCTTCGATTGAGAAGATGTCTTCGATTGGCATCAAGTACGGCTTATCCACTTCGCGCACCGGGTCAGGAATATAGGTGTCCAAAGCTTCCACCAGTTTGACGATTGATGGCTCGCCTAATTCTGACTGGTCGCCTTCCAAAGCTTTGAGAGCGGAACCGCGGATAATTGGAGTATCTTTACCTGGGAATTGATACTTGGTCAAAAGATCCCGGATTTCTTCTTCTACCAAATCCAAAAGTTCTGGATCAGACACTGTATCGCACTTGTTCATGTAAACCACGATGTAAGGAACGCCGACCTGGCGGGCCAACAGAATGTGCTCGCGGGTTTGCGGCATGGGGCCATCCGCGGCTGACACAACCAAAATCGCGCCGTCCATTTGAGCGGCACCGGTGATCATGTTCTTGATGTAGTCAGCGTGTCCCGGACAGTCAACGTGCGCATAATGGCGCTTGTCGGACTCGTACTCGACGTGGGTGGTATTAATAGTGATACCACGAGCCTTTTCTTCTGGTGCGTTGTCAATCTGGTCATAGGCCCGAGCCTTGGACTTGCCGGATTTGGCCAATACGGTAGTAATAGCCGCAGTTAAAGTGGTTTTGCCATGGTCCACGTGGCCAATAGTACCGATGTTAACGTGGGTTTTGGAACGGTCGAATTTCTCTGCCATAAATATCTCCTAAATTAGTAATTATTTAATTGCTTAATGATTATAAACTAAAAGCAAGCTTTTAGCAAGCCTACGGTTTATATTAGTACTTTTTGCCATTTGTGTCAAATACTGGTATCTGGTATATTGTGGATTAATAGGACCAACTCTAAGGGGGAACCATGGGTATCTTTCGCTTTCTTGGCAGAACACCGAGAAAAAAAACGACAACCGTCAACTGGGGGCGCTCACATCCCAAAGAAGAACTGATCCAGGCGGCTTTGCCTGATATCTTGAAAGATGTCGAACTGCAACAAGAAAAGACCCGGCCAATTATCGCACACCTGAGGGAGTGCAAGTCGTGCGCCGAAATCTGTTGTGGGTTCTGGAATCAGACCCGAGCCACCCAAAACTTTGCAGCCTGAAGGAGGAGATCGAATGCGACGCATTTTGAAAATCACCAGTTGGACTGCTCTCTTCTGCGCTAGCATGCTGGTGGGCATTCTTAACCCGGATCCCAGACCTTACGTCACCTGGGTCGCTGTCGGGGTCGCATGCATAGCTTACTGGAGCCTGATGCGGTACTATCCTCAGGACTTTATGATGCCAGAGGATGAACTGATTCGGCTCGTCGGCCCGGAAGAAGCTGATTGAACAAGGAGAACTGAATGAAACTCACTCCGGAGCAATTCGAAAGCATGATGACGAGAATCAAAACACGTCAACCCGAAACTGCCATCATGATCACGGTCCACTCAGAAGAATGCGCCAGGTTTGCCCTCGCCACAGGGGCTGATATGGTTCACTTTCCTGAACGACGTGAAGTCTGGACCCTTCAACCACCCACCAAAGCTTAACCGCCCCGGTGGTTTTTTTTATTTGCCTTGTAAAATAGATCCAATACTATTATTTAAACACGAAGGCCTACTAGACACTACCTCGCCGATCGGTCAAGGGTTGTCTACAACGACAATCTTGTTCTCTATTGCTTAAAGATAATCAAACCTGCCTGAAATAATTTTTACAAAACTATTAAATTTTAATTCCTTAATCAAATGCAACAGTTCATCATTAACTTGATTCGGACTGACAAGCAAACTTTTCTGGATCAAAGTAAAGCCGTTGCGAAGCAAATAACGTCGAAATAGATTTCGTTCGCGCCTTCTATTTTCCGGGATATCAAAAGTAATTAGGGTTGAAAAACCGTCAGTCCGACTAACTTTATGTGAAGATTTATAAAGCAATTTTTGGCCCTCTGCTGTGATAACATAGTTGGTTTGATTAGTCTGGCTATGCTTCTTTTTAATCAGCCCTTTTTGTTGGAGCCGACTAAGTGATTTATAATACGTTCCCGAGCTAGGGTGAAACTTGCCGCGGTAAGCTTTATATGGCGGCATGATGCCTCCAGCAGTTGCAATAATTTCTAACAGTTCTTCAACAAATGTCATTTTTTCATTCATACATATTGCTACTAGACACTACCTCGCCGATCGGCCAAGGGTTGTCTACAAAAAATAATAAGACGTTTTCTAGTTACTTCCCCACTTGCCCGACTCTAATCTTCCCGGCCTCGCCAATAATTTTTTCCGCGACATTGCGCGGGACTTCTTCATAGTGATGAAATTCCATGGTGTAAGACGCTTGGCCCTGGGACATGGACCGGATCTGCGTGGCATAGCCAAACATTTCGGCCAGCGGCACTTCCGCGTCCACGACTTTGATATTCCCCCGCTCAATCATTTCCAGAATCTTGCCGCGCTTGGAATTCAAATCTCCAATCACATCACCCAAAGATGACTCGGGCGTCAGGACTTCGACTTTCATAATTGGCTCGAGCAAAATCGGCTGAGCTTTGCGCACTGCGTCTTGGAAAGCCATAGACCCGGCAATTTTAAACGCGATTTCGGAAGAGTCTACTTCGTGGTACGAGCCATCGTAAAGAGTCGTTTTGATATTGAGCATAGGGAAGCCGGCAATGACCCCGCGGTCTTGGGCTTCTTTGATACCTTTATCCACGGCCGGAATGTATTCGCGCGGGATGGATCCGCCCACAACTTCGTTCACAAATTCATTGCCTTTGGTCGCGTCGTCCTGCGGCTCAATGCGAATATACACATGACCATATTGGCCACGGCCACCGGTTTGGCGGATGTATTTGCCTTCAGCTTCGGATTTACCTTTGATAGTTTCTTTGTACGCCACTTGGGGCCGGCCGACATTGGCTTCCACTTTAAACTCCCGCTTCATGCGATCCACAATAATTTCCAAATGCAGCTCGCCCATGCCACTAATCAGAGTCTGATTAGTTTCCTCATCTGAGCGCACCCGGAAAGTTGGATCTTCTTCCCCCAATTTTTGCAAAGCCAAGCCCATTTTTTCCTGATCCTGTTTAGTTTTGGGTTCAATGGCCACGGAAATAACTGGTTCTGGAAATTGAATTCGTTCCAGCACAACAGGAAAATCCGCGTCACAAAGCGTATCGCCGGTAAAGGTATCCTTGGGCCCGACCAAAGCCGCGATGTCCCCGGAGTAAACTTCTTTAACTTCTTCTCTGGAGTCCGCGTGCAGACGAACCAATCGGCCCACGCGCTCTTTATTACCCGATCGAGCATTCAAAACATAAGATCCGGTTTGCAGGACGCCCGTATAAACTCGGAAGAAGGCTAACTTGCCCACAAATGGATCAGTGGCAATCTTAAACGCCAAAGCCACAAACTTGTCCGCGTCATTGGGAATAATTAAAATCTCTTCTTTAGTCTTGAGCTTCGTAGCCTTAATTGGCGGCTTGTCCAACGGGCTTGGCAAAAAATTCACCACCGCGTCCAGGATTGTCGTCACAATCAAACCGCGGCCATCACCGCCCAACACCGGATAAAACTTGCCAGTCAAAGTCGCTTTCCTGATCGCGCTCCGAATTTCCACTTCAGTTAATTCTTGTCCGGCTAAATATTTTTCCAAAGTGGCGTCATCTGACTCCAAGGCTTTTTCCACTAATTTATGGCGATACTCTTTGCACTTTTCCAGCATGTCAGCCGGGACTTCGCCTTCCACAAAAATTTTATCTTTATGCTCTGTGTAGGTATAGGATTTCATTTTCACTAAATCAACCACGCCGTTGATGTCTTTTTCAAACCCAACCGGCAGTTGAATGGGAAAAGCGTTTGGACTCAAGCGCTTATGAATCGCGTCGAGAGATTTATAAAAATCACCGCCAGTTTGGTTAATCTTGTTTATAAAACACATGCGCGGCACAGAATATTTATCCGCCTGGCGCCACACAGTTTCGGATTGCGGTTCTACTCCCATCTTGCCGTCAAACACAACCACCGCGCCATCGAGTACGCGCAATGAACGTTCTACTTCTACGGTAAAGTCCACGTGACCCGGGGTGTCAATGATATTGACGCGGTTCGTGTCATCCGCTTTGGCCCCGCTTTGCAAAGTCGGGGACCAAAAAGCAGTCGTGGCTGCGGCCGTGATGGTGATGCCGCGCTCGCGCTCCTGTTCCATCCAGTCCATGGCTGTGTTGCCTTCGTGCACTTCGCCGATTTTGTGAATCTTGCCCGTGTAAAACAAAATCGACTCCGTGGTCGTAGTCTTCCCGGCGTCAATGTGGGCAATAATCCCAATATTTCTAGTTTTTTCTAGACTATATTCTCGTGGCATACTTATCTTCGCTGAAAGCGCGCGAAGTGCGCGAATGCTTTGTTCGCTTCAGCCATGCGATGCACGTCTTCGCGCTTTTTTATGGCCGCGCCCTGTTTGTTATACGCTTCCATCAATTCCGAAGCTAACTTTTCCGCCATGGGCTTGCCTTTTTTAGCACGCGCCGCATTAATCACCCACTTCATACCCAGAGTGGTTTTACGCGGCTCCTGCACTTCGATTGGCACCTGATAGTTAGCGCCGCCAATCCGGCGGCCCTTGACTTCCACCATTGGCGAGACATTACGGATCGCTTGCTCAAACACAGTCTTGGGGTCTAGTTTTCCGCCAGAGGCTGAGCCCGCTTCATTGAACGTTCCTTTTTCAATAATACCCAAAGCGCCGTAGACCACTTTCGCGGCTACGGTTTTTTTGCCCCGAGTCATGATGTAATTGATAAACTTGGCAATCTTAACACTATTGTATTTATTGTCAGCGATGACTTGGTGCTTTTTGTAACTTCTGGCTTTTCTGGGCATAAATTAAGATTTCTTAGTTCCGTATTTTGATCGGCTGCGCTTGCGGCCGTCAACTCCAGAGGCGTCTAGTTTGCCGCGGACAATATGATAGCGCACACCTGGCAAATCTTTCACGCGCCCGCCGCGAATCATGACCACTGAGTGCTCTTGTAAATTATGGCCAATGCCCGGAATGTAAGCGGTGACTTCCATGCCATTGGAAAGTCTAACACGGGCAATTTTCCGCAACGCCGAGTTTGGCTTCTTGGGTGTCGTGGTCGTAACTTTGATACACACGCCGCGGAGGAATGGCCGACCCTTGGCCACAGAGTAAGGACTGCCTTCGAGCAAATTAAACCCCCGGTGCAAAGCCGGTGATTTAGATTTATATACTGATTTGATTCGTCCGTGACGGACTAGTTGGTTGATAGTTGGCATTTAAAGACTATTTCTTTACTAAATTAAAACGGCCCATTTGCCGTTGTCGCAACTCCGTGCCCGCCGAAGTTGAATACGAAGGCGGGATACAACGAAATACTACTGCCAAATCTTAACACTTTATTGGGATCCTGTAAAGCACGCCAGGTACTGAAATTTTATCAGCTCGCTGTTATTCATCCGAAAAGGCTAATAAATATAAAATTTCTAGTACCTGGTCTTGACAAAACCGGCCAGAATTGGTATGCTTGGCCGTCGACAATGTTGTCGGCACCCCGCCAATCACGGCAGGATTTTACACGTACTGACCAAGGGGGATACGATGGAAACGATGGCGAGATTGTCGTCGGCGTACGTTCGAGGCGTCGTGAAATTCTTCGACGCCCGAGAAGGTAAGAATTTCGGGTTCATCGTGCGTGAGGGACTGTCGGATTTGTTCTTCCACTGGGGTAGCGGCGGGAACTGGCGGATTCACCAAGAGGAAGTCTACTCGGATTCCGGGATTATCCCGGCTCGTCCTACTCGAAAGCCATTCCAAGGCGATTCAGTCTACTACGAAGAGGGCATCAACCGACGCGGGAAACTCGTTGCCGTGCGTTGGGGCCTCAAGGAAGACTTTGACACGCTGATGAAGGCGCACGGCAAGCGCATCGTCGACGAGGCGAAAGAAAAAGCTCGTCTGGAACAAGAACGTCTGCGGTGCAATCCCAAGTTCCGCGCCATTGAAGCGCGGATCCAGGCCAACGGTCTGACCGAGCGAGTTCGGACACAGTTCGAAGGAACCAAACAGGAGTTCAGGACTCGTTATCCTCTCGGGGTTCAGCGTGATCCGCTCATCAGCACCCCAAGAAGGCCTGGCGTCGACGTGTCGTACGACCGCTGGTTCGAGCGCGAGGATCCCAAATCGACGACCGGGTGGACGCGTTGCGACGACCCGCGCACGACAAAACTCCAGATGGATCGAGGAATCGCCACGTCGGTTCTGAAATGTTCGGTCCGGCACAAAACCGAAGAGGGCGTCTATTGGCTCCTCGAGGGCAAGAAGAAAGTCGCGGAGTGCAAATTCCAAGGTGCCGTCTACTGCCCCAACAAGCTGACTTTCCTCAAAACCGAATACTACGCCGAAACGAGTTTCGAAGGGGAAATTGTTTTGGACCTCTGGATTCTCGGCGCGTCGGGGGATGTCGAAGATGACCCGGAGCCCTTCAACAAGCCGGACCAGCCGGCCGCCCGTCCGATACCGGATGCCAAACAGTACGGACAAATCCGTCTGGAGGATGATCGGTCCGCTCAAGAGAGGGCATCGGATCATGTTTTGGAGGAACACCGCTCAAGGCGAGGCGAACGGAAAACCGCCCACGATCTGGCCGAGCTGGGTAGCGCCCCTGGCGAATGGGAAAACATCAAATAGGAGGGCCAACAAAAACCAAGGCGTTCAGTCGCAGACTGAACGCCTCTTCTTTTTTGCCCAAACGAGATTACACAACACCTCGCCGATCGGCCACTAGATGTATAAATAATTTTTGTTGCTGACCCTCCTGCTAAAAGCCTAACGGAACTTGTGGCCCCAAAAATATTCGCAGAAAATATACCACGGGCGGCAGGAGAATATTTTGCAACAGCCCTGTGAACAAAAAGAAAATCAGAATAATAAACCCAAAACGCTCCAGAGACAAAATCGAATACATCCAGGCTGAATCCAAAAAACCAAATAAACTGGCCAAAATTTTACTGCCATCCAAAGGCGGAATGGGAATGAGATTAAAAAAACAAAGCACCAGATTAAGCGACATGGTTTGAATTAGCAAATAATATCAACTTTAAGTCCCCTTGTCAAACCGTACTCTTTGGGTTAATATAAAAGGCTTGCCCGGGCAAAAGCAATTCTGATTCCTGAAGGAGGACAAAGTGAAGACATTGCATCTTCGGCGGAGTGCTGGATCGTACATGGGAATCGGCGACGCTGGTATGAAACTGGCTAGCCTGGAAGGCGGGCGAGCCGCTCACCACAAGCTCAACTACGGACGCGTGTTCTGCTCCCTGATCCGGAACTCGGCGGAAACTGCGATCGGATTTCTCAGCGGCTACTCCAAACCTCTGCTGTTCTGCCCAGTCATCCCGAAGCTCGGCGATCGAGCTCGTATGGATGAAATCGACAACCCCGGCTACCAGGAAGCCCGGGCAGATGGTCAGCATCCATTCGACGCGCTTTTCTTCAGCCAGAGTTCGCAAGTTCTGGATGGATGGCTGAGCGACGCCGCGCGCGGAATCTATCAAATCTTCCTGCAGACCGAACCGGGAGAAACCGTCCTGGCTTTCGGTCACTCACCACTCATCCAACTTGCAGTCTCGTGGCTACAAGTCGAACTTGGCCAGGCGAATGAACTGACGGACGAGCTCAAAGATCTGGCCGAGCTAGAAGGCGTTGTGCTCGTACAAGACGACGACGGAAAAATCTTCGTCGGCAGCAAAATCGCGGCTGAAACAGTCTCCACATGAGTCATCGCCCAAAGGCGTTCAGTCGTAGACTGAACGCCTTTTCTTTTTGTCTTGCAGCTTACCCGAGGACTGCGACACTTAGAAAAATTTCGTCGGAATTTGACGCGAGCGAGCGTACAATTTGCTCTTGCGTAGCAATTAGCAAATTTAGCGAGCGAGTTATAAATTCCGGAAATTTTTCTCGTGTCGCGACTTTTTTGGCTACTTTTTTCTAGAAAAAAGTAGCTGAAGAAATAATAATTTTTTAAAAACTACTAGGCACATGCGGCCCCAAAAATATTCGCAAAAAATATGTCACTGGCGGCAGGAGAATATTTTGCAACAGCCCGGTGAACAAAAAGAAAATCAGAATAATAAACCCAAAGCGCTCGAGAGACAAAATCGAATACATCCACGCTGAGTCCAAAAAGCCAAACAAGCTCGCTAAGATTTTACTGCCATCAAGAGGCGGGATTGGGATAAGATTAAAAAAACAAAGCACTAAATTAAGCGACATAGTTTGAATCAACAAATATCCGCCCATTTCCGACAGATGCGGCGTCAGTCTATAAACAACTGCCGCTAGCAGAGCCAAGACAAAGTTAGTCAGTGGGCCGGCAATTGAGACCAAAAAAATTCCCATCTTCAAGTTGCGTAAATTTCGGTAGTCCACAGGCACCGGCTTAGCTGAGCCAAACAGAATCGGCGAATGAATCAGGAGCAAAAACGCAGGTAGTAAAATTGACCCAAACAAATCAATGTGTGGGATAGGATTGAGGGTCAATCGCCCGGCATAGCGAGCAGTTGGATCCCCCAGTCTTTCGGCCACCAGTCCATGCGCCACTTCATGGAATATGACGGAAAAAAGAAGAATGAAAATAAAGATGATTATGCTTAGTGGATCCATAGTTTTTCGTATTCCACCCCGGACTTGATCCGGGGTCCACTTCACTAATTAAACCAAACTGGTTAATTATTTGTAGTGGATCCCAGCTTTCGCTGGGATGGATTAGCTTAGGGTTGCTTAAATCCTAATATTATGTTAAGCTTTACCAGTCATTTAATTTTAACATAATTTTATGCGCAAATGTGAAATTTGCGGCAAAGGCTACAAAAACGTGTTCCGCCGCTCGCACTCAATGCAAGCGACCAAGCAAAGACTTTACCCCAATCTCCAATGGATGACACTGGACTTCGGGAAACGAGTCAAAGCTTGCACCAAATGCATGAAGACCCGGAACAAACATTTAGCCGCCGTTGCCGTCCCCGCCTTCGCTCAAGCTTCGGCGGGCAAGTAAAAAATCCCCTACCAAATGGTAAGGGATTTTTTGTTCCGATTATTTTTCCAAAGCTAGCTCATCTTTGTTGGTTCCTGACAACTGATAAATCGCAGCAAGCAAAATCAAGCCGCCGACAATCTGTATCAGAGACAATGTCGCGCCCAAAAATTTCCAGTTGACGATCACAGCCGCGAATGGAAAGGCTAATTCGCACAGAGTTGCAATACTCGCTTTGGTTGAACGCAAGCCGTAGTAATAAATCATGAGGGATACAAACCCAGCCAAAACCGCAATGATCAAAACAAACAGCCAATCTTTGCCCGTGGCGGTTTTAATTTGACCGAGACTGCCATAATACACATTCATGAAAAACAAAAATACCAAGGCAGTCAGAAACCGCAAGGCCGTCATCATCTGAAAACTGACTTTCTGCAACACAAACCGACCAAAAACAGTTGACCCGCCCCAGAAAAACGCGGCACCTAAAGCCAGTAGCACGCCCAGTGTATTTGAATTCCAAGTAAATCCGATGAGCTTAAAATCTGGGAAGGAAATTACGAACGCGCCAAAAATCGCGACAATTGCCCATCCCCAAAAATTCTTGGATAATTTTTCTTTGAGAATCCACGCGGCTAAACCAATCGCAATCAATGGTTGCAATTTTTGCAGGAGAATTGCCACTGTGGGATTGAGATAGTGAAAACTCTGTGTGAACAATACCGTGGCCAAGGCTGAGCCGCCGAAGCCAATAAAAATCACAGACAACCACTCACGCCAAGACAATTTTTTAAATTCTTGCAATCGCGGAATCAGAAGCGGCAGAACCAAAATCCCGATGACGATATGTTCCATCAACACGATGGCGGTCGAGGACAATTCTGTGGTTAAAAATTTCCGAAATGGCGCATCTACCGCCCACAGGAGCGCAGCGATAGTTACCAACCACGGACCCCATTTATACTGACTCATAATTATTTCCCTATAATCCCTTTTAATAATTTTGCATTATGCAAAGCAGCCTCTGCCGCCGCACCACCCGCACTCGTCCGCGCCCGGGCTTGTTTAAAATTGTCAGCCGTAAGAATCCCAAAACCCACCGGAATGCCAAAATCAACCATGACCTTAAGGATTCCTTCTGAAACTATTTTGGCCACGTAATCAAAATGAGGTGTTTCGCCTCGCACTATGGCGCCTATGGCCACAAGACAATCATATTGTTTCCTCCGAGCCAGTCCTGCCAGAATAACTGGAATCTCAACGCAGCCAGCGACTCGATAAATTTCAACCAAATCACTGGGAATATTATAGACATTAAGCATCTTCAAAGCGTCTTTAAGCAAATTCTCGATAATGTCCCTATTAAACTGAGATGCCACAACAGCCACCCGGTAGGTGCTGGCATTAAATTTTTCAAACTGGGCGCGTTCGGCGTCGTGCATATTATTTTTGAAGGGTTAAGGTTCTTAAATATTTTGCGATCATATCAAACTCTAAATTAACCATATCACCTGGCTGTTTGCGGCCTAAAGTCGTATGGCTTAAAGTATAGTCCACCAGCGAAACGCTAAACCAGTTGCCAGAAGCCCCGACTACTGTCAGGCTGATTCCATCTACAGCCACCGAGCCTTTTTCCGTAACCAGTTTCCCAAACTTTTCGGGAAAACTAATCTTATAAATTTTCGCATGGCCGACTGGTTTAATTGTCTGAATTTTTCCAATCGCGTCTACGTGGCCGGATACCAAATGCCCGTCTATTCTGTCCAATAAGCGCAGAGATCGTTCCAAATTCAATTCTTTGGGAATCACTTTGCCAAAATAAGTTCTTTTTAAGGTCTCGGGCATCAATCCAGTTATATAATCATTTTTATCCACTTTCTTCACGGTCAAACATACGCCATCCGCGGCTATTGAATCACCCGATTTAATTCTCCAGCCCTTAGGTATTGTAATCGTCAAAAATAGACTTCCATCTTTGTGTTCTGCTTTCTTAACTTCCGCCGTGGCTCTAATTATTCCGGTAAACATATAAGGTGGCTCAATCGTTGCTTTTTAGTCAAAAGATACTGGTAGTTTTTCGGGTTAGGCTTGACCTCTAGAGGAATTCGGCTTGCAACAACAATGCCAGTTTTTTGTAAAGCTTTAATCTTATCCGGATTGTTAGTTAATAGATTAATTGTTTTAACCTTCAAATGCTTTAAAATTTTAACCGCAACCTTATAATCACGCCCGTCCACGGGCAGACCCAAATATTCATTGGCGGTCACTGTGTCTAATCCTTGATCTTGCAAAGCATAGGCTTTGATTTTATTAAGCAAACCAATACCACGACCTTCTTGGTTCAAATACACAATAATTCCCCTGCCGGCTTGAAAAAGATTTTCAAACGACAAGGTTAATTGCTCACGGCAATCGCACCGCTTTGATCCAAACACGTCGCCCGTCAGGCATTGTGAATGAATCCGAACCAAAACAGGTTGAGTAGAGGCGACATCACCCAAGACCAAAGCCACGTGGTCAAGGTTATTGACGTTATACACCAAAATTCTAAAGTCGCCATACTGGGTAGGCAATTTTGATTCGGCAAAGGAGTTGTGGAATTTCGGCTTCATAAAACAAAAACCCTGTTTGTTCAGGGATGCGCAAACAAGCGCCTTCTTTCATCCGGACTTTGACCGTCGGCTTTGGTATTTCACCAAATCGTGCCCTGTACCGATAACTGGTACGGGGCTCGTGGGCTTTCACCACCGGTGGGGACTTGCGCCCCGCCCTGAAGGACCTGTCCGCCGAAGCTTTAGCAAAGGCGGATATTAATTGATATTATTGTATCACAATAATATCATCCCCGCGAATGCGGGGATCTAAAAAACTCTCTGGCAACCTGTTCGTCTTTCTGCATTTGTTCAATCAAGGCTTGTTCTGATTCAAATTTCTGATTGTCACGAAGTTTTTTTACTATCTCCACTTGTATTGCTTGTCCATAAAGATCCTCCGAAAAATCTAAAATATAAACTTCGGCTTTGCGTTCATGCTCCCCGAAAGTTTCCGCAGCACCGACAAATATAACACTGTCATACGCGACAGTATGACAGTGAACTGTCCCGACATAAATACCATCGCCTGCATTTTCCGGCGCTTCAATGTTGGCCGTGGGGAAACCCAAAGCCTTGCCCCTACCCGACCCTCGTTTCACAATCCCTGTAAATTTCATAAAGATATTTCCATGCCGCGCCCCTCTTCCATCCCAGCGAAAGCTGGGATCCACTACAATAATTTATCAGACAGGTCTTTCCATGTTGGATTCGACTTCTCTATCAGTTGGGTTTTCCAATCTCTGTTCCAAGCCTTCATTCGCTTTTCTCTTTGGAGAGCCGAATCAAAATCTTCGATGGGCTCAAAATACACTAAAGTATGACAACCATATCGTTTAGTAAATCCTTCCGCCAAATCCTGTTTATGTTCGTAAACTCTTTTTGGCAAATCAGATGTTACGCCAATATACAAAGTGCCATTTCTTTTATTAGCCATAATATAAACACAATAAACCATTTTGATTTTAATTAAAGAAGTGGGCCCCAGATCCCGCCTGCCATGCCTGGCACTGGCGGGCAGGCAAGTCTGGGGTGGCTACGATTTTCTCTTCTTTCTAATTATTGAGCTCTTAAATACTTCCGGACGAAATGGCTTTAATCTTAAAACTTTAATCTTTAATCTCCTTTGCGTCAATTCTTTCAAAAGATTTCCAACATAGTCTCTTTGATCATAACCAAGGGCCACAATATCCGGCTTCTCTTTTTTGATGTGCGGCCAGGGATCCTTAAGCCCGCCCAGAACCACTTTTTTGGCCAACTTTAGATCCTTCAAAATTTTCACTCGTTTTTTTTCATCAAAAACAGGGGACTGGCCTTTGATTTTTTTGACATTGACATCCCGCGCCACGGACACAATCAAAAACGTGCCCAAGCTCTTTGCCTGCTTAAGAAAACTTATATGCCCGGGATGCAACAAATCAAACACGCCAAAAACCATGATCTTTTTAGGCTTGCTCATTTGATTTTCCTCACAATCCCCTTGTCCGCGTTAACTTCAATCTTGTCGCCATCTTTGAAATTCCGAGTGGCATTTTTCAAGCCAACTACACAAGGCACACCGAACTCTCTGGCCACGACTGCGGCGTGGCAAGTCAAGCCACCAACTTCGGTGACAAAGGCTGCGGCGCGCTTCATCGCGGGCAAGTAATCAACCGTGGTGCCATTCGTAATCAATATGTCTCCGTTCTTAACCTTATTGAGTTCGCTAAGATAGTGGAGGATCTTCGCTTTTCCTGTAACTTTACCCGGACTAGCGCAAATCCCTTTGCTTTCATCATTTCCTTGTAGATTTTTGGCATTTTTATTTAAGTAGTCAAAAAACTTTTGAGCTTCTCGGGAATCCAGATATTTCAAATGCATCATGCTTTTGTCAAAGATCCAGCCGATAATTTTGCCTTGGTTCTCAAGAATAGTATGAGCATCGGCTTTTCCTTCAAGGCAGGCAATAAGTTCTTTCTTCATCAAATTACGCAACTGCTTTACAGAAATATATAACCTTCTGGCAATCTCATCATAAATAGGCAAAACATAAAAGCCGCAAAGGCTGACTAAATATTCCGCTTCATTTCTAGCATCCAAGGCTAGGCCGAAGTCAGTAAACTTTTGCAGTTCTTCTGGTTTAAATTTATATCTCCTTGCAGCGTCTGCTACTTCTTGGTTTCTAATTCCTCGATAATTTTTTAGCTTAACATATTCGTCCTTAAGATAATTCAATGGTTTTTTTAAACCATCCTTCAGCTCTGCAACATAATGTTGTTTGTCCCACGGAGTTCCAAATGTAAACACCGGCATCCAGCCATAAAGTTTGGCTAATTGTTTGCTTTCAGAATCCAAACTTCCCTTTTTAATCTTAATCTTAATTGTTGACGCTAGCACATCTCTTTTTTCCATCAGGGTGGTTGAAATTTCTTCTGGCTTGGTCAAAACAAACAGCACTCTCAAATATTCTGGTGAGTCTTTCTTAAGCCCCTGCTTCATCAGAATCTTTTCCATTATAGGATTCCAATAATCCTCGGCGATCCAGCCGAACTGGTCATACGGCGTTACGCGATGCGCCCAGTCCCTGTTTTGCAAAAAAACACTGATCAGCTGTCTATTGGAAAATTTTTTCAAATTGACCTTGCCTGTTTTAGGAATACCTTTTCTAACCTGATCACGGAGCCGATAAAAACTCTTCAACACTCGCTCAAATTCTTTGTAATCCTCTTTGTTGGTTTTCCGAATGTAATTATAAATTTTATCTATATAAAATTGCGGAAAATAGGCATGTTGCATGTCATCATCCAGGGTTTGGATAATAAACGTGCCTTTGCCGAAACCGAAAATCTTCTTGAAGTATCTAGAAGTCTCTTCAGAATGCCAGTTGCAATTGCTGTCCGCCGGCAGCAAATTCCATTTCCCCATCTTACGAAATTTAGTTTTGTAGATATAAGAAAAATCTGGCATATTATTTTATCTTTCTCACCACTCCTTTATTCGCATCGACTTCGACCACGTCGCCATCTTTGAAAATGCTCGTTGCGAATCTGGTGCCAATAATCGAGGGAATTTTAAATTCCCTTGACAAAATTGCGGCGTGAGAAGAAGTACCGCCCTGATCAGTTAATAATCCCGAGACTTTGTTGATGATCCGGACAAATTCGGTTCTCGCAAACGGGGCGACAATAATCTCCCCCTTCTTGACCTTTAACAGATCAGCGGCTTTTTTAATTATTCTCACTTTTGCTTTTATCCTACCCGGATAAACCGCCGTTCCATACAGCAAGCCGTTTTTAAAACTTTTTGGGGCTAAAAAATCCTTTAATTTCAAGTTGATTAAACCAATGACTTTCAGACACCACACGATCAATTCCGCCTCTTTCTTCCTTTGCGCAGTTCTTTTAACGTCTAGAAGGCTTCTGCCCCAACGTTGGATTTTTTCGGATGCGTATCTTCTCCTGGCGTCAAAGGTTTTTAGAAGATAATAATAATTTTTAATTTGATCTATTGGCCTAATTATTCGCAGTTTATGATTTGAGTCAATTTTAAAAATTCGGGACTTTTTCTTTAAGTCTTTTGCCCGGATATTCAATAACGGAATGGGGACAAAGTGAGGGTCTATTTTTAATTGTCCAAGCAACTTCTGGAAACTCCTAAAATATCTGGTATCTTTTGGTGGCACGGTGGATTCCGCACCGCGCAAAACGGACCAGGGCAGTCTTGATTTTTTTACGAAGAAATCGTAGTGTTTTTTTCTTAAAACACGAACAGAGTAGCCTTGGATTTTAAGACCGTATTCGCCGCAAAGACAATAGTCATTCGGCGACAACCCCCAAGCATTAAACAAATCAATGAAACTCACCAAAATTTTTGCTGTCGTTACCATTCTTTAATTTTCCTCACCCGTCTCGACTCGTTTTCGAGCTTCTTACTCGAGACGAGGCGGACAATCCCCTTATTCGCATCCACTTCCACCAAATCTCCGTCCTTGAAAACTTTAGTGGCGATTTTCGTGCCGATAATGCATGGGATTCCAAGCTCGCGCGAAACAATTGCAGCGTGAGATGTTATACCACCTTCGTCAGTAATTATTGCCGAGGCTAATCTTACCGCTTGCATAAGTCTAGGGGTGGTCATTGGAGAAACCAAAACATCTCCTTTTTTCATTTTAGCCATATCAGCTTGCTTCCTTACCAATCTTACTCTACCCATGATAATTTTTCCGGCGCACGCCACCACACCGCTGACCTGCTTGGTCTTAACACTCTTTTCCTTAGGCAATTCCTTTTCCACGATTCGTTTCCCCTGGTGGCCCAAATAAGTTTTTAACTGGCCATTTAGCATTTGCAGAACAAAAAATTTCTTTCTCGATTCGATTTCGGAAGGGTATATTTTTAGGCCTCTTCCAAGCAATCGATAAATTTCGTCAGGGGTATAAAATTTGATATCAGTCAGGACAATTCCGGTAAGCCGACTGATCTTGTCGAGTGTTTTGCCAAACTCACTGAAACTTTCCGAACATACCGCTTCGGCAACCTCGTGGTAATAACCCAATTTCTGCAAATAGGCCATCAGTCGTTTCTGCGTGGAGCTTAGCTCCAGTCTTGCTAATAATTTTTTATGATTTTTAGTAGAAACTGAAGAAACCGCGAAATATTTTCCAAATTTACCATAATTTTCGCTTGGCGAAGTCAATTTATTGAAGCTTTCTTTGACATTTTCGACCTGAAGATTATTCAATTCTTTTTCGAATAATTTAGAAAAAACATCTTCGGCAAAATGGCCGTAATAAATAATTCCCCTGCCATAGCCATAAAGTTTAATAAATTCTTTAAGCAGAATGGGGAACTTCTTCTTATCGCTTTTTACTTGCTTGCTGCGCTTAACGAACTTAATCAGATCATTCAATATTCTTCTGAATCCCTCAAACAACTGCTGGCTTTTTTTAAACTCCTGGAGAGCGATTTTGCCAGAACGGCTAATTTCCAATTCATCAAAGTATTGTTCTGAGACTCCGTCATTGGATACTGTCAGAATATTTTTCGACTTCAAATTCGAAAGTCGGCCCAGTCCGTTAGCATAGCCGATCATTCTTATGTACCGTTCCAAGAGTGTCGTTTCTCTGGTAACTATTTTTTTCCAAGTTATTCTTTTCATATTTTCCTCACCCGTCTCGACTCGTTTTCGAGCTTCTTACTCGAGACGAGGCGGACAATCCCCTTATTCGCATCCACTTCCACCAAATCTCCGTCCTTGAAAACTTTAGTGGCGATTTTGGTGCCGATGATGCAGGGGATGCCGAGCTCGCGGGAAACGATGGCGGCGTGGGAAGTGATGCCGCCTTGTTCAGTCACGATGGCTCCGGCTTTCTTCATGGCTGGCACCACGTCCGGATCAGTGGCAATGCTGACCAAGATATCGCCTTGGTTCATCTTGCCTATATCCTTGGCCCGAAAAATTATTTTCACGATACCTTTGGCATATCCTGGCTGCGCCGTCTGCCCGGAAAATTCCGTGATATTTTTATCTATTTTTAACTTAATTGTTGCTCTGATCTTTTTTTCCATGGCGCCAAGGTAAACTTTTTCAAATTTGTGCTCCACGAAAAACGCGCAGTGCTTGAGTCTCAGGGCTAAAACCTCTCGTGCAATTTTCCCAGTTATCAACGCTAATCTAACTTCGTCTTTCAGCATCATTTGGACTTGAAAACGGCTGAGTTTTAACCTGTGCGCAATTTCCGTTAATAACGTTTTATGCAGCAACAATAAAGCCAAAAGTTGGGCATGTCTACGGACCAGTTTGGATAAAGCGAAATTCTGCGCAGTTTCAAACAATCCTCGGTACTGTGCTGAGATTTTTAATTTTTTGTATATTTGGATTTGTTTTTGCTTGGCAGATTTGAGCTGTTGGACTTCTTTGGCTAGTAATTTTTTGTCGTCTATCCCGGTTTGTGCCAACTCAAAAAGTTCTTTGAGATAATGATCTTCCCCAAATGGCGAAACATTGCCCGCATAAATATATCCGAGATGTCCCCATTTCTGAGCATGCCTACCTAATTCAAGTTTCAGGCTGTCTGGCTGCGTGTGCGCCTTTAAAAATTTCTTGTACTTTTTATAAATTGCCAGAAAGTCTTCCCGCTCATCCGCGAGAATGGTTTTCTTAGTTGGCGTGGTCAGGATCTGAAAAGCGGTTTCTGCTTCGTCTTTACTGTCGCATACGGAATACAAATAACTTTTCAGCTTGTTGGTAAAGTTATTATGAAACATATCCACGGCCACAGGCAGCCAGCCATAAGTATAAAGCTTGGTGTGGACTTGGTCATGTTCATCATAAAGTTCCCAGAGCTGTTTATTCGAATAGCCTTTGAGATGTAGTTTGGAAATCCTCTTCGCAGTTTGAATTAATTTTCCTGACCACTTATGAATATTCTGATCTACTTCTTTGCCAAATCCTGGCCGCTCTACCAATGCCTTGAGGATTGACTCGCCCACCTCATACGCGTCTTTCTCGCCAAAATAAAAATCGTTTTCAAATCTTTTATAAGTGCCCAGGACTTTTTTATATTTCTTGATAAACGAGAAGCTGGCGTCATTGGCAAATGACGAAAAAAAGATTTGGAGAAAAAACAAATCCATATCCGGAATATGCTCCGCATGCATCCATTTGTCTTTGTCGAATAAGTATTTGGGTTTAGTCATACTATTATTCTTTCCAAATACGGAAACCGCCGGGCTCTAAAATAATCAACTTGCCGCTATACTGGTCTTCGGGTAATACTGTAAGCAAATTGGTTAGCGCTTGAATAATAATTGCTGCGGTTGGGGGCAAAATTCTTAAAATAATAATACCCGCATACTTGCTTGGCGGGTACAGGAAAATATTGGCAAAATCAAGGTCGTGCGTGACCAAAACACGCCGCTCCGCGTCGGCTACGGCCGCTATTGCATCATCCTTAGTTCCTGCTGGCAGTATCTTGATGTCATGGTTTTGTTTCAGAAAATCAGACACCTCATGCCGGACATTTTCATCAATGAGAAATCTCAACGACATGAGTGTTTGGAAAGACTGTGTATTGTTCTTTATTTTCCATGGCTTCAGCGGCAAATTGCAAAGCAGCCTCAATGTGCTGGACAGTTAATTGAGGGTAGGCTTCCTGGATAATCTTTTCTGGTGTTTCTCCGGCTGCCAGCATTTCCAATACCAAATGCACCATGATGCGCGTGCCTTTGAAGCAGGGCTTTCCATGCGCAATATTTGGATCAATTGTGATCAAGCCTTGATTAGTCATAAATTTCCTTGGCCAATTCTTAACTTAACTAATCTTATATTAACATAATACCCAATCAAAAGACTATTGACAAATCCGCCAAAAAGTGCTAATATATATGGTTCGTATTAGTTCTTTCAAATACCGTTTTGTGTGAGTTTATGCCCTATTGTGTCATCCCCGACACCGGATCGAGTCCGGCGCAAGCTTGATCGGGGATCCAGTCGTTTGGATTCCCGCTTTCGCGGGAATGACATAGACGGACACAAACTCACACCAAACAACCAGTCTAAACAAAAAAGCCCTGGAGGGGGCGCATCATGAAGACACTGATTGGATTCCGTCATTCGTTGAAAGACAAGGACAACAACATCAGCCCAGAAGGGCTGGCACGCGCCGAGCGGCAGGGCAAAGCCTGCGAGAAGTACAAGATCAGCAGGATGTGGGTCGGACCGCTGATTCGAACAACACAGACCCGAAACGCGTTCTTGAACGGCTATATCGTCGGGTGGCTGGGCAAAAACCTCGAGGTCCGAATCATAGACAACCCGGTGGTCGCACTCGGCACCGACGAGTTGTTCGGCCTCATGGTGAACGATGTGTTCAAGGCAGCCGTGGCAGCGAAGAAAAGCAACTTCGACGCCCTGCTGGCTGCGCATGGCCAGGACCAACTCGAAAAGTGGGCAGATACCCTGTTCGACGCTATGGACGATATGTTCACCGAGCTTGGCGACGGCGAGACCGGAGCGTTCTTCGGCCACTCGCCAACCACCGAGTTGGTAGCCGCGTCAGTCGAACAGAGCCTTGAGGATCTCGCTGCCGAATACCGGGTTCTGCCCGAGATGGCCGCGATCATCTTCGAGCAAGACAACCGAGGCAACTTCAAGGCCGTCGGGTGCATCCCCGTGCCGCCGACACCGGAACAGGCGTCCGAGTAGCGCACGACAAAAAAGCAAGCCAAAGGAGGCGTGCAGCATGTACGAAGAGTCAAGGCGAGTGGCCGAATCCATCGTAGGATTCCCGCTCGCCTTTTCTCGTTTGATTTTCTTCAAATTAGAATTCCCCTCTCCCTCTGGGAGAGGGGCCGGGGGTGAGGGTGATCCTAATTATTTCAGATATTGTTTCAGCTTACTTTGAAAACTTTTGAAATCTTTATAACAAATCGTCTTCACTCCCATCTTTCGAGCCTGGGGCAAATTGAATTCTTGATCATCGATATAAATTGTTTCTACCGGTTTGACTTTGAATTTCTTTAAAACATACTGCATCGTTCCTTTCGATGCTTTGGGCATTTTCAGGTCAAAAGTATTGATAATATTCTTAAAGTATTTTCTGGTGCCTAATTTTTTTAAGGCGAAATTAAACTGCCAGGGAGTGTTTTTGGAAAGCAACAAGACTGTATAGCCTTGCTGCTGTAAATTTAAAATAGTATTAAACACGGGCCTATTGATTTTTTGAAATGACAAATGCTTGGCGCGCAGCCCCTGCCAGGTCTCTTTCAATCCTAACTCTTTGATTGCTAAATCAAATGATTCTTTCTCAGTATATTTGCCCACAGCCGCGCCAGAAAAATACTTATGATAAATTATCTTATACAGATAAGAATAATTCTTGTGGTACTTTTTCGCCAGCCACCTGCAAGTTTCCCGATAACTGCCCAGCGTCATGACGCCGTAATAATCAATTATGATCAATTTGATTTTGGGTTTCATATCTTTTGAACTACGCCCTTGGTCGCGTCAACCTCGATTAAGTCCCCGTCTTTGAATACTTTGGTCGCGAACTTGGTGCCTATCACACACGGTTTTTTCATTTCGCGGGCAGTGATGGCGGCGTGGGATAAAATCCCGCCAGCATCAGTCACAAACGCTGCGGCTTTGGCCATAATCGGTAAAAACTCAGGACGAGTCGCGCCAGTAACCAAAATATCGCCTTGATTAAAAACTTTCACTTTGTTCGGATCAAGCACGATGCGGACGACTCCCTTGACCTTGCCGCCAAATGCAGTCGAACCTTTGACCAAGGACTTCACCATGGGCTGGCTGACCAACTTTTCGATTTGGGCAACTGAATTGGCCACGAAAAACTTATAGCCTTTTCGATCGCCGAGCAAGGCCGACTTTTTATCTCGAATTTTTAGTTTTGGTTTCGCGGGCAATTTCCCGCCCGCAAAATATATATTTAGTTCTTCTTTAGTCAGGCACAGCAGTAATTTATAATTATAGCCCGTTTGCTTGGCCAAAAGTTTGGCAAAACCAATCATAAAATCTTCAGTACGGTTTAGTACCGACTCAGCGGCCAAGCGCGCTGACTCCAAATCAGGTAGGTATTTTTTCAGCAAATCCGGACGAAGATAATCAACGACATATTTAACGTTTATATGCGGATGATAGTAGGCCAACAGCCTTCGCCAGAATTCTTCATAAAGCTTTCGACCAGTGGAGGTGTTTTCGTGTTTGTCGATAAACTTCAAATAACTTTTGGCTTGCGATTTTAATTTCGCCGCAATGACTTTGGCCGATTTTGGATTTGCCGCTATTTCTTGAGACAGATAATTCCCCAACGCGTCCCGATCCGATTGGCGCATCCATCCATTGCTCCGGCCATGCGCGACAAAAATAATCGACTGCGATTTGAATGGTCGGCCGCCAAACCTGATTTGATCCCTATACTGATCAATAAAATGAGTGCTGGTCAGAAAGCTCCACTTGCCGTCATAAATCTTGACCCAATCATCATGTTTGAAATCTTTTAAATTCATATTTTTCTTCTATTTTCTGAAAATCTCACAACGTAGTTATCGGCCTACTTTGCGTGATATAAAATTTCCCCTTTACATAAGCCCACTCGATGTCTTGGGGATGCTTATAATGCTTTTCGATATTCTTGCAAATCTTAGCCAGTTCCACGATTTGCTTGCCAGTGAGTTTTTGTTTGCCGCCTACTTTGGGCGAGAGTTTTTTATGCAGGTTGTCCTTGCCACCCTTCACAATCATCATGCTCTGTTCAGAGACATTGATATCGCGAATCGAAAAATCATTTTTGTGGATCACGTACGTGTCTGGCGTCACGGAACCGGAGACAATGGCTTCGCCCAAACCCAGGCCGGCTTCAATGACCATTTGGTTATAATCTTTCGTCACTGGGTGCACGGTGAATGTGATCCCTGAAACTTCGGACTGGACCATTTGCTGGACCACGACTGCAACCGAGACGGCTTTCTTATGAAGTTTTTTTTCAAATCGGTAAAAAATTGCGCGGGGAGTGAAAAGTGATGACCAGCATTTCTTAACATTTAGCAAAAGATTCTTTTCTGTAGTATTCAAATAGGTCTCCAGTTCACCGGCCCAGGACGCGGTTTTGGAATCTTCGGCCGTGGCCGAAGAGCGCACGGCCACGAACCCTGAACCAGTCGCTGTGCTCCGGTTCAGGGCAGGCTTGGCCTTGAGCTCTTTGAAATGCTTCAAGATATCTTTCTGTAAATCTTTGGGCATGCCGGCATCCGCAATCAATTCGCGGATTTCATTTGACGCCCGGTCCACAGAATTAATATCTTTGTGATTGACTTTTTTCAAGATCGCTTCGATTTCTGAATCCAAATCAGTTTCCTGCAAAAATCGATCAAAGGCCGAGGCCAGCACGACAAATCCCGGAGGCACCGGAATCTTGGCATTGGTCATTTCGCCAAGCGACGCGCCTTTACCCCCGGCTTCTGAAACGCTCTTTTTGGTCAACTGTTGGAAAATTTTGATGTATATCATAAATTACTTTTCTTGGCCGTGAACCACTCACTGCGTTCGGGTACACGGCCCATGAACTATTCGCTAAGCTTAACTGGCTGTGCCATGAACTTGAGCGAACCTCAGTTCGCGAATAGTTCATGGTCGGAGTGCTGGGAATTGAACCCAGTCTACATGCACCCCATGCATGCGTACTACCGGTATACTACACCCCGCCTTCGCTGAAGCTACGGCGGGCAAGCCCGCTTATACTTACACATCTATTATAATTTATTTTTCACTATAAAAAAAGAGCCCGCCTGCTAACGCCTGAGCGTAGCGATGGCGGGCAGGCTTAAGAACTGGTCTTAGGCTGGGCGCTAATTGTAGGCACGTACGACGTTGGCCGGAGTCAGGGGTTCGTCGCAAGCAAGGCAACGAGTTTCCCGAATCGGAAGTCCGGTGGTCGGATTGGTTCCGACGACCTTCGAAACAAAATTGCAGCGGTGTGGCTGGGCGACCCCTCTTTGCAGGAGCCTTGTGTCACGCTCGCTCCGGTCCTCATCCTGTGGCATATTTCCTCACCGTTCAGCCAGCGTAATCCGCTGGCATATTATCGTCGTCATATTCGACGGGTTGACCTTGACTGGACTGCGACCTCGACTTGGCCGCTATCGGTTCGCGTTGGTCGGATTGCTGGTGCCGGCTTGCCTCGATCTCTCTCACCTGCTGTGGTTCGTCCATCCGCATTACTCCAGTTTGGAAATTCGTTTTCGCAAGAGCCGCAGATATATGGGCTCTTAAAAGCTGTCCACCGTCGTGTACCCTTCTTCATAATCCTCCTTCTTCGAATCGATGCACATGTCTGTCATCTGCATCCATTAGTCGCTTTCAGATTATTTCTCCTCCAACAAAAATCCGGCTCGTTGGCCGGTTCATTTTAGAGTTTCTTTATCTATCAACTATCATTTACTAACTCTATATGAACCAACCATGTGCGGGACAATATTCAAGACGGCCAAATCCTTGAGGCTGTTCTTGATATTAAATTGCATACGAGATGTGTTCATAGAGTTTTCCACAAACCTTGAATATACTAGCAAGTAATTAAATAGCTGTCAAAAAGAAAAGGGCCGAAACAGGGTTCGGCCCGAACTACGCAACTTGGCGCTTCTCTACTCTAGTCCTTCTGGTCCGCCTTCTGGGACCTTTGCAATTCGGCCTGGGACCACCGCGGGGCAGTGGAGGCAAGTGGTTTCATACGCCGTGCGCCTGCACTTCACGTAGCAGTTCGAGCTCGGTTTCAGTCAGGTGGACTGGCTCACCAGGTGCCGCGAGCTTGAGTGCAGCAGCCGCCAGGACGCGTTGCTCAGTAAACTCTAGGGCCGAAAGGCGTGGCTTTTGGTGCGGCCGGGTGGTCTGGTCCTCATCGCGTGTGTCCATGGTTCCTCCTCCTTGATACAAAAACACCGGCCCTTGAGCCGGTTTTGTTGATCTCTGATACGTGATCTATGATCAATGACCAAAACCGACTCTTTGAGGCAAGAGCAACAAGACGCTCAAAATGATTGCAAGTCGATTTAAATTCATAGATTATCCACAGTTTAGCAGATAAAAAAAGAAGGGTCAAGACGGGTTGACCCTTCTGCTGAGCATCTGACTTTTGATTCTTGAAATTCGCTCCAACGTAAACAAAGAGATAATTCCAGGCTTGAGCTTGAGAAGACCAAGTTCGATCAAAGCACGACGGCGATTGAGGTCTTGGATGGCAAAATCAAGCTGTGAAATCAAGTCCAGGCTAGCGGCCCGGACTTTTTGACACTCGTCTTCGTCGATCGCTATCGTCCGGTCCTCAAGCCGTCTGTCGATCTCGGTGTCCCAAGTATTCGACATGAGTCCTCCTCTAGACGTCGCTCTGACGTACGTTATGAGTGGGGCGATGGAGCTCATCGTCCTCATTCGCCGGCAGGGTTGCCGGCATTGAATTCGGGCCATAGAACTCTCTTGCCCGTGTCATCAAGCGTTCGACTAACGCCAAGTTGATCGACCCAGGATATTTCAAGAGCCTTTCCAACGCAGCCAAGTAGGCCAAAAGCTCGGATCCTGTCATCAATTCAACGCCGAGCTCGACGTGCGCTTCTTCCAAAAATCGAATCCGGTCTCCGCCAGGCATACTTCCTCCTTGATACAAACAAAAACGCCCCGAATGGTCGGGGGTTCAGTTTGCTTGATTACAACTTGAACTTACCGACCTCTGGGACGGATAATAATGCTGACGATTACGTTGGATCGGTTCAAATTCATAGTAAAGATAGTTTAGCAAATAAAAAAGAGGCTGGCAAGTGTTAGCTTGTCAGCCTCTGCGGGCTGGTTCGCGTTCAATCCTCCTTTCAAAAGAACCTGTCATGCAACCGCACCATTGCAGTTGGTGCATCGTCGTCCCGCAGAACAAAGGTGAAATTCCGTCGAGACGCGGCCTGTGACACGAGCTTCAGCGGAATGTTTCCCAGCGCGGTCAGTACTTGGGCCGGAATCGTCGGATCGTCGTGCAATTTCTCGCCGACCACTGAGATGATGGCCATCTCCGGTACCACTTGCACCTCAGCGAATCCAGCCAAGGCCTCTCTGATCATTTCGACAGCCCTGACATCATCCAACGTCACCGAGACGCTGACTTCAGAGGTGGTGACCACGTCAATCGCCGTCTTGAAGCGCTTAAAAACCTCAAACACCTCGGCCAGGAATCCATGCGCATCAAGCATGCGCGTGGATGTGATATCCACGACCGTAACGTTACGTTTACAAGAGATTCCTGTGATCGGGCCGTTACTGCTCCCTGCCTCATTGCTTATCAGTGTCCCTGGCTGTTCTGGCCGAAGTGAATTGAGGATCCGGACCGGGAT
>Ga0209515_10002685_pt1 | contig 26821 bp, 18 predicted proteins | sample Subgroupgradi54m_FD_187454 | JGI IMG/M metagenome (GOLD analysis project Ga0209515, IMG submission 187454) | Subsurface groundwater microbial communities from S. Glens Falls, New York, USA - GMW60B uncontaminated upgradient, 5.4 m (SPAdes)... ... | reverse complement strand
TGGTTCTATTTTAAGAAATAGAACTAATGCAACACAAAAAGTTGAATTGATAAGCAAATTAATAGCACATAATGTTGACAGAATGCAACATTATTTTTTGCTTATTCTTGAGGGTTGCACCAACGCAGCTTATAAAAAAGTTAATAAATAAGAATATCACTAGAATTTGCAGTATGGGATTTAAAAAAAGGTTGATTCTAGTAATTATTTTATTTATCTTTGTTATTTTTTATACAAATTTAACCTTAAGTGTGAATACCTTTTCTGCTTCAAGTACAACTATAAATCCCGGACAACAAGTTTCATTAACATGGAATGTAGGGGGTGTTTCCTATTGTACTTCAAATGCTTGGCCTTCTGAATCCAAGCCTTCATCATGTCCTGAAAATCCTTCATCATTATGTTCTCAAGTTGTTTCTCCTACAACTACGATTACCTATCGACTTCAATGTAGTACTCCTGGAGGCAATGAAAATCCTGATTTTTTGGTTTTCGATCAAAGTATTACTGTTACTGTAACACCCCAAGTAACAACAGTAGTACCTCCAGCTACAACTACTACAGTAGCATGTTGCAGTCCTTCTAGTCTAGTAAATCCATGCAGTGTAGTTGCTAGCTCTAATGAATGTAGTCCTGGTAATTTTATTGGAAATTGTCAACCCCCACCAGACCTTTGTAAAAGAGTATGTTGTACAGTAACAGATGGTACTGTAACAAATAAGTATATTTTGCCTAAGATTGAATGTACTAGGATAGGAACTGTAAGTGCTGAAGGCGATTTACAAACTATACTACCGCAATGTTCGTCTGCTTCTACCTCAACTGTTAGTTCTCCAAAATGTTCAGATTATGGTTTTGCAAGCGTTGATGGTTCTGGCAATTTAGTTTGGGGACAAATAGGCAATTTAAATGAATTTGTTAGGGAAGAGAATCCCACTGGTTTACATCATAATCTTTGTAATCCAGATGCATTTTCTATATGGAAAAGTGGGAATGATTTAGTGTATTTTATCGTTCAAGGAAATAATTATGGCCTGTTAAAAGGATCTTCTATAAGCCAAGGAACCTTATTATCGCTAGAGCTTCTTCCAACAGCTCTTCTCCCGTCAGAGTTTATTCCAACAGATGTTCTTTTAGCGTATGCTGCACCAAATGAGGCTTTAGCTGAACCCCCAACAAAGTTTTTTGCCTCAAAGGGAGACTTATTTAAAGTTTGTAATGAAGGAGGATGTTCAACACCAACAACCATATCTGGAACATTAAACCTACCACCAGAATTAATACCACCAGATTCTGGTTCATCATATGCATCAGTTGGAGAAGGAAATAAAGCCTATTATTACTTTACAAAGGGTAGAAAGGTTGGTAGATTAGATAGTACTTATCAAAGATTAGGGGATGTTATTGATTTAAAAAATTCTGTTAATCTTAAAAAATGGCCTAAATCATTATTATGTCCAAAAACTACCTCGATATTTGCGGGAGGGTATTTATTTACAAGTGATGGCTGTAAAGCACTAAAGAATTCTTGTACAGGACAAATTGAAGAATCAATTAGGGGTTATAATTTTGAGGTAGGACAAAAACCATTTATAGTTGTTATAACAAATAAAGGAGAAGCTAGTAAAGGTATAGATATATTTGTTAGAAAAGTTTCACGTACAGAAAATGTTTTGCAAGATTTTACATCAACACCAACTTATAGTTGCCCAAGTAGCTCAAATCAGGTATGTGTTTATCAATTTACAAATTCTTTAGTTGATTCTGACTTTGGTGTAAAATATCAATACTATGCTAAAGTAAAGGATGTTTCAGGAAACGAATTATCAAGAATACCAACTGGTGGAACAGGAACAACTGTAGGATCTACTACACGTTTTGTGGATAATGTACAGGCTGTTTGGCCCTCACCAAGTCATGGTAGCCCTGCATCTAATTATGGTGGAATAGATTGTATAGCAAGATTAGGAGCTGATTGGCAGAGCTTTGGTTATGATGGACAATCAGACATAACATTTTGTAAACACTTTGCAAATACAGGTACACGTTTTGTGGATAATGTACAGGCTGTTTGGCCCTCACCAAGTCATGGTAGCCCTGCATCTAATTATGGTGGAATAGATTGTATAGCAAGATTAGGAGCTGATTGGCAGAGCTTTGGTTATGATGGACAATCAGACATAACATTCTGTAAACACTTTGCAATAGCATCTGCATCAACTACTACAGCTTCAACAAATTTATGGGAATCCATTACATTAAAAAATGGTATTACACCAGGAACAGAATTAAACTTAAACATTAACAATAAAGGATGTAATACTTTATCAAGTTATAAATATTATACCGTGGGGGGAACCTTAGAAACTATTAATTGTAATGCCCCCCCACCAAATGAATGCTTCAATGAAAAGATATTAAGAAGGTACTATAAATTTGGTAGATGTTCTCATGATCCTTCAGGCATTAGTTGTAAATATGATTATGAAGATGTATTCTGTACTGGTGGATGTAATAATGGTGTTTGTACTGGAGAGGTTTCATTAACTGGTGTAACCCCGACAGTTCCTGTAACTACAACAACAGTTACATGTCCTGCAAAAATAGATGTATTTGATTATGATTTAATTGTTGGTAAGACCGCAAAAATAGAAGCAATATCAAATAAACCAGGAAGAATTGAAATATTTGCAACAGGATTAACAGGAACTTTATCAACAGATTTAGTAAAAATAAAAACGTGTGATAATACTAAGTCATGTAACTATACCCTTCCACTTCCAATTCCTGATGCACTTATTTTTAGTGGTAGTATAGCACAATATTATGCAGAATTAACTGTTAATAATCCCTTTGAATTTGTTCATTCTGTAACGAAATTAGCCCAAATAGGTAATCAAGGTAATACAAATAATTATTGTAAAGATGAAAGAACAATTGTACTATATGGTGGAGCAAATAGTCCTGGAGACGTATGCGGTTCAGCAGGTTCTGGCCAATGTAATCCAGGATATTGCAGCAGGAGTTATTCTGGTACAGGTGACGTTGGTTGTTTCCGTCCAAATAATTGTGTGGCTAATGATGCTTTCCAAACAATAATGTCCTGTCCAACATCTACTGGAACAACTGGATCCGCTACAGGAATAAATACAATAACAGGACTTACTACAGCAGGAACTACAGTATCTGGATGTTCAAGTGGCAGCGGTCCCTCTTCACAAAGTACTTTCTTAAGGTTACCTGCAAATAGGTTTTCTCCATTAAATCGGGGTCCTTTAATAAAAGAACAAGACATAGCTATTAGTGGAGGATCAATTCTTTATAGCAATGATGCAGATCATCCAGTTGAAATTCCGATTGGGACAGAACCACAACTAACTGTCAGAAGTCTACTAATCCCAAGAGAAAATTTACCAATAAGAATTTATTTAAGTAAAAAACCTTGTATATCTGGTGGAAATTGGATTGAGGTAATGTGGGGTCAAGTGATAGGCTATACTCATGCAGGAACTGATTTTTCCTTTAGGTTTGGTTCTGGAATTATTGAGCCTGGAGTAGTTCATTCTGTTTATGTTGTTATTCAAAATCCATCGAATGCAGATGAGTTATCATCCTCAACAGAGTTATTTTTTAGAATTGGTGCACCCATATCTATTCCATCAACTACTCCTGTAACACCAATAGTAACACCAACAACTAATTTAGTAGATGGCTATTGGAATAATCTAAATAATCCATTAAAAGGAATTGATGATGAATTATGTGGTTTAGGAAGTCAAATAACCTCTCGTGTTCCTTCTGGTGGTGTAACGCCAACAGTTCCTGTAACTACAACAACAGTTACATGTCCTGCAAAAATAGATGTATTTGATTATGATTTAATTGTTGGTAAGACCGCAAAAATAGAAGCAATATCAAATAAACCAGGAAGAATTGAAATATTTGCAACAGGATTAACAGGAACTTTATCAACAGATTTAGTAAAAATAAAAACGTGTGATAATACTAAGTCATGTAACTACACCCTTCCACTTCCAATTCCTGGTGCACTTAGTCTTAGCGGAAGTCAAGCTAATTATTATGCTGAGTTAACAGTTAATAATCCGTTTGAATTTGTTCATTCTGTAACTAAAAGAGCTGTAATAGGAGATCAAACTAGTTCAAATAATTATTGTAAAGATGAAAGAACAATAGTAATAAGTGGTGGAGCAAATAGTCCTGGAGTTGTATGTATTTCAGCAAACTCTGGTCAGTGTAATCCAGGATATTGCAGCAGGAGTTATTCTGGTACAGGTGACGTTGGTTGTTTCTATCCTAATAATTGTGTAGCTAATGATGCTTTCCAAACAATAATGTCCTGTCCAACATCTACTGGAACAACAGCTACTTGTTCTCCTACTGAAACCTGCGGTAATAATGTAGATGATAATTGCAATGGGCAAGTTGACGAAGGCTGCAATTGTAATAGTGCCTCTAGACCCTGTCCATTAAATCAAGGCGTATGTTTAGGTTCGAGTTTATCCCAGACATGTAATAGTAATATATGGTCTACTTGTAATTATAATAGTCTACAAAATTATAATCAAAATGATGTTTGTGGTGATCATTTGGATAATAATTGCAATGGACAAGTTGATGAAATCTGTAGTTGTGTTCCGGGTGAAAGAGCTTCTTGTGGTAGTAATGTAGGAACCTGTAGAAATGGAACAAAAACGTGTCAAACTAATGGTCAATGGGGTAATTGTATTGGTTCAGTAGAGTCGGTAGCAGAGGTTTGTACTGATAGTTTAGATAATAATTGTGATAATGCTATTAATGATGGTTGCTCTTGTTCACCAAATAATGTAAACAGGTCGTGTGGTACAAACTTAGGAAATTGTAGAATGGGTGTTCAAATATGTACAAATAGTTTATGGGGTCAATGTAATAGTGTAACTACAGCAAGTTTAGAGGTTTGTGATGGCATAGATAATAATTGTGATGGTACAGTAGATGAAGGCTGCAATTGTAATACTGGTTCTAGTAGACAATGTGGAAGTGATACGGGGTTATGTAGAAAAGGAACTCAAAATTGTGTTAGTGGTCAATGGAGCGTCTGTACTGGTGGTGTTCAACCAACATCTTCAGAAACCTGTGGGGATAATTTAGATAATGATTGTGATGGTACAGTAGATGAAGGTTGTGGTTGTACTTCAGGACAAACAAGAGACTGTCCAAAACAACAAGGAGTATGTTCAGGTTTAACTCAAACATGTGAAAATAGTCAATGGAGAACATGTAACTATAATCTTTATAATATAAATTATCAATCGCAAGAAACTTCATGCAATGATGGTAAGGATAATGATTGTGATGGTAAGACAGATAATCAAGATGAAGATTGTGTACAATTAATACAAACATGCACTGGTGGAATTAGTTACGGTAGTTGCGATTCAAATACTAAACCTAAATACTGCACTTATGGAAGATTAGAAGATAGATGTACAATATGCGGTTGCCCTGTAGGACAGCAGTGTAGAAATTCAGATGGTGTATGTGTGCAACAAACTTCAACTAATTTAAGAGGAAGTTCCTGTGGTAATGGAAATTGTGAACCTGGGGAAGCTTCAACATGTCCAGAGGATTGTGCTGCCGCTGCTGAAACTAAGGCAACAGAAAAAACAACAGAGGTAACAGAAGAGACTAGTAAGGTTTCATCATTATGGTGGTTATGGCTTCTTTTAATTATCTTTGTAATTTTTGGAATAATTGGTTATTACTATTATAAAAATAATGGTAAAAAATCTATAACACCTGGTCAAGTAACTAAAAAAGAAGGCTTTATGGGAAAGATTAAAAATTTATTTAAAAAACCACCAAAGCAACCCCAACAACCACAGTATGTTAGTCCCTATGCAAAATACACTCAACGTTATCAATGGAAACCTCCCCAAAACCAATATAAGTAATAGTTGATTTCTAAAATAAGATGAATTTATCAAAAAGAGGCCAGGTTACTTTATTTATAGTATTAGGGATAGTAATATTAGGTGTAATTTCATTTGTATTCTTTATTTATTCGTCTGCACAAAAATCAGTTTCAACAAAGGATACAGAGGAAATAGCTAAAGAATTGCAGAGATATGTTGATGAATTAATAAGGGACAAAACAATTGAGGCATTTAAACTACTTTCTTCACAGGGATTTAAAATATATCATGGTGTTGCTCAAGGTTGTAATGTTCAGATAACTAATGTACAGCAAAGTGGTAATAGTGAATATTGCCCTTATACAGAATTGCTTAGTCCACAAGAAAACTCCTTAATACCTGTTTTAATAGATTCAAGTTTAGACGATTACCAAGAAGAATCTCATTTACATTTTTTAAACTTAAATAATGTTTATGGAACAGTAAGGGTTTTACCCCAAATAGAAGATGTTTCAAATCAAGAAGCAATAACAAATCAAATAAATTCTTATATTGGAAATAAATTAAGAAGTGAGTTAAATACTGCATTAACTTCATTTTTCTCTCAAAAAGGAGGTTATAGTTTTAGGGTTGTTGAAGAGCCACGAATTTCAACAAAAATAGAAGACAGAATAACGGTTAATGTTGATTATGATATAAGTATAGAAAAGGCGCAGAAAAAAAATAGTATAACTAAGTCTATAATTCAGATAGATTATAATTTCCCTAAAATCTATAATTTTGTAAAAGATTTAATTAATTCTGATGTTCGAAGATTAGATTATGATATAACTTCAGGTTCACAAGATTTTGAGGCTAGAAAAAGACATCAAACAAATTATGATATTATTGAAGTAAGAGACTTACGAAATCAGTTTGAAGGGGAAGATTATATTGTTAAATTTGCAAGAAGAAACAGGGCACCTGATGCGAATTCTATTTCAATTCAAGGTAAAGAAAGAGATAATAGTGAAAGAACCTTAGGCAGAGATGAAGGAGTTATTTTTGATGGTGGAACATTAACATTAAGATGTAATCCAAATGCAGATCCTGATGAAGAAACTAATTTAAGATATGAAATTTCTGGAAAAGGAACTTTCGTTAATAAAGGGACTTTTAATCCATCTGGGTGTTTTGCAGAATCTGATGTTCTTATGAGTTATGCAACTAATCCACAAGGCAATAGAATAAAATCAGAAATCAGGTGTGGTAGTACAGTTAATACTTTAGCAGAAGATGTTGGTAATGAACTTGGTATTAACATTATAGACTCTAATAATCTTCGGGATAAAATTACCTATTCTAGTCCAGTTAAATGTGATACTAATAATAACCACTGTAATGAAAGTGGACAATGGAGGTTTAACGAACAAACAGATTGTATATCTTATCATTTAGCAGAAAGTTGTGGTCCATGCCCTCCACCAGCGCCTATCTGTACCGGGCCACCAAATCAACAAACTTGTACAACACCACCGCAGCCCCCACCATGTTGTGATTGTACATCAAGAGAATACAAAAGTGTAGTTGATGAAAAAGGAGAATGTATTAAAACTAATCAACCAGCTTAATTTTTTTTAACAAAATCTAATTTAATATTTAATTCTTTTAGCTGTTCATTTGTTATTTCATTAGGGCAGTTATCCATAGGGCTTTCTGCATTCTTATTCTTTGGAAATGCTAAGAATTCACGAATATCATTAGAACCACCCATTAAAGAAACTAATCTGTCAAAACCTACTGCAAAACCCCCATGAACAGGGCCTCCAAAGCGATACGCATCTATTAAAAATCCGAATCTTTTTCTGGCTTTTTCTTTATCAAAGCCTACAACCTTCATTACTCTTTCCTGTAATTCAGGATTATTTATCCTTATAGAACCTGAACCAATTTCAATACCATTTAAAACTAAATCATATAAATCAGCATAAACCTTTCCTGGATCTGTTTCTAAAAACTTAATATGTTCTTTTTTAGGCATAGTAAACATATGGTGTGCAGGGTCCCATTTTTCCTCGTCTTCATTCCATTCAAATAAAGGAAAATCCACTATCCATACAAAACTAAATTCTTTTTTATTGATTAAATTTAATTTTTCAGCTACTAAATCTCTTAATTTAGATAAAACAGAGTTAACTATCTTAGTTTTATCAGCTATAAAGAAAATATAACCCTTCTTTGCCTTAGTTGTTTGTATTAAATCTTTTTGTATTTTATCTGAAAAGTATTTAACAATATTTGATTCTAATTTTTTACCATCACTTTTCATATAAGCAAGTCCTTTAGCACCATTTGAAATACAGAATTCAGTAAATTGCTCTAACTCTGTTCTAGAAAAATCCTTTTCAACATATAATGCCTTAACCATACCTTTATTTTTTATAACTTCTTTAAACACACTAAAATCACTGTTTTTAACTGCATCAGTAACGTTAGCTAATTCTAAACCAAATCTTAAGTCAGGCTTATCTGTTCCATATTTATTCATAGAATCATTATAACTCATTACCCTGAATTTTTCTTTAAATTTTTCCCCTAAAACTTTTTCAAATGCATATTTTATTGTATTCTCTACAGCTTCCATAACATCGTTTTGATTTACAAAACTCATTTCAATATCAATTTGTGTAAACTCGGGTTGTCTGTCTGTTCTTAAATCCTCGTCCCTTAGACATCTCGCCAGTTGGTAATACCTATCAAAACCAGCAATCATTAGGATTTGTTTGTATAATTGAGGGCTTTGCGGAAGTGCATAGAATTTTCCAGGATTTACTCTAGAAGGAACAACATAATCTCGAGCACCTTCTGGGGTAGACCTTATTAACATTGGCGTTTCTATTTCTAAAAATTCCTGGCTGTTAAGATATTCTCTTACTGCCTGTGCTGCCTTATGTCTTAATAATAAATTATTTTGCATTATTGGGCGTCTTAAATCTAAGTAACGATATTTTAATCTTACTTCATCATTAGCTACAATCCTATCATCAATTTCAATGGGCGGAGTATCAGCAGGACCGATAATTTCCAGTTTTTCAACAAAAACTTCTATTTCACCTGTTTTAAGGTTAGAATTTTCCATGCCTTTTTTTCTTTGCTTAACCACACCAGTAATAGAAATAACAAATTCTCTTCTTAATTTATCTGCTTCTTTGTGTGTTTCTTTAGAATGTTGCGGATCAAAAACAATCTGTGTTAAACCATACCTGTCCCTTAAGTCAATAAAAACAACACCACCATGGTTTCTTATGGTATGGCAAAAACCACATAATGTAACTTTTTTCCCTACATCCTTTTTTGTTAACTCATTACATGTATGGGTTCTCATCGAGGTTTTAAGCATTATAATCTCAATTTTATGTTATAATATAAAGCTTTCGCCGACTTTATTTTAAAGGGCAAACGATATAAATTAGTTTTATTCAATTAATATGATGAAAAAAAGAAGGAATGAAAAAGGGGAGTTAATGTCCCAACCAATTCTGTTTATATTTGCAGCTGTTGTTGGTGCAATGATATTGTTCTATGGTATAAGAACGGTCTTTCAGGTAAAACAAACAGCAGAATTAGCAGAGATTTCTTCTTTTATTAGCAATTTAGAGAAAGATCTAGAGCAATATTATTATCTAGATACTGGTTCAAGCAAGGTTGTTAAACTAAATCTTCCTGCTAACATAAATTGGATATGCTTTAGAAATGTAAATGTTAATACAGTACCTAATGATGTAGATACTAAACTTAATACTTTAATGCAAATAAACCCCAATGATAATTTATTTGTTTACCCGGTAAATGAAGGTAAATCTAGCTTTAAGGTTAAGTATTTAGTAGCTTATCCAAAGACTAATGTAGCTTCATGCTTTAAGAATAAAGAAGACATTAAGATTACTTCCTTAGGAGATCATGTTGGTATCTCAACTAAAGATTATACTTATGTTAGTTCTACTGGAACTACTTCTGGGACAGGTGGGTCTGGGTTGAATTTAGGCGTTACTTTAAATCCGGAAGATTTAAATTTTATTTCAAGTTAAGACTTATCTTCTTAGTTCAGCAGAGAGTATTAAGTCTTCTAATTTATTTAGATTCCATTTAATAGAATCAAATTTTGTTCTTAATTCACCATTCCTTAAATCAAAACTAAGAAATTCTCCATAGATCTCAGCTACTAATTCTTTTATTAACAGGGCATGATCAAATTTCTTTTTAATTATATCATCAACAGCCTTTCTAACCAGTTCACCAGTTAAATCACATAAGCCTAGAAGATAAGATTCAACATCAACCTTTAACTCTTTAAACCCGGGGATTTTATTGCTTTTTATAAATTCAAAATAGCAAATTGCTTCAACATATTCCTGTAAAGCAACCATATTTATATTCGTGTCAAAACATACTCTGCTTAATTTGTTTATTTTATCTTTTATAATAGAGATAAGTTTTGAAGCAGAGTTTAAATCATCCCTATGAATAGAATATATTATCTGTTTAGATAACTTGATTATTTCCCTGGAGTCCTTTATAGTAGCTTCTCTTTTAGTCTCAAAATCCCTTAATTCTTTTCTTATAAAATTAAAATCATTCTTATTAATCATGTTTTAAATAGATAATAACTAATTTATAATACTAATCTTTTTATTAGGTTCATTCAGAAAATAAATTAACCAACTAATTCTCTCTAAATAAAAACTTTTTACATCAGTAAGATGAAAAATTCTCATATGGTTATATTTTATAGGTAGTTGGGTAACTAAGAATCTAATAAATTTTATAGTAAACTATATAAAATTCTAAATAGCATTACAAACTAAGATTTGTTATTGAAAATTATACTCATTCAAATACTAAAAAATGCCAATAATCACAGTAATTGAAGTATTCAGGTTAATAGTAATGACAGTAGCTCTTGGTTATATCTTTTCTAGTTTTGCAAAGCAAAAAACAATAGAATCTTACTTAAATCCAATATCAGTTTGGGATGATCTAAAGTTTTCCATGTTAATAACTGCTCCCGGAATAGTTTTGCATGAATTAGGACATAAATTTGTTGCGATATTATTTGGTTTGAAAGCAGAATTTTTTACAAGCTATATTGGTCTGGGTTTAGGTGTTTTACTTAAACTGGTAAATTCACCATTACTTGTTTTTGTCCCCGGTTATGTTCAGGTTTCAACATCAACACCATTGCAAAGCGCTTTAATTGCATTTTCAGGACCTTTAGTTAATTTGATATTGTGGCAGCTTGGAGCTTACATGCTAAAGAATAAAAGAAGGATGAAAAGAAAAGAGATGATTGGATGGTATTTAATGAAGAAAATAAATATGATTCTTTTCTTATTTAATATGATACCACTTCCACCGTTTGATGGTTTCCAGGTTTTTTCCGGTCTTTATAGGTATTTATTTTAATTTGTTTCTAAAGATATAATAACCAATTAATAATATTATAGAAATAAATACATTAAAATTAGTAAATACAGGGAATTCTTGCTCAACTAAACAATCTTTTTCTCTTGGAACGTTTGTTATATTAGCGCAGGGTGAATTTGGTGCACCTTTAAAGATGCATCTGCTTATATCCCTTGTTCTTTTTCCTGTATCTTCATTACAATCGGACCATAATGCAGCTGAACAATCCCATTCAGCATAGCAAGTAGCTTGACCTATATCACATCCTTTAGAATTTACAGTTGCAGTACAAGATTTTGTTCCTGGGCATTCATCAGCATCATTTATTATGCCATCACAATCCACATCATTAACAACATCACAATCCCTTATCGCTATTTTTTTTGTATCAAATATTTTTGAATTTTGGTTTAGAGTAGTTGTAAAATAATAAGAATTTGTCTTAGGATTACAGCCTATTACTGGTAGGCATGTAGCACTACGTTTTGCTATCCAAGTACTAGTTGCAGAGCCATTTTGGACTATTACAGAATTTGGCCCCGGGGTTATTACAGTATTATCTTCCTTTATCTCAAAACTTATGTTTTTATTATTACAAAATACACTGGTTTTAACATTAATATTAACTGGTAGTTTATCAAAACTACAATCAGTTGACCATGAGGCATCGTTAACAATACAACAATCTGGATCTATATTACCACAGGCGGGATCTGAACTACATATACCATCATTGGCAGTATTACAACCACATGTTTGTGTTTGGGTGTTGCATTTATTTCCATTACTGCAGCCATCTGTTGCATTAAAACAATCAGTACACCCACAACCTTCAGCTATATCACAAACCCTGTTATAATTACATGAAGAACATGCCCCCCCTCTCGCTATAGAATCTTGCGGGCAGGAAGCACAGTTTTCACCAATGTCTAACCTACCATTACCACAATTTACACAAATTCCCCCAGTGCTAATTACATCCTGTGGACAGGTATTACATGTTTCACCAATGTCTAACCTACCATTACCACAATTTACACATGTACCATTTGGCATATCATTTGGGCATGTATTACATGTTTCACCAATGTCTAACCTACCATTACCACAATTTACACATGTACCATTTGGCATATCATTTGGACAGGTATTACATGTTTCTCCATTATCTGGAATATTATTTCCACAGGTAGAGTTATTAGAAACACATGTCCAATTACCATTTCTTAGATTACAGCTAAAACCAGAAGCACATCCAGCATCAGCAGGGCAAGAATTACAGTCTTCACCTGGCTGAGCAACACCATTACCACAAACATCTGCTGAGCCTCTTTGTGAGGTTAAATTTCCAGAATCTATTGTAATACTGGCTAATATTAAAGGTATAGAGAGGAGTAAAATAGTTAGAATTAAGATTAATTTAAATCTCCTTTTCATTAAATTTTTAATCTTTATGTAAGAAATCTGCATACTTTAGTTTGTAGATGAATTACTATATAAAGAATTGCAAACCTCAAAAAGCCCATAAAATAGGTCCTACAGGCGTCAGGCGTCAGCACCACGCGCAGGATTTATAAATAAAGTTACTTCTAACAATATTAAAATGCAGTTAACATATAGATTCAGGTTATATCCAGATAAAGAACAGGAACAAAAGCTTTTATTTACATTAGATAAATGCAGATTCGTTTACAACAAGCTTCTTGAAGGATTAAATAAACAAGAGAAAATAAACAAAAATGAACTGCAGCATTATATCCTTAATATTAAAGAAGAAAACAAAGAAATAAATAATATCTATTCTAAGGTCTTGCAGTATGAAAACTATAGGTTGTTCTCTAATTTAAGATCATTATACAGATTAAAGAAAAATGGAAAGAAAATCGGTAAATTAAGGTTTAAAGGCAAAGAGTGGTTCAAAACCTTTACTTACAACCAGTCAGGATTTAAATTAACAAATACAGGAAAAAGATGCCAGATATTAAAGCTATCAAAGATTGGAAATATACCAATAAGATGCCATAGAAATATCAATGGTAAAATAAAGCAGGTAACAGTTAAAAAAGAAGCATCAGGAAAATGGTTTGCTTCAATAACTGCAGAAAATAAAGAAGAAATAACTAAAACACAAAATAAAAATAAAGCAGGTATTGACTTAGGGATACTAAATTATATCTATGATAGTAATGGGAATCATTTTGATAACCCAAAACATCTGAATAACTCTTTGAAAAGACTAGCTAAAGCACAAAAGAAACTAGCAAAAAAGAAAAAAAGTTCAAACAACAGGAACAAACAAAGATTAAAAGCAGCTATAATATACGAGAAAATAACAAATAAAAGAAATGATTTCCTCCATAAGCTTTCAAGATATTACATAAACAATTACAACTTAATAGCAGTAGAGAACCTTAATGTTAAAGGTCTTATTCAACTATCATACAATTCAAAGAACATAATGGATGCATCATGGTCAAGGTTCATACAAATGCTTGAATACAAGGCTGAAAGGGCTGGTGTTCAGATAGTAAAAATAGAACCAAAAGGAACAACACAAACCTGTTCAAACTGCGGAACAGAAGTTCATAAGAAATTATGGAACAGGATACATAAGTGTAATAACTGTAAATTAGAAATAAACAGAGACTATAATTCAGCAAAAGAAATACTTAAAAGAGCATTAATACGGCAGGACTTGTCGGAATTCACGCCTATGGAGATTAAGCCCATACTCATTCATGAGCAAGCTGGTCTATGAAGTAGGAAACTCTAAGATTTTAGTTTAGAGAGGAAGTCACATAGTTACTCATATAAAAATGTATTCAATGAACTCATTATTAGTAAGATTTAAAAATTATTTTATATAAATAATTACTATGATATTAAATCAAATAAAAACTGTAATTTTATTAGGGGCGCTTACAGGATTAATGCTTCTGGTTGGAAATCTAGTTGGTGGTAGACTAGGCTTAACAGTTGCCTTAATATTTGCGCTTTTAATGAATGGTGTAACATACTTCTTTTCAGATAAAATTGTTTTATGGATGTATAAGGCTAAGGAAGTTAGGGATAAAAACAGCTATTTGTATAAAACAGTAAAAGAAGTTTCAGAATTAGCTAATATTCCTATGCCCAGGGTTTATATTATTGAGCAGGATGCTTCAAATGCATTTGCTACTGGAAGAAATCCAAAAAATGCTGCTGTTGCTTGCACTACTGGAATATTAAATCTATTGGATAAAGAAGAATTAAAAGGAGTAATAGCACATGAAATATCACATGTTAGGAATAGGGATATTCTTATAACAACAATAGCTGCTACAATAGCTACAGTTATTGCATATATAGCACAAATGGCTCAATTTGCTGCAATATTTGGTTTAGGTGGTGAAAATCGAGAGAAAAATGGCATGAATGTTGTAGGAATTTTGATATTAGCTATATTAACTCCTTTAATTGCAACAATACTTCAGCTTGCTATTTCAAGAAGCAGGGAGTATCTAGCTGATGAATCCGGTGCTAGAATAATAAAAAATCCAAAATCACTTGCAAATGCCTTATTAAAATTAGAAAGAAATACCAGAATAAATCCATTACATATAGGAAACAAAGCTGCTTCTTCCTTATTTATTGTTAATCCTTTTAAAGGTGAAGGACTTTTAACACTCTTTAGCACGCATCCCCCAGTTAACAAACGCATAGAAAGATTAAATTCATTAGTTATCTAACCATTCAGCCTCTTCTTCAGTTAAATTTAAATCTTTGGCTAATTCATTGTTATCTTTTATTATAAACTTAAAATAAGGCATATCCTTAATCGCTCTCCTAGTAGAAATATATGTATAACCAGCAAATTTTTCAGCTATTTTTCTTTTTCTAGAATTTACTAAAGGCCATAGCTTAAAATTATTTTTCGGTGATCTTTTTGTTTTCTTGTAATTTAATAATAATTTACTTGGGGTTTTATTTGCAATTGAAACACCAAAGAATAGCAAATTTCTTATATATATTAAAAAATCCCAGTGCTGCCTATTTAATATTCTTCCATGAAAAACATCTGCTTTTGAAAGTTTATCGTAGGCATAAATTAAAGAATCTCCCGAATATTCTGCCGGGATGTTTTCTTCTAGCCAGTAAAATAATGTATTCTCATTATCAAAAATTACTGGACCAACATATGGCGAAGGGTCTATAAGGTTTATATCAGAATTATCAGCAGAATTGATAATTATTTTAGCATCTTTTAATTTAAATATTGTATTTAGTATTTTAATTATTTCTTCATGTTTTATTCTATTTCCTAAGACTTGAGTAGCTTCCGGTAGTAATTTTTTATTCTCTATACAGGTTTCAAGGTCTAATATTGCTGCCCTTAAGTCACCATCAGCATATTTCGATATCTTTAATAAATCCTCTTCAGAATAATTAATTTTTTCTTTATTACAAATTTCTTTTAATAAAGAAAGGATAATATTCTGCTCTAATCTTTTAAACTCTATTAAAAAAGCCTTTTTTATAACCTTTTCAAATTTTCTAGGTTCTATATCATTCATTGTAAATATTATTGGGTATGGTGTTATTTCAGTTAAATTCATTAACTCCTGTAAACCTCCTCGATCATTATTGCCTGAAATTCCATCCATATCATCAATAAGAATTAATTTTCCTTTACAGAATAGCGACTTTTGTTTTAAAGAATTACCTATTATGTTGTTTATAGCTTCTTTATTTCTGAAATTGGAGGCATTTAATTCAACAAGTTCTAAATCAAGTTTTTCAGCTAAATTATATACTGAAGTTGTTTTTCCTACACCAGATGGACCATAAATTAATGCATATTTTTGTTTAAAATTTTTAAAACTAGTAGTAAAATCCTGCAGCTTTTTTAATGCAATATCCTGGCCTTTTATTTCCTCATAGTTCTTTGGTTTATATTTATCAATTAATAACATTTTATTTTTTGTTAACAAATGCAGCTAATAATGCTTCTAGTTGTACAAATTCATCAGAGCCTTCAACCATTCTAAATTCTACTTCACCACATTTTTCAATAAGATGCATTTTGTTTTCATCAGAGATACTAAGATTCCATATTTCTTTTTGTATATGTTTTATTACATCCAATCCAGAAAGCCCATTTTGTAACATAACCTCGATTAATTTTTCCCTTGCTTTTACAAAAGAACCTTGATTTGCAAGTTTTAAAACCTCAATTACGTCTTTAGGTTTTGCTTCACTAATAACTTCATAAATTACTTTTTCATTGATTTCATTACCAATACTACAACAACTCTGCATAATGTTTTCTAATTTTCTTAAATCTCCTTCAGAGATATTGTAAAGAACTTCGATTACATTTTTATCTAGCTTAATTTTTTCTTCTGTTGTAATTTTTCTAATTACATTTTCCACATCTTCTTTAGTTAAAGGCTTAAATCTAAAGACAGTACATCTACTTTGAATTGGATCTATTATTTTAGTTGCATAGTTAGAAATCAAGCAAAATCGACAAGTATTGCTAAAATCCTCCATTGTTCTCCTTAATGCTTGTTGCGCTTCTTTTGTTAAAGAATCAGCTTCATCTAGGATACAAATCTTAAATGGAACATCACTTAATGACTTAGTTCTTGCAAAATCCTTTACCTCGTTTCTTATTATGTCTATGCCACGATCATCACTTGCATTTAAGTTAAGTATATTCTGTTTCCAAGAATCACCATAAAGTTCTCTGGCAGCTACTAATATTAAAGAAGTTTTTCCAACACCAGCCGGGCCTGTAAAAAGAAGATTTGTTAAATTCTTTTTTTCAATCATAGCCTTTATTCTTTTAACTATTTCAACCTGACCAACTAGCTCATTAAATGTTTTAGGTCGATACTTCTCAGTCCATATTCTTTCTTGCATTTTTATTTAAGAAAGCCACAAAACATGGTTTATATAATTTTGTATAAAGAAAAATAAAGAAGAAAAAATAGAATTTAAGGATTAGAATTCTTCTGAATCTTCATATGATTCTTCAGTTTCTTCGGAACCTTCCTTAGCTTCCTCAGAACCTTCTTCAGTTTCTTCGGAACCTTCCTTAGCTTCCTCAGAACCTTCTTCAGTTTCTTCGGAACCTTCCTCTTTAGGCTTAGCGTTTCCAATAACTTCTGCAAAACCTACCTTTCTAAGGACTTTGTTAACCCTTACCATTACCTTTTCTCCTGCTTTGGTTCCAGGTACAAAAAGTACGAAGCCTTTTACCTTTGCAATTCCATCACCTTTTTCACCTACAGCTTCTATGGTTACTTCTAATTCTTCACCAACCCTAACGGGCGCAAAACCGCTTTCTCTTCTAGGGCCACTACTAAATCTATCTCTGCTGTCTCTACTATCTCTGCTGTCTCTACTTCTATTTCCACCGTACATATATACACTCTCCTATGTTATCTATTTCAATTAACCGTATCTAGAAGTTCAGAATTAACTTCCAAACATACTAAATATGGTTAGGCTTTAAACTGTTTATATCTATTTATAAAGCTTTTGTGCTTATTTTAACTAACCTTTAGGACAAAAGATTTTTAAAAACACTCCTTATTGGATAATGAATGGTTTACAATCCTCAAAAGCTAGAACCTGAAATATTAGAATTCTGGGATAAGAAAGAAATATACAAAAAAATTAAAGAAAAGACAAAGAAAAGTAAAAAGTTCTATTTTGTTGATGGTCCTCCTTATACTACTGGTGCAATTCATGTAGGTCATGCATGGAATAAATCATTGAAGGATAGTTTCTTAAGAATTAAAAGAATGCAAGGCTTCAATGTACACGATCAACCTGGTTTTGATATGCACGGTTTACCAATAGAGGTACAAGTGGAAAAGAAGCTTGGTTTTGAAGATAAAAGAGAGATTATTTCTAAATTAGGCATTGCTAGGTTTATTGAAGAATGTGAAAAATATGCTATAGAACAAATGTATCCGATGATAAAGGATTTTAAAAGAATTGGGGTATGGATGGATTGGGATAATCCTTATTTGACTATTAAAAATGAATACATAGAAGGAACATGGTATGCATTAAAGAAGGCACATGAAAATGGTTTCCTATATGAAGGAAAAAAAGCAATGACTTGGTGTCCAAGATGTGCTACTGCATTAGCAAAGCATGAATTGGAATATGAAACAGTAAAAGATGATTCTATCTTTGTAAAATTTGAATTGGCAAATAAAAAGAAGGAATTTTTAATAGTCTGGACAACTACACCATGGACAATTCCTTTTAACCTTGCAATAATGGTTAATCCAGATGTTGATTATGTAAGGGCCAAAGTAAATGATGAAGTCTGGATTCTTGCAAAGGCTTTGACAGGATCTGTAATTAAAGTAGTAGCTGGTGTAGATAGCTATAAAGTATTAGAAGAATTTAAGGGTGAAAAATTAGAAGGTTTAGGGTATATTCATCCATTTGAAAAAGAAATAGATTTTAAGAAATTAGCGAATTCAGAAAAGCTGCATACAGTTGTTCTTTCCTCAGAATATGTAAGCTTAGATGCAGGTTCTGGATTAGTCCATTGTGCTCCAGGTTGCGGCCCAGAAGATTTTGAAGTAGGTAAGAAGAATAAATTAATTCCATTTAATGAGGTTGATGAAAATGGATTCTTTTCTGATAAAATGGGTAAGTTTACTAGTTATAGGGCTAAGGTTGATGATTATAAATTCATTGAAGAGCTAGAAAGTAAGAATGCTTTAATTGCTAAGACAGAGGTTGAACATGAATATGCTCATTGCTGGAGATGTAAAACCCCCATAATCTATCGAACAACACTGCAATGGTTTATTGCTGTTGAAAAGATAAAGAAAAAGATGGTTGAAGATAATAAAAAAATAAAATGGCAACCAGATTGGGCAGGAAACAGGTGGTTTAATTCTTGGTTAAATGATCTGCAAGATTGGTGTATTTCAAGACAAAGATTCTGGGGGATTCCTTTGCCAATATGGAAATGTTCTTGTGGTTATTATGAAGTTATAGGAACAAGAGAGGAATTGAAAAAATTAACTAAAAAAATTCCAGATAATCTTCATAGACCATGGATTGATAAGGTAACTATAAAATGTAAAAAATGTAAATCTGAAATGTGTCGAGTTGAAGATATACTTGATGTATGGATGGATTCTGGTGCTGCTCCATGGGCACCTTTAAATTATCCTTCTGAAAAAAAAGAATTTGATAGATTATGGCCAATGGATTTTATATTAGAAGGTAAGGATCAGATTCGGGGTTGGTTTAATTCCTTAATGTGTTTGTCCTCTGTTTCTTTTGGTTTACCTTCTTATAAAGCGGTTTATATGCATGGCATGATAATGGATACTGAAGGCAGAAAAATGTCTAAAAGCCTTAAGAATATAATTTCTCCTTATGAGGTTATAGACCAATATGGTGCAGATTCTATGCGTTATTATATGATTTCTGGGACAAATCCCGGTTTAGATTTAAATTATAACTTTGATGATATGAAGATAAAATATAGAAATCTTACTGTGCTTTATAATGTTGCCAATTATTTAATTGACTACTCTAGTTTTGATAATATAAATCCTTCTAAATTAAAGATAGATGTAAAAAAACTTGATATTGAAGAGCTTTACATATTTTCTAAGTTGAATGTTAATATTAAGAAAATAAAAGAAGCTATTGAAGAATTTAGATTAAATGAAATTCCTGGTTTGGTTGAAGATATAATTTTAGAATTGAGTAGATTTTATATGCAATTAACAAGAGAAAAATTATCTTCTGGGAATGATGAAGAGAAAAGAATTGTTCTTTATACAATTTATAATATTTATCTTGAGCTGCTTAAATTAATGGCGCCAATTACCCCATTTATAACAGAATCAATTTATCAAGAATTAAAGTCTAAATTTGGTTTGAAAGAAGAAAGTATACATTTATTTAATTTCCCCGAAGAAAATAAGAAGTTAGTTGATGAAAAATTAATAGAAGAAATTGAAATTTCTAAAGATATAATACAAAATCTTTTAGCTTTAAGAGAAAAAGCACAATTAGGTGTAAGATGGCCTCTCAAGGAAGCAATGATTAAGACAAATGATAATAAAATAAAAGAAGCTGTTGAAAAACTTAATAATTTAATTAAAAGACAGACTAATATTAAAAAAGTTTCTGCTGTTACTGAAGTAAAAGGCCTTAAGAGTGAAATTAAACCAGATTTTAATAAGTTAGGACCAATATTTAAGGATAAAACCTCTAAGCTAATTGGTGCTATGTCTATGATAAGCTCAGAGTCTATTATGCGTGAGATAGAGAAAAAAGGAATCTATAAGTTAAGGGTTGATAAGGATGTTTTTGATATTAAAAAAGAGTATTTGACAGTAAGTGAAGCCTTGCCATTACACATGAAAAGTTTAGATGTGAAAAATGATTCATTTTATATAAATACAGAATTAACACCAGAACTTGAATCAGAAGGTTTCTATAGAGAGGTTACTAGAAGGATCCAGGATTTAAGAAAAAAAGCAGGTTTGAAGAAAAAAGATAAGATTGAATTAGTTATTAGAACATTATACGATGATTTAGAACACTGGAAGAAAGATATTCAAGAAAAGACCTCTGCTTCCAAGATATTAATAACAAATAGGGAAGTTGATGATTCTAAGTATATGTATAAAGTTAAAGAGAAGATAAGACTAAAGGAATTTGAACTAATGTTTAATGTTATCTAAGCTTATTTTTTATATAATTTTTGCAACTCGTCCATATCGGATAAATTTCTTCCGTCAAAACGCTTAGTATTTATCTTTGGTAAATATATAAAAAATTCATTATTACCTTTATTAACATAAATCTCTATTTTTGGTTCTTTATCACAGGTTAATGTAACTAAATCTGCCAAACCATCATTATTAAAATCAGCAACAACGACTTTTTTGCATGAATTCTCCAGGTTTTTATTTATACTATAAAACCCATATCCAACAATAGCGCCAATTACTATTTGTCCCCATAAAAGTTTAGTCCATGTAAGACCTCTTGACATTTTTAATCACATCCCTTAATTTTATTAAACTTTAATTTGCCATATGCCACTAACCCATATTTTACTATTTTCCCACCGATTCTATTTTTTGATTCTTTAATATCGTTTGACATTTTTATTCCTCCATAAGTTCTAACTAACAACCTCTTCTAATTTTTTAAGCTCATCATTATCTATTATTAACTATTTGATAGTTAATCTTCTTTATAAGGATATCTTTATAAACTTTACTAATAGTTTAAATCATGCTTATTTTCATAAAATCTATAGGGGGAATTTTAAATGGCAAAGCAAAGGGCAAAGAAGGAAATAAAACTACAAAATATTGTTGCAACAACTTCTTTAGAACAAGATATTCCATTAATAAAACTAGCTGAGACATTACCAAATACAGAATATAATCCAGAGCAATTTCCAGGTTTAGTTATGCGTATAAAAGAACCTAAAACATCTGCATTAATATTTAGCTCTGGTAAAGTGGTTTGTACAGGCGCTAAATCAATGAAAAAAGTAAAAGAAGCAATTGCTGCAATAGTTAAGAATGTAGAGAAGATAAAAATAAAGGTACAAGTAAAGAAGTTAGTTATAAAAGTACAGAACATGGTTGCATCTGGAAGTATTGGAATGGATTTAAATCTCAATCAATTGGCTATGACCTTAGAAAATACAGAATATGAACCAGAGCAATTTCCGGGTTTAGTTTATAAATTAGCAGACACAAGGGCAACATTCTTGCTTTTCAGTAATGGAAAAATAGTATGTACAGGAACAAGATCAGAAAAGAAACTTCATGAGGCTGTTGATAAATTAATTGTAAATCTTCAAAAATTAGCTAAAAAGAAGTAATTTCTTTTATTATTTTCTACCATAATAAACTTTATAACTAGATCATAATAGCTAGAAGTAATAAGGGGGGGAATGGTTTTTTCTAATTAAAATGGAAGTTTTAGAACAAATTGAAAAATTTAGAGATATTTTTGAAGCTAATTATAAGAGAGAAATCCATGAGATAGTAACTACGAGTAAAAAATCTTTGGCAGTAGATTTTATGCTTTTAGCTGAATTTGAACCGGACTTAACTGAATTATTACTTAGTCAACCTGAAGACGCCATTAAAGCAGCTGAACAAGCCTTAGGTGAAATGGATATTGGAGATAAAGATATTCGAGTTAGGTTTTTTAACCTCCCGCCAACCCAAAGGGTTACTATTCGTGATATTCGTTCAGAGCATATAAATAAGTTCTTAACATTTGATGGAATAATAAGACAATCATCAGATGTAAGACCACAGGTAGTTTCTGCAAAATTTGAATGTCCTAGTTGTGGTAATACAATTTCAATATTACAATTAGATACAAAATTTAAAGAACCCTCGAGATGCTCTTGTGGCAGGCGAGGAAGTTTTAGGTTATTAAAAAAGGAATTAGTTGATGCCCAAAGATTAGTAATAGAAGAGTCACCTGAATCTTTAGAAGGTGGTGAACAACCAAAAAGACTTTCTGTTTTCCTAAAAGAAGATTTAGTAGAGCCTAAAATGGAAAAAAGAACAACACCAGGAAGTAAAGTTCGGGTAGTTGGTATAATAAAAGAGCAACATGTTATGCTACCAGGTAATGTTCAATCTGTAAGACTTGATTTATATGCAGATGTTAATTTTATAGAACAAATTGAAAAAACATTTGAAGAATTTGAAGTAAGTCTTGAGGATGAGAAAGAAATTCATGAATTAGCTAAAGATCCATTAATCTATGAACGTTTGTTAAAATCAATTGCTCCATCAATTTATGGTCATGAAGGCATAAAAGAAGCATTAGTTCTACAGTTAATGGGTGGTGTTAAAAAAGAAAGACCTGATGGGAACATAACAAGAGGCGATATGCATATTTTGTTAGTTGGCGATCCTGGAGCAGCCAAATGCGTTCATGGTGATACACGAGTTAATTTAAGTAATGGCGAGATTCGAGATATTAAAACCTTAGTTGAAGAAAATTTAAATGAAAATAATACCTGTGATGATGGATATTTTAAAGAGGTTGATTTTAAGCTGCCTTCTTTAGATCTTAATTGTAAAAATAAAAACAATATATGCAACTATGTTTGGAAAAGAACCTCACCAGAATACCTTTATAAAATAAAAACTAAAACAAGCAATGAAATAATAGTAACACCAACCCACCCAATGTTTGTTACTAATAATGGACTTGTCTTTTCTAAGCACAGTAAGGATTTAACAGTAGGTGAGTTTATTGCAAGTCCAAGGAGATTGGAATTAAATACAAAAATACAAGAAATAGATTTTACTATTGAGAGAACTAAAGCCCATAATGGGGTTCATATTAGTATTCCCAAATATTGCGATTCTAACTTAGGAAGATTTTTGGGCTATATAATATCGGAGTCATATGTTAGGCATACTGGTACATCTGGAGAAACAACCTTTACAAACAGTAATGAATTATTACTACAAGACTTTAAAAATTTAGTAAAATCTTTATTTAATGTAGAAGGCAGTCTTAGGCTTAGAAGAAATAAAACTTATGTGATAAGAATAACCTCTATAGAGTTACTAAGGTTTTTAGAGAAGATTGATGGAAGTTTATTAAAAAATGCAAAATATAAACAAATACCGAAGGTTATACAAAGATCTCCAAATTTTGTATTAAAAGAGTTTATTAAATCTTTATTTGATGGAGAAGCATCAGTATCTAAAAATAAACGTGCAATAGTTGTTGTTTCAGCTAGTAAGAGTCTTATATATGACTTAAGAACCTTGTTGTTGAGATTTGGTATTATATCTCAGACATGTAAGACTACTGGTTATGCGCAAAATACGAAATTAAAAATAAGGCGCGATTATTGGAAATTAACAATTTCTGGAAAGGAGATTAAGAAATATGCTAAAGAGATAGGATTTACCTCTATAGAAAAACAAAAAAGATTATCCGATTTAATAAATAGTGATAAGGTTTATAATACAAATATTGATGTGGTTCCTGGAATTTCTAAACTTTTAAAGAAATTAAGAAGACTATTAAGACTAACGCAGTTTGATATGGGAATTTCTAGAACAACTTACCAGCATCTTGAAAGAGGTGATAGGAATCCTTCTAGAAAAGTCTTAAAATTGATAGTAAAAAAGATAAAAGAAAGACTTGATTATTTAAGTTTAATTTTAGATAAGAATATAGCTATAGATTTAAAGAAAATAAGAGAAGAATTAAACTTAAGCCAGGAATCTTTAGCAACTATTTCAAATTGTTCACAAACCCTAATTTCACAATATGAACTTAAAAAAGTGAATGCTGTAAAACAAGAAGAATTACAGAAATCCCTATTAAATATTATAAAGAACCTTATTTATGATAAACATCTAATTAGTTTAGTTAAAAATCTTGAAACTCTAGCTTATTCAGATATATTTTGGGATCAAATTAAGTCTATAGAAAAGATAAAGTCAGATCAAGAATATGTTTATGATTTAACAGTAAATAATGTTCATAATTTTATTGCAAATAATCTTTTTGTACATAATTCCTCTCTATTAATGTTCCTATCAAAAGTAGCACCAAAAGCAAGATATGTTTCTGGAAAGGGAACAAGTGCTGCCGGTATTACAGCTTCGGTAGTTAAGGATGAATTTTTAAAGGGTTTTGCATTAGAGGCTGGGGCATTAGTTTTGGCTAATGGTGGATTTTTAATGCTTGATGAGATGGACAAGATGGCTGCAGAAGATACTAGTGCATTACATGAAGCAATGGCACAACAAAGAATTTCAATTTCAAAAGCTAATATTCAGGCGACACTGAAAGCGGAGACAACAATATTGGCAGCTGCAAATCCAAAGTTTGGAAGATTCAATCCTTATGAAGTAATTGCTACACAAATTAATCTACCTCCAGCATTAATTAATAGATTTGATTTAATATTTCCAGTTAGGGATTTACCAAATAGGGAGTTAGATAGTAAAATTGCTTCGCATGTTTTAAGATTACAAAAAAATCCTGAAGGGGCTAAATCAGAAATACCGATACCATTAATTAAAAAATATATCTCGTATGCAAGGCAAAAAATCAAACCTGTATTGTCTGAAGAAGCAATAGAAGAAATACATTCATTTTATGTTGCCTTAAGAAATTCTGTTAGTGGTGGTGATGTAGCTGTTAGACCTATTCCAATATCAGCGAGACAGCTAGAAGCATTAGTAAGATTAGCAGAAGCCAATGCAAAGATAAGGTTTAGTAGTGAGGTTACGTTAGATGATGCAAGAAAAGCTATAAGTTTGTTAAAAAAATGTTTAATAGAAGTAGGGATGGATAAAGAGACAGGACAGATTGATATTGATATTATTTCAACTGGAATTTCTACTAGGCAAAGAAGTAAAATATGGATTATAAGGGAAATAATAGAAGAGTTAGGCAAAAGATTTGAAGAAGGAGTTCCATTTAATGAAATAGTTCAAGCAGCAAAAGAAAAAAATATAGTTGAAAGGGATGTTGAAGAGGTAATATCTAAGTTAGAAAGGGAAGGTGATTTGTTTCATCCTAGACCTAATTCCTTTGCAATAACTAAAAGACCAACATGATACAAAAACGAAATACTGCTTACAAGGTTTGGATAGCTGATTTAATTAATAATGAATACATAGAACAACAAGGGGAATTTGAATCAAATTATGTTTTAATAAAAGATAAGAAGGTTTCAAGAATAAATATAATTGCTAATGTAATTTTTGTTTATACAACACCAGATAATAGTTATATGTCAATAACCTTAGATGATTCTAGTTGTAATATAAGGATTAAATCGTGGGGGGAAGATACTAGTGTTTTGAAAGATATTAAATTAGGTGATGTAGTTAATGTTATTGGAAAGGTAAGAAAATACAATAATGAAGTGTATATATTGCCTGAATTTGTTAAGGTTCTAGATAATTTAAATTGGGAATTAGTAAGAAAATTAGAACTTTTAAAGGAATATGGAAAGCCAAAGATTATTACAGTTGTTTCAAGTGAAGAAGTAATTTCAAATGTAAATGAAAATTTACAAATAATAGAAGAAACCATAGAAAATGTTCCCTTTGTTAGGGGTATTAATATAGAATCTAAGCAAAAGATAATTGAAGCTATTAAAAAACTTGATTTGGGAAATGGGGCTAAAGTGGATGATGTTGTTAGTAATTCTGGATTAAATAATCAAGAGACTGAGGAGATTATTAAAAAATTGCTTGAAGAAGGGGAAATATACCAACCTAGGCCCAGTTATCTGAAATTGATTGATTAGTGTGTTGTCCTGAATTAACTTCCCCTCTATGATTTGAGTTGACATTCTTATTCATAATTATTTCCTCCCTTTGTCTAGGAAAGCCTGATAGGGTGTTCTTAAATGACCATTTTCCAGGCTCATGTGTGGTCTTTTATGATTATAGAACTCA
>Ga0209515_10002684_pt1 | contig 26864 bp, 34 predicted proteins | sample Subgroupgradi54m_FD_187454 | JGI IMG/M metagenome (GOLD analysis project Ga0209515, IMG submission 187454) | Subsurface groundwater microbial communities from S. Glens Falls, New York, USA - GMW60B uncontaminated upgradient, 5.4 m (SPAdes)... ... | reverse complement strand
CAATTCTTCTTTGGATTTCTCAGTGAGAAGGATTTGACCTGTTTCCACAATATGTGATAACGGCCAAATCCGGATTTCTTGAAGGGATTCCTTCAGAGGGCTAAATAATTACCATTAAACCTAGTCGAAGTTCCGTAATTGACAATTTATAGTAAATAAGCTATATTTTGTCATGATTCCCATCGGCGATCAGATCTACTTAAGAAGGCTGGAGCAGCGGCTCACCCAGGAAGAACTGGCCAAGCAGGCCGGAATTCCCCAGCCCAACCTTTCCAATATTGAAAAGGGCAAGCAGGATCTCACCGTTTCCACGCTTAGAAAGATAGCGTTCGCTTTGTCCGTCCCTCCCGGTGAGTTTTTTTCAGACGACAAAACAAAATCTCAAAAGATCTCGTTGAGCCGGCGAAAGATTTGAAAAAATGGGGAAGCGATTGCGCGGGGTGAACTGAAATCCTTGGAGCCGGCAGAACGGGAAATAGCCGGGCTGTTTCAACACGTCATTCCGCGCCGGGGAAAAGTGGGGGTGAGAGCACTCAACCGGGCCTGGCTTGAACTTAGAAAAAGATTTGACCCTCGGGAAATGAACAGTTTGTATGAGCGTGTTGAAGAATATAAATTCCGAAACCCATGAACAAACGCCAGATCGATTTATTTTTTAAGACCCTCGACCAAGAACTTGGTTTCAAGGCAACAGTTATCGTAACCGGCGCCAGCGCGGGTTCGTTGATGGGACACGTCCGGCCCAGTTTTGATATCGACTTTGAGATCCGGCTTGTGAAAAAGAATGCTCAAGTGAGAGCCAGGCTCGAATCAGCCGTTGATAAAGCTGCCAAAGTAGCCGGCGTAGCCGTCAATTTTTCTGAAAATATGGGCGGCTGGTCCAGAGTGAATTATCTCGATTACCGGAAAACGGCGGTCTCCTATAAAATATTCGGCAAGGTGAAGGTTAAGCTTATGGCTCCAGAATATTGGACCATCGGAAAAATGGCCCGCTTTTTGGAGCTGGACATTCAAGATATGGTAAAAATTATCCGCAAAAAGAAACTCAAACCGGAACGGCTCATTCGCATTTGGAAAAAAGCCATCCGTTCAAGCGACCTGTCCCTCGAGCTTGGCCAGTTCCGCGATCACATCGTTTATTTTCTTAAATACCACGGAAAAAAACTGTGGGGCCGTAAAACAGACATTTCCGCCCTCGTCAGACGATTCAAAAAAGAATTCTGATGAGAATCTGGGGCCTCTCGCCGCGACAGTTGTGCCGGCAACATTTGCTCAGCGAACATATCTGGAGCTCCGTTGCATTTGGACCATTCTGACCGAAGGCCGGAAAGGTTATTCCCGGCACCCTGAAACTTTACACTGGCGGGGGAAATTAAAAGCGCTATACTTGAGGCACGACGCCCTCGTCACAGAAATGGGGAAGCGCGGTTACCGGCACAAAACTCTGCTGGACAAACGATTATCCAAAGGAAGCCGCGTTCAAAACGTTTTGATTCATACGAAACAGGAACAAATCCAAATTCTGAAACAGAAAAAATGTTATTGTGGGGCAACGTAGAGGAGAAACTGTGAAAACAAAATACATATATGTTCTGATCTTGGCTACGGTTTTAATTGTGGGGGGCTTGTCCGGCTGCGGAGTGGCCGTGGTTGAAGACGGCCAAACCGGAGTCAAAGCGGATTTCGGAAAAATAAAAGACCAACCTTTGAGCACCGGCTGGCATATTTATTTTCCGCTGTTTACCTGGATTGAAGTTTGGAACGTAAAAACCCAGGAGCTTAAAGAAACTGCGAGCGTCCCTTCTGCCGAAGGTTTGATTGCGGAGCTTGACGTTTCGGTTTTATTTAATGTCCCCGCGGACAAAGCGGTCCTGATCCGCAAAACGATTGGCGCTAATTTCGGCCAAACCGTGCTTGAACCGTATATTCGTGAATCCATTCGAAACGTGGTGAGCGGATATTCAGTCAAAGCGCTCTACAGCGTAGAAGGCCGGTCTGAAATTGGACAAAAGATCCTTGCTTTCTTGAAAAGCAAGCTGGAAAACCGCGGCATTCTGATTCAAGACGTGCTGTTGCGTGACGTACGGCTTCCCGCGGTGTTTTCTCAAAGCATCGAAATCAAATTAAAAACAGAACAAGAAGCGCTCCAAAAAGAATTTGAACTTCAAAAAGCCAAAAAGGACGCTGAAATTGCCGTCACGCGCGCTGAAGGCGTGGCCAAGAGCAATAAAATCATCGCCGACAGCGTCAATGAAAATTATCTGCGCTACCGCTGGGTCGAAGGACTTCAATCGAGTGAAAAACAGGTTGTTTACGTTCCGACCGAAGCCAATCTGCCAATTATGGAAGCCAGCCGCTGGAGCAATTTCGAAAAAACAAGAGTAAAAGAGTAAGTGTTCAAGGTCTCTAAACACGCCGCTTAAACAGTCGCAAAAAACAGCAGGCTGAATAAAATAATTTTTCCGCTATAATAACGTCCTACTTGCGCTTTGCGCGCAAGTTCTGCGCTGGGCGATCCAGTGAAGATTGCCTCAGCGACCGTCCCGCAACAACACAGACGACTTCTATGGTCGTCACGTTGTAGTGTTTGAGTGTCTGCTCAAGCACAGTTCTAACCTTCCGATTCATTTATAGTTGGTTAGGGCAGTACTTGAATATCGATTCAAGTGCAGCAGCAACTCCCGCAAAAACTCATAGGAGAATTCTATGAAAACTCTAGTTTCAAACGCCGGGATAGTAACGTTTGACGTTATTAACGAAATACGTTACTATTTAGTCAATTGATCCGGTCGTTCGCATGTTCTCAGACCGAAGCTTTGTTTTACCGGAACAAGGTGAGAAAGATTCCAAGTGATCTTCAGAGAACGGCGCTTAGGAAATTGCGAATGTTGGATGCCGCAATCCGGTTAGACGATTTGGCGGTGCTGCCCGCCAACCGCTTGGAAAAGTTAAGAGGCGATCGAAAGGGGCAGTACAGCATTCGGATTAACGACCAATGGAGGATATGTTTTTATTTTTCAAACTCAGAAGCGTTCAATGTTGAAATCACTGATTATCATTAGGAGAGAAAAATGGCTTCACACAAATTAAAATCAGTGCACCCGGGTGAAATATTGGCTGAGGAATTTCTCAACCATTTAGGCATCAGCCAATACCGCTTGGCGAAGGACATTCATGTTCCAGCCAGGCGTATTAATGAAATTATTCAGGGCAAGAGGGCCATTTCTGCTGATACGGCTTTGAGACTGAGCAAGTACTTCAGAAATTCCGCCGAATTTTGGCTGAACCTGCAGGCCCGCTACGATCTTGAAGTGCAAAAGGAAGCGATCGCTTCGATCTTGAAACAAGTCAAGGTCTCTAAACACGCCGCCTAAACATTTTCAAAAACCCACAGGTTGAATAAAAGAATTTTTCCGCTAGAATAAGGTGGCAATCGTGGTTTTAGAAATTACGCCCCACCCGTATTAGGAGAATGACGATGAAAAAAAATATAAGGCCTGCGAAACAGTACGCGAAACTGTCGACCGGAGAGGTCATTAGCATGCTTCGCGAACTCAAAGGTTGGACGCAAGAGGAACTTGCCAAGCGATCCGGGATTAGTCCGACCAACCTCAGTTTGCTTGAAAACGACCGGGTGGAAATCGGCAAAAAACGCGTGGAACAGCTCGCCAAGGCTTTCGGCGTTCACCCTGCAATTATCATGTTTCCCGAGCACGAAGCTCGGGAAATTCAAAAAGCGGCGTAATGAATGACCAACACGTCACGGGCTTTACCCTTCATTTTAATTTCATTCCTATCCATTTTTCTTTCCACTCAAACGTTTGCAGCGTCTCCCAAGGCAGCCTCGGAGAAGACCTCGGAGTCTTCCCGAGCAGTATTTGAGGCAAAGGCCTCAAATGTTGAAACGTATGACCAGCTCGTGCAAGCTATTCGCCAAGTACAAGCTGCGAGCGCACAACGGGTGAAGCAGGAAAAAGTTCGGCTGGCGTGGGAAACGGGGAAACTCATTAATGAACATATTCTTAAAAATAAAGAACGAGCAGATTACGGAGAGAAAGTAATTATCCGGCTTGCTAAAGATTTAGGAACGAGCGAAACAGAGTTACGATATATGTTGGATTTTGCCAGGAGTTATCCAATTCATCCGATATCGGATGAATTGACCTGGTCTGATTACCGCGAGTTATTGTCTTTGAATGACGCAAAGGAGCGCGAGCAACTTGCGGCTCGGGCAAAAAAAGAAAAATGGGATACAAACCGAATCCGTAAAGAGATCAGGCAAGTCAATGCTTCAAAATCGGGCAAGAATTTGCCGTCAGAATTTTTAGAAGCAAAACCCGGAAAAGTGGGCGTTTATCGTGTGATCAAAGCAACAGCCGGGCCTTACGCAGGTCAGCTTGCTTTGGATTTAGGATTTTCTAATTACCTGAGCCTCGATAGTTTATTATCGAGGCGATGGCCCCAAGAGTCCCGTAAGGGACGCGATCTGGTTACCCCTTTCAAAGAAGGCGATCTTGTGAAATGGAATGTAGGGGCGCGGTCACCGCGCCCGGGCGAGGAAACCTCGCCCCTACAAAAAGCGTCTGCCGCCGCCTTTGACGATTTATACACCTACCGCGCTTACGTGGTCAAAGTAATTGATGGCGACACGTTCACCGCCATTATTGATTTGGGCTTTGAATTCGTCACGGAACAGAAACTTCGTCTGCGCGCGCTCGACGCTCCCGAAATCGATACGCCCGAAGGACAAGCCGCCAAAGCTTTTGTGGAATCGTCATTGCGAGGCAGTAAGTCAGGCAAGGCCGAAGCAATCTCAGCGCCCATTCTCATTAAAACCGTCAAATCCGACAAGTACGACCGCTACCTTGCCGACGTTTTTCTGCCGCTACGAAGTGTCAAAACTTCGAGCAGCGGTACTCGTGCCACAAAGCACGAGTATACACAGGCCACGTATCTGAACAACGAACTCCTCAAACGCAAGTTGGCGGTTAGAGTAGAATGAAATCTGTCCCCTGCAGAACCGGTACCGGAATTACACAATTTCACTGGAAGTTTCAAATGAGCCCGCAATTTTTTCCGGGTGTGAACAAAGGTGAACCCGCTGTGCTTTATTGTTTCATTTTTCTTTACATCGCTTGCCGCGGCGCTGTGTTATTGTGGTGCTTGGACAAGAAAAAGTAACCTGAACCCCGCCAAAGAGCTGGAAATAGGTCTACGTTTCCTGCTTATGATCTCCCCTTGATATTGTTGTATTTATATACTACACTTGTTGTACTTTATGACTTCAAGCTTCTATTTGCTTCATTTAGTCAGGCCACCGCTGAAACATAAACTCTTAATTTATTTTCTCACTCAGCCGCCCGAAACCAGTTTGTACCTTCGCCAAATTGCCGTTCGTCTCAATCTGGACCCCGCCAATCTTTCAAGAGAGCTCAGAAAGCTGGAGAAAGAAGGTATTTTTATTTCTAAAAAGCAGGGCAATCAAAAATATTTTTCGCTGAATCAAACCTATCCTCTTTATGAAGAGCTTAAATCGATTGCCCGGAAAACATTTGCCAAGCAGCGGGAAACCGTGCTTTCAAGTGAAGTCAAACCGAAAGGGGCTAAACATTCTGAACTTTATGTTATTGCTGGTCCAAACGGAGCAGGGAAGACCATGTTTGCGAAAAAATTTTTACCTGATTATGTCCATTGCAAGCAATTTGTAAATGCTGATTTAATCGCCTCAGGCCTTTCACCATTTTCTCCTGAAATGGCAGCGCTTTCAGCTGGAAAACTTCTCATCAGAAAAATCGAAGAGTTGGCCGGGAAGGGAGTGGATTTCGGTTTTGAGACGACACTTTCCGGAAAAAGTTATGTTCCGTTTCTCAAGCAATTACGGGAGAAGGGTTATCAGATTCATCTTTTCTTTCTCTGGATTCCCACTTTAGCGCTTGCTCTTGCCCGTATTCGGGACCGGGTCCAAAGAGGAGGACATGATATTCCGGAGTCAGTGGTTCGGCGAAGGTTCTATAAGGGAATCAAAAATCTATTCCATCTTTATCAGCCTTTGCTTGATTCTTGGATGCTCTTTGATAATTCAGGAACAGAACCTCATTTGATTGCGGGAGAAAATGAAGATTTTAAAGTAGTTATTGATGAAGAACGTTATGATAGAATTCGAAAGATTGCGGAGGGCAGATGAAACAAAAACAGAATCAAATTTTTCCGCTGGCCAGACTCGCCGAGAAAGCATTAAAAGAAGCGGTCAGGGAAACAGTGAAAGACCACGAGCGGACTGGCCATCTGCTTGCTGTTTGGCGCAATGGTGCAGTCAAGTTAGTTTCCGCAAAGCAACTTCTGCGGAAAAAATAGAACTAAAAAAAGTGACAGGTCACTCTAAAAAGTGCTGTCACTTTAATTTTTCTATTATGTTAACCCCCCATAAAACCGAAGAAGTGAAATACACGGAAGACCAAATACAGGTGTGCATTGCTTTACTTCACGATTTGGTCGAAAACAGCGCTCAGTTTACGCAACTCTCTAAAGAGCAGAAGATTGAGCTTCTTAAAGTTGCCGGGCAATTGTCCCGTCCGGACCGGGACCAAATTCGCTTAAGAGGAAAATACGCGCGCCGGCTCAACCGGAAAAAAAATTTCGATTATGAACGTAAAGCCCGGAAAGCGACCGGGATTCGAAGCGCCAGGGAAGCCGTCCAATTTACGGCACCCAAACACATTACAAATCCAAACACTGAAAGTGGCTCCAGAGATCTTGAATTAATTAACCCCCGCGACTGTTATATCTGTAAAAAAGATTTCACGCGGCTTCACTTCTTCTATGATGCCATGTGTCCTTCCTGCGCCGATTTGAACTACTCAAAACGTTTTCAGACGGCTTCACTCAACGGGCAGCTTGCTTTAATTACCGGCTCGCGCCTGAAAATCGGTTACCAAACAACTCTGATGATGCTCCGAGCCGGGGCCCACGTGATTGCAACGACCCGGTTTCCTGTGGATTCTGCGCTTCGTTACTCGCGTGAAGAAGATTTTGACGAGTGGAAAACGCGGCTTCATATCTACGGCTTAGATTTGAGGCATACGCCCAGTGTTGAAATTTTTTGTCGTTATATCGAACAGAAATATGACCGCCTGGATCTTTTGATTAACAACGCGGCGCAAACCGTCAGGCGCCCGCCTGGTTTTTACGCGCATTTAATGGCGAATGAATCTTTACCGTTTCAAGAATTGCCCCCGAATGTTCAGCCGCTGCTTCGGCCCTTTGAGGAATGTAAAAAACAGCTGATGTCTCAACCGCAGTTTCGAAATACGACGGAGCTTGCGGTCCATTGGAACGGAAGAATGCCTGGAATGGGTTTGTGCGCCTCAGCCGAGCTTTCTCAAATTCCTTATGTGCACGATCACACGCTGCCGGCGGAAAAAGTGTTTCCGAAAGGAAAGTTGGACGCCGATTTACAGCAAGTGGATCTTCGCGAGACGAACAGCTGGCGGCTCCGCTTGGGTGAAATTCAAACCGCAGAGATGATTGAACTCCAGCTCGTCAATGCCATCGCGCCTTTCGTCCTGTGTAATAAATTATCCAACCTCATGAAACGCGACTTCACCGGACAAAAACATATTGTCAATGTCTCTGCTATGGAAGGAAAGTTTCACCGGTTCACCAAAACGGACCGGCATCCGCACACCAATATGGCCAAGGCGGCGCTGAACATGTTGACCCACACTTCAGCCAGTGATTTAGCGAAATCCGGAATTTTTATGAACGCCGTCGACACCGGATGGGTGACGGATGAAGATCCTTTTATGCTTTCTATGGCGAAACAACAGATGCATGACTTTCAGCCGCCTCTGGATATCGTGGACGGCGCAGCCCGAGTTTGCGATCCATTTTTTAACGGAATTCTTACGGGCAAACATTGGTGCGGAAAATTCTTGAAGGATTATTTTCCAGTCGATTGGTAATGGATTATGCAATGAACCTATCCCGGCGCAAATTTCTGCGCTTTGTTCTTCTTGCCGCGATCGGCGCTCTCGCGTGGTATTTTCACCATACGGGATTCCTTCAGAAAACGCTCGATTGGATCACTTCGTCTGGAGCTCTTGGCCCTGTGATCTTTGTAGGAGTCTATGCCTTGACCTGCGTTTTTTTCATTCCTTCCTTCATCTTCACTTTTTCATCAGGTGTGCTGTTCGGTTTCTGGAAGGGGATTCTGCTGAGTCTGACAGGAATAGGACTTGGATCCCTCGCTGCTTTTTTTATCGGCCGTTACCTGGCCCGCGATTTTGTCGCACGACGGTTTTCAGGAAACAAGGAATTTTCGATGCTCACGCAGGCAGCCCGAAAAAAAGGATGGAAAATTGTGGCTTTGGCGAGGCTTTCTCCCATTTTTCCTTTTTTGATCGGTAATTACGCCTTTGGGATTACGAACATTCCTGCTTCGCATTATTTGGGGGCGTCGTTACTCGGGACCCTTCCGTCAGCTGCGCTTTACACGTATCTTGGAACTTTACTGGGCGACCTAACTGCACTCGGCGCATCAGGGCGCACACGAACGTGGCAGGAGTGGATTTTTTTAGTGGTTGGCCTGATCAACACGGTTTTGCTTTCGTATTATCTGCGCCGTTTTGCCCAAAAAGCCCTCTCCGAATAAGGGAAATTTAAAAATTTTAGAATTTTGCATTCATTGAAAGATTCAGTAAGGGCGTTCTTGTAAAAGGGAATTTCTAAACGTACAATACAGCCCATTAACCAGGGACATTCATGAAAGTTAATCATATTTCCTACCGAAGTATTTGGGTGAAGCCGGGTAACGGCCGGACCCTTCAAATCATTGACCAGCGTTATTTGCCGCACCGGTTTGTCATTGAAGATCTCACGAATTTAGAGCAAACGATTGCTGCGATCAAAGACATGCACGTCAGAGGAGCTCCACTCATCGGCGTTACCGCCGCTTACGGGGTTTATCTGGCGCTCCTTGGCGCACCCAAGAATTCTTCTTTGGATTCTTATTTAAGAGAATCGCTCGCAAGATTGCGCAACGCGCGGCCTACGGCGGTGAATTTGGAATGGGCCGTCGAAAGACAGCAACAAATGATTCAGCCGTTTGAGTCGATTGAGGAAAAAATTAAAGCGGCGCTCCAGACGGCCAACCAAATGGCGGATCAGGATGTCGAAACGTGCCAAAAAATAGGGAATCACGGCCTCAAACTGATTGAACAGATTCATCAGAAAAAAAATGGCGCTGTCAATATTCTCACTCACTGCAATGCCGGATGGCTGGCGTGTGTGGATTGGGGAACTGCTACGGCACCGATTTACAAAGCGTTTGGCAAAGGAATTCCCGTTCACGTTTGGGTCAGCGAAACCCGTCCGCGCAATCAGGGCGCAAGTCTGACGGCTTGGGAACTTTTGATGCAAGGTATTCCGCATACGGTGATTGCCGACAACGCAGTGGGACATTTGATGCAGCGCGGAATGGTGGATTTAGTGATGGTGGGAACCGACCGAACGACTTCTTATGGAGATGTTGCCAATAAAATCGGAACTTATTTGAAAGCGCTTGCCGCCAAAGAACATAACATTCCCTTTTATGTTGCTCTCCCTTCCAGTTCTATTGATTGGACGATTCGGGACGGGGTAGGTGAAATTCCGATTGAAGAAAGAAGCTCTGATGAAGTCAAATACATGGAAGGCTTGTGTGAGGGAACCCTTAAAAAAGTTTTAGTTACCCCCGAGGGCAGCCCCGCGAAAAATTATGCTTTCGATGTCACCCCCGCTCAATTAGTTACGGGCTTTATGACCGAGCGGGGAATTGTGCAGGCTGACCGCGACAGTATTTTAAAGTTGTTTCCGGAAAAAAACGGACGCGATGAAGGAGTGATTAAATTTTATTGTCACTGGACTGAGAAGAAACTCGAGGATAGCCCGGCGCTTAAAAAATTAAATGAAGTGCGAAATCAATTGTCTGAGCTTGGTTTTATCGGCGAATACGAAGACAAGATTGGATTCGGAAATATCAGTGTCCGGTTCAGTCAAAATCATTTTCTGATTTCAGGAACGCAAACCGGCGGGGTTCGCAAGCTCACGGAACGCGATTATGCAAAAGTCACCGGTTTTGATCTTTCGAAAAATTCAGTGACCTGTGAAGGTTTGGTTCAGGCGTCGAGTGAATCGCTGACTCACGCGATGCTTTATCAACTCTCCGGTGACATTAACACTGTGATTCACACGCACCATAAAGCCATATGGAATCAATTGCTCGACCAGCTGCCAACCGCCGCAAAACATATTACCTACGGGACTCCAGAAATGGCGCTTGAAGTGAAGCGGTTATTTCGCGAAACCGATTTAAAAAAGACCCAAGTTTTTGTGATGGCTGGACATGAAGATGGGATTGTCGCGTTCGGAAAGGACTTAGACGACGCCACCCGCCGGCTTTTTTCGATTTTCAGTCTAACGAGTGCGATTACTAAAGTGTAAACGATTTAACGGAGATTAAACGACAATGGTACAACATGTGAATCTGGAACAAGATCAATTGAGAGAAAAAGTAGTCGAAGTGGCTCGCCGGCACAAAGCGTCGTGGATTGAGCTTGGGCAATATCTTCACACCATCCAGAAAAATAAAATCTTCAAATACTGGGGCTACCTTGAGTTTGACAATTATTGCATGAAGGAGCTGGGCATTAAGCCGCTCACGGCGCTTAAGATGGCCCGTTCCTATTTATATTTGGAACGCGAAGAACCTAAAATAATCGAATCCCACAATTCTTCAGATGAGAATCCGAGAACCATACCGAATTATGAGTCGGTCAATATTCTGCGGCTCGCCAGGAAGAATCCGCTTCTTAAGCCAAATGAACTGGCTACGCTTCGTGAACATGTTTTCGAAGAGGCGAAGGAACCAAAAGACGTGCGGGCCCGCGTGAAGCATTTTTTATCAGACAGGGAAGTCAAAGATTCGGTCCAGGTGCGCAAGACGCGCCGAAATGCGGCGATTAAGCGGCTTATTTCCGTCCTCACCCATACGAGAAAAGAACTTGAAGGCGAAAAGCTCCTGCCGGCTCACATTCTCAATCAGATGGACGAACTTTCAGCGAGACTTGAAGACCAGCTCGAGTGAGCAATTTTAAGGCAGGCCAATTTTAATGATCTGAGTGTTGAACGATTGTGGGCGTTACAAAGACCATCAGATTTTTTTTCTCGGGTTTATTTTGCTGTTTGAACAAATGTCCAATCATTGGAATCTTGCCAAGCAAAGGAACTTTGTCGTTGCTTTTCTCAGAACTTTTTTGCGTCAGACCTCCCAATAGAGCTGTATTTGTATCAGGGATGAGAAAATTTGTGGAGACTTCCGGCTTAACTGTCAGGTCGAGCTCTGGAACCTTCGGCTTAACCGTCATGTTAACGGTCCCGTCCTTTTGAATCTCAGGCATTACATTGAGCTGAAGCGGCGTTGTTGATATCTTTGCCGGCTTGTTATTCAAAACCTGAATTTGAGGCGCCGGCACAATCTTCTTTGGCTCGGGTTGAGGAGTAGAAAAGTTGAGCGGATGAAAATCAAATACGTTTGTCGTCTGTGCCAAATTTCCAGATTGTCCTAAGTGTTCGAGGCCTCGTGTTTCGGCAATTTCGGTTTTGTGATCAAAGTCAACGCCAAGCTCCCTGGTTTGTGAGTGATTGACTTCGACAAGTTTGGATTCAATCTGCACTTGCGGTTCCCGCGTGTCAGCCAAAACCGGAGAAGACATCATTGAAGAGACGATCAAAAAGAGAACTAAAGGAAGATGTTTTACCGGAATGTGCATGGCTTAGGATATATTTTTTGAGGCGGTTAATCCAGAAGATTTGAGTCAGCCCCAAAAGCTCGTTAATAAATGGTAGAATTCAAACCATGCCGCAATTTCCGGTTTCTCACAAAAAAGACGAAGACCTCGAACGCCGAATGGCCCATCTTGGCATTAGGGAGACGGATTTAGAAGAGTCCTTTATCCGTTCCGGTGGACCCGGTGGACAAAATGTCAATAAGGTTTCCACCTGCGTCGTCTTAAAACATCTGCCCAGCGGTCTCGTGGTCAAATGCCAAAAAGAACGTTCGCAAGCGATGAACCGTTATTTTGCCCGCAGAATTCTTTTGGCCAAATTGGAAGCTCAGATCCACGGCCGGCAAAGCGAAGAAGCGAAGCGGATTTCGAAAATAAAACGCCAGAAACGCAAGCGCTCAAAGCGCGCCAAAGAAAAAATGCTTCAGGCCAAACGTCACCAAAGCCAAAAGAAACGACTTCGCACAACCGTAGAGGATTAGTGAAGTGGTCATGCTCTTGACGCAGGTTGTCTGAGAGACAGGTTTTTATTTTATAATTAAGCCATGCGGCGAGGATTCGATTACAGCGGAGTGTTTCACTATATTCAGAAAACGCTTGAGCGAAGCGCGTGGACGGACCTTGATACTGCCGTAAATATTTTTTTTGTGGTTATACTTTTGGCCGGAGTGGTGTTTTTTATTCTGACTCAGTTGATGAATATTGAGTTAAGAGGCTCTTTTTCGCGCTTTCTTTTTTATTTGTACTTCATGATCGGCATCAGCTATTTATTTTGGATTACTGATCTTGTCTTTGGCCTTCCTTTTGGGTGGTCGCGTTTCAGGCTCGTCCCGATTCTCATGGGAACCGGGTTCGTCTCATTTTCACTCGCCGGTTCAGTTGCTTATTGGCGGGAGACAAAAATTCCGATCACTCGAGGGTTCAGAAAGTGTCCGGGATGCAAATCCATCATTCTCGAACTTTCCATCCAGTGTCCCCAGTGCGGCAAAAAATTGTAGATTGAGAGTAGTTTTTGGTCGATAAATAATCATGAACGCCAAAGCCCCCCGGTTTTTAATTCAGTATGGTAGTCAGCGGCGGTTTCTTGGCCGCTTATTTGTGTTTCAGAGGCCCCGATGCCGGCGCTACGGACGTGATTACAAATGAAACCATCCATAACGCGTTTCGAAAATCCCACGGTGTGATGCTGCGCCAGCGCCAGCGGCTTCACGCCATTATGGACGGTTTCTTAACGGGAAATTATTCAGATATGGAATCTAATACGAAAGAGCTGATGTAGGAGATGAATGCAGTTGTTTTGGAAGAAACTAATCCAACAGGCGGAAATCAAGCGGCTGAGTGGAAGGCCTTGGCTGAAATTGTTAGTCAAGCAGAGCAATTAGAAAAGCAAATACAAGCTTCCAATTATCAGAAAGCATACAACCATTTTGCCAATCTTAGTTATCAATGCATTCAATGTCACCAAGCCCGGCGGTCTTGGGGTGTGTTTGATGAACCAAAACCAGTTGAAAAAGGTCCTCAGGAATCAAAAAACGGAAATTAACCAACGGTTAACCCAGTCCGAGTTCTTTTTTGTAAGCCTTAGTAATTTCATCGGCAGCTTTGGGGGAAAGGAAAAAGTCGTCTGAAGCGCTCGGTTTATTTCTCGGTTTTTTGCTTTTGGGATTAATCAATCGTTCAAATTCCGATACGGACATAGCGCTTGTTTCGTAAGCGCGGGCGTGGTTGCGGACAAAATTATCATCCGAAACGACGCACTTGTTTCTTATCTCACTCAGGCGTTCCAGAATCTGAACAATCTTTTCATCGGCATCTTCACCCGTTTCTGAAAAAATCAATCTAATTTTAGACATCTTTTCCTGAGGAAGATCATTAAATTTTGAGTTGCCGTCAAAAACCAGAATAATCTCAGAAATATCTCCGCGCCTCGCGGCAAAATTCCGGCAAAGCTCCACCAACGTGTCGCGGGAGGAGCGCAGGTTCTGATCCAAGGTTCTTTCAAGGGCCGGGATTTTATGGATAACGTTATAGGCGTCCAAAATATAGATCATAGAGCCATTTTATCATAGCGAATGAGCACCCTAGCAATCCGCCCCGCTTTGTACTATAATGCTTCCGTGCCAGAAACAGCTGTTAAGAAAGCAACGTATAAAAAGGGCAACAGGCTTTTTCATTCCACTCACGGCTCTTGCCAGATCAAAGAGGTCATCACACAGACTTCCGCCGGGAAATCCCAATCCTATTACTCGCTTGAATCGAAACAAACCCGCTTCAAAGGAGTCAGATTTTTAGTCGACGTTCATCAAGTTGAAACCTCAGGATTTCATCCCCTCTTGACGGTCAAAGAAGCCAATAAAATTGTGGATTATTTAAAAACGGCCAACGCTAAAGATGCTCAACTGGGAGTTGAACAGCCCAAAAAAATTCTCAGTTTGATTCAAGAAAATAATCCCTGGTCTTTTGCACGAGTCGTGTTGATCTTTGCGCGGGAAAAAGATGGGAAGGACGCCAAGGGCAGACGCGAAATGTTGACTCGCGCAGCAAGGGGGGTGATTCATGAACTGTCATTTTCTTTGGAAGTTCTGGAGGAAGAAGCGGTCCCGATTATTAAAAAAAGTTTGAAAAGTCGAAAAGCGAATTCCTGGGTGCTCGACGCCATCTCAAACGTATTGGTTTAAATCTGCAAAAGTTTTGCTTCCGATCGAATCCTTAACCTTTAAAAAATTAAATTGAAAAAAGCGTTTTAAACAGACATCAAAAAACGAGGAACGAAATGGGGAAAAAGCTTTGTCAAATTGACAGGAGAGCGGGCCGCAGCTTGAGTCGTTTAAAATGACACGATTTCACGATCCCTCAAGACGCCCACAGCATCGGCGCCAGCAGGACTTCCACCTGAGGAATTCATATCCAAGACCGGTTTCCATCGCAAAGGCCGCCAACGAGAGCGAGAAGCGGTTTTTTGCGGGCACCGCCATCGATCCTTCGCCGCGTCTTCGGCTTGAAGATGGGTCCCAAGAGTTGACCATGCGGGCTATGGATTTGATTTGTCCGATTGGAATGGGGCAGCGCGGGCTTATTGTGGCTCCGCCGGGTTCCGGGAAAACCACGTTTCTGAAACATATCTGTCAGGCCGTGGCGAAGAGTTCCCCCGAAATGAAACTTTATTGTCTGCTCGTGGATGAAAGACCTGAAGAGATCACCGATTTTAAACGCAGCGTTCCGGCCGAGGTCCGCTCATCTTCTTCAGATGAAAGCTATGATCATCACATCAACACAGCCGATACGTTAATGCGTCAGGTATTTGCTGAGGCCGCGGAGGGCAAAAATGTGCTGGTCGTCATTGATTCACTCACACGACTTTCGCGCGTACACAACGCGGAGAAACGTTCAAGCGGAAGAACCCTCTCAGGCGGAATGGATGCCCGGGCACTGGAAATTCCGCGCCGCATTTTTGGCGCGGCCCGAAAAATTGAAAACGGGGGATCACTCACCATTCTCGCTACGATCTTGGTCCAAACGGGAAGTCAAATGGACGACGTTATTTTTGAGGAATTTAAGGGTACGGGCAATATGGAAATATTTTTGTCCCGCGAAATTTCAAGCTGCAGAATTTATCCTGCCATCAACATTGCCAAAAGTGGCACACGCAAAGAAGAACTGCTCCTTGAACCTCAAGAATTGGCAGGTGTAAAAAAAGTCCGGCGCTTGCTTGCCGGACTTGGAACCGTTGAAGCGGCCAAGACGCTGATTGAACAACTTGAAAAATATCCCACCAATCAAGACTTACTACTCGCTCTTCGCTGATAGAGACACTTGAAAAAATATATTTTGCTCTTTTTTTTGTGCCTGTTTTTTGTGTTTCCCGTCTCTCTTTTTAGCGAGCGTTTAACCTCAACTTCCGCAAACACGCACCGCGGGTTGTTTGTGACGGTCATCCAAGATCCGCCGGTGCTCTCAAGCAAAGAAGAGATTGCCAAACTGATTGAATTTGCAAGAAGCGCTCACATCAAAATTCTTTTTGTTCAGATTTACCGCGCCAATAAAGCCTGGTTCGCTTCGACGGTTGGGGATTCAGCTCCCTATGAGACCCATGTGAAGAATCTCTCGGAAGATCCTTTTGCGCTTCTGATCAAAGAAGCTCATGCCTCGGGAATCCAAGTTCATGCTTGGCTCAATCTGCTTAGTCTCGGCAATAATGCTGATGCAAAACTTCTCAAAAAATATGGAACAGACATTCTGACGAGAAATTTGAAGGAAAAGAAAACACTCGAGGATTATAAAATCGACAATCAGTATTTTCTTGAGCCTGGAGATTTGCGGGTCCGTGAGGAACTTTCAAATATGGTCGAGGAAATTCTCCGCGCCTATCCCGATTTGGACGGCGTTCAATTTGATTATATCCGCTATCCGGATAAACATCCAGCTTACGGCTATACGAAGATGAACGTCGAACGTTTTAAGCAAGCGTCCGGTCTTGAGTGGGCGGAAGAATCCAGCTCGGTTTGGAAGAACTGGAAACGCGATCAAGTGAGCGGTTTGCTGGAGTTGCTGGTCCAAAAAACCCGTTCACTTCGTCCGGATATTCAAATATCTACGACCGGGCTCATGCCGTTTAACCGTGCTTATCATGAAGGTTTTCAGGATTGGCCGTCTTGGCTTAAGAATGGTCTCGTCGATTTTGTGACGCTCATGTGTTATATCCGGACCACTCCGGAATTTGAAACATACATTTCGGACGCAAAAAATAAAACCCAAGATCTTCAGAACGTTAATCTTGCGATCGGAGCCTATGAGCTGATGAAATCGCCGGAGATATTCGCACAGCAATTTGAGCTCTGTGAAAAAGCAGGTAGTCGGGCCTGCGTTATTTTTCATTACGGGAGTTTGCTTGAAAATCCTGCTCTCACCAACCCCTTAATTGGCAAAGTGAAAAGAGCGGCGTAGACGAAATTTGTAGACAGGTAGCCCGGTATCGGAGAACGTTCTTTTACTTCAAAAGAACCGATATCATTATTCTGTCTTTACTGATTTGTCCCGGAGCTTCTTAAACGTCAAAACATCCCAAAGCATATTGGTTGCCTTTTTCACACCGTTGTAGGTTTCGATCCTCGCCTTATCAATGGTAGCGAGAGGCTCCTTTTCAAATACTTTGTTCAGTCCGTCATTAATCTTACTGGCTACTTTCGCCGTGTCTGCGACCGGGCCAATATCGGACTTGGACTTGTTTTCAAGGACGTTATTCACAGTTGTCGGATAGGCCAATCCATAAGCTTGACCGACAATCATGAGAAGCGCTAGGAAAAGCGCTGTTTTCTTCATGGTATTTCACCCCCTAAAAAAGGGAAACTATCCCCTGTAAAGTGTACTTGATGGAAACGGTTTTACAAGCCACCCCCACAGTTTAGGTGACTTATTTCAGTTCTTTTTTGGAGCGGATCTTCAGATGAGAGTCGAATTCGTAGATGATGGGAACACCGGTTCCCAGATTGAGTTCGAGGACCTGTTTTTGCGTGAGCTTATCCAAGTGCATGATAATGGAGCGCAGGCTGTTGCCGTGAGCGGCCACGAGGATATTTTTTCCGGCTTTCAGATCGGGAATGATTTTCTTCTCAAAATAAGGAAGCGTTCTGGCTGCCGTATCTTTGAGGCTCTCGCCGTTGGGCGGAGCGACATCATAACTTCTTCGCCAGATGCGGACTTGCTCATCGCCGAATTTCTTCGCCGTTTCTGCTTTGTTGAGTCCCTGCAAATCGCCGTAATGACGTTCGTTTAAGGCCTGATCTTTTTCAACCGGAATTTTTTGCTGTCCGATTGCCTTCAGGATAATGTTCAGGGTTTCAATGGCGCGCATTAAAACCGAAGTGTACGCTTTATCGAATTTGATCCCATTTATTTTTTCACCGGCCTTGCGGGCTTCTTCGCGGCCTTTTTCTGTGAGCGGAACATCGATCCAACCCGTAAAACGGTTTTCCAAATTCCACTGACTTTCGCCGTGGCGAACCAAGACTAAGATACTCATTTTGCCACCTTCACAAAGTGTCATCCTGAGTGGAGGCGCTCAGGGTAAACTCCGCGAAGGATCTGCTTGTAGATTCTTCGGCTACGCCTCCGCCCCGACTCTCACCTAATTTTTCATTGGAAGTCGGGACAGTCCCTGTGGGACAGAATGACAGTGGATTGCGAACTTGCTTCACTTATGAATGGGCGTTATTATACAAAAGTGATCCGAAACGTCCAATGAAACTTTGGAAAAAATTGATTTCTGCTGTTGTTATTTTTTCTTTAACGTCTGGAAATTTGAATCTGATGGCGCAAGAAACTTTTACGAACCGTCTGGTGAGGGAGAAAAGTCCTTATCTTCTGCAGCATGCTCACAATCCCGTGGATTGGTATCCGTGGGGCGAGGAGGCATTCCGGAAGGCAAAATCAGAAAACAAGCCCATTTTTCTTTCCATCGGTTACTCGACCTGTCATTGGTGCCACGTGATGGAGGAGGAATCCTTTGTCAATCCCGATATCGCGAAAGTCCTGAATGATTATTTTGTTTCCATTAAAGTAGACCGCGAGGAACGTCCCGACGTGGACCATGTTTTTATGCAGACCGTGATGGCGATGACCGGCGCCGGCGGCTGGCCTATGAGCATTTTTCTAACGCCGGATTTGAAACCTTTTTACGGCGGCACTTATTTTCCTCCAACTGATCGCTGGGGAAGGCCGGGATTTATCACGCTTTTAAACGCGATTCGCAAAAAATGGGTGACTGAGCATGACCAGATTTTAAAATCCGGAGAAGATATTACCCAGGCACTGAGTGAAGAAACCGCGCGAAAAACAAAAGGCGAACGCGTCGTCTTAAATGAAAACACCCTGAAAACAGCATATGAGCAGCTCGGGTCTCGTTTCGATTCCAGTACAGGCGGATTCTCTGACGCGCCGAAATTTCCGCAGGGCCACATTCTTTCGTTCCTCCTGCGATATTGGAAACGCACGAGTGAAGCGGATGCGCTTGAGATGGTGGAAAAAACGCTAGGTAAAATGGCAAAGGGCGGAATCTATGACCAGCTTGCCGGCGGCTTTCATCGCTACTCAACCGACTCTGAATGGCGCGTGCCGCATTTTGAAAAAATGCTTTATGATCAGGCGATCCTGGCAAAAGCTTACTTAGAAGCCTATCAGGCGACCCGAAAAGAGATTTACGCGCAGGTTGCCCGTGAAATTTTTGATTATGTTCTGCGAGACATGACGGATCCGAAAGGCGGGTTTTATTCCGCCGAAGATGCTGACAGCGCTGTGAATCCGGCCGCTTTAAACCAAAAATCAGAAGGCGCTTTTTACATTTGGTCTCAGGATGAAATCGAAAAACACTTAGGCCGGGAGCACGCCCGGATTTTCAATTTTTATTTCGGCGTTCTTCCGGAAGGAAACGCGGTCCAAGATCCGCACGGGGAGTTTAAGCGGAAAAATATTCTTTATCAGGACCATTCGATCGCTGAAACCGTACAGGAATTTGAGAAATCGCCCCCGGAAATCAGCGGAATTTTAGAAGATTCGAAGAAAAAATTAATTGCGGTCCGGAATCAACGCCCGAGACCCCATTTGGATGACAAGGTGCTGACGGATTGGAATGGATTGATGATTTCAGCTCTGGCCTTCGGCTCGCGTGTTTTAAACGAACCGCGTTACCAGGATGCGGCTAAGAAAGCCTCGGATTTTATTTTGGCGGAGATGATCCCACCACCTGCATTTGGCCCGAAGGGCCAATCTGCCCACGGCAGATATGCAGATGGTGGGATGAAAAATAAAAATGGCCGTCTCATGCATCGGTACCGCGAAGGAGACGTGTCGATCCCGGCTTTTCTTGAAGATTATGCGTTTTTCATTCACGGTTTGCTGGATCTATATGAAGCCACCTTTGACGTCCGGTATTTGGAAGAGGCAAAATTTTTGGCTGCTGAGATGATCCGGCTTTTTTGGGATGAATCTGAAAACGGATTTTTTTTGACCGGAACTGATGCCGAACAACTTATTCCCCGCGCAAAAGAAGTGTACGATGGTGCCATTCCTTCCGGAAATTCCGTGGCCGTGCTTTCACTTCTCCGGCTTGAACATTTAACGATGGACCCAAAATGGGATGATTATGCTCAAAAAACATTAAACGCGTTTTCAAACCAAATTGCCAGTTATCCGTCTGCCTTCGGCCAAATGATGCTTGCGCTCGACTTTGCTTTAGGGCCGGCGAGGGAAATTATCATTGCTGGAAAAGAGGGGGATCCTGAAATCAAAAAAATTGCGAAGCACATTTATTCGCGGTTTATTCCGAACAAAGTGACTGTGTTTCATCCCGTAAGCGGAACCGACAAAGACAAAATTGAACAGATTTCTCCTTTTCTCAAATCTCAGGTTCCATTGGATGGACGGGTGACGGTGTATGTGTGCAAGAATCACGTTTGTGCGCTGCCGGTGAATGAGATATCAAAACTTGAGGACTTGTTGGATGCGTGAGATAATCGACTCTCAAATGTCATTATCCAAATCGATTCAAGATAAATTAGCGCACTTGCTTCAGGAGGAGGAAATGGACCTTTTTCTCCTGACGCTTCATTACCGAAATGATGGGGACCTGAATTTCTTTCCTCACGAGGACCGGAAACGTGTCAGGAAAATTCTGGATCATCTGATTCAAGACACTCAAAAGCATTCGGATCTTATCAAATCAATGATCGATATGGAAGATGAATAATGCAGAAAAAACTGTATAAAGAATTATGGAATTTGCGGTTTCAAAAGATGCTTGTTCTCGAAGAGCAAAGCGCTCGGGATTACAAAGATATTTTAAAAGAATGCACGAAGCTGAAAACCGCGGAGACAGTGAAGGAAAAATTGAAACAGTTGATCGCGGATGAAAACCAGCACGCAAAGTATGTCCGCGAATTAATCGAGATTGTGAACCGCCAAGAGGATTAGATGTCAGTTGCCATTAATCTTGAAACCTGTTTGGTTCTGGTGGACATTCAAAACGATTTTTCCGCCGGCGGGGTTCTTCCCGTCAAAGAAGCGGAGAAGGCCATCGAGATCTTAAATCAATATATTCCCTATTTTCAGGGAATCGGCGCGCCGATTTTTGCCGTCCGTAACTGGCATCCCAAAAATCATGTCTCTTTTAAAGAACGTGGAGGGTCGTGGCTGCCTCACTGCGTTCAGGGAACGAAAGGCGCGGATTTAAATCCCAATCTCAAACTTCCGTATGGCGCCACCGTGATCGCGAAAGGTTTTCTGGTGGAACAGGATTCTGATTCAGCTTTTCAGGGAACGGACCTGGAAATCCGGCTGAGGCAAAAAATGGTTAAACGGATCCTGCTCGGAGGATTGGGAATCGGCGATTGTTTGAAAAAAACGGCGGTCTATTCGCTAAAGGCCGGATTTGAAACCTTTATATTGACCGACGGAATCCGCTGTTTGGAAGTCAAGCGCGGGGACCCCCAAAAATCAGTCCAGGAAATCGTGAAAACCGGCGCCCAGAAATTAACGCTCAAAAATTTGGCGCCTCTCGTAAAAATTAGAAAACAATTTATGGCGAAATCAAGGGGAAAGGCATGATCAGACGAATTTCAATTTTGGTTCTGTCGTTTTTAATTTTTTCAGCGCCGCTTTGGGCGGCGGTCAATTTTTTGGACAACAAAGTGGTGAAACTCGGCGAAGCGGTCCCTGATTTCGAACTGAAAGACACGGCTGAAACGTCTCATAAGCTTTCCGGTTATAAAGGCAATATCATCATGATCCATTTTTGGTCGGCGACTTGTCCGTTTGTTTTAAGATATGACGAACAGCTTAAACAGATTGCCGAGGATTACCAGAAACAAGGTGTGGTGGTTTTGGGAATCGATTCCAATACCAATGAAAAAATAGAGGACATTAAAAAAGTAACTGAAGTGCGCAAAGTCAATTATCCGATCTTGCTCGATCCAGGCAATAAAGTTGCCGATCAATTTGGCGCCATCACGACGCCTCATGTATTTATCCTCGACAAGGAAGGCAAACTCATTTATGAAGGGGCGGTGGATGATCAGGGTTGGAGCGAGGATCATAAGCCCAAAAAATTTTACGTGAGGAATGCGCTGGATCAGGCGCTTAAAGGTGAAGTGGTTACCGTTTCCAAAACCAAAAGCGTTGGCTGTACGGTGAAAAGATTTTAATTTCAATTCCCCCCCCCTTTTTTTTGTGGGGGAGGATAAAGGTGGGGGGGGGTGATTATCGAAATCAATTCTAACCCCCATCCTAACCTTCCCCCATAAAGGGGGAAGGGATGTCGCTTATAGAAAGTTGAGAGTTATGGTCAATCTAAATATTTCATCTCAAAATATAATTCAAGAAGGCGATCCGGTTTTGCTCTGCTTTGAGGATGACATTACATATCTTCTTGAAGTGAATTCCGCGCGTAAATTTGCCATTCACCGCGGCCGGCCGATTGCACTTTCCGAGTTAATCGGAAAGTCCTACGGCGACTGGCTGGATTTGGGAACTTCAAAAGCGCTTTTACTGGAGCCGACGATTGAAGATTTCATCATGAAAGCGCGGCGGGAGAGCGGGATTATTTATCCCAAGGACGCGGCGGTTTTGATAATGAAACTCGGAATCAAATCGGGAAGCCGTGTGATTGAAATTGGGACAGGTTCGGGAGCGTTGACGCTGGCGCTGGCCCAACAGGTGGCCCCCAGCGGGAAAGTATATACGTATGATAGGCGCGAAGATTTTCAGAAGCTGGCGGAAGGAAATTTAAAAAAAGCAAAGCTTCTTCCTTATGTTGAATTTCACAGACGGCTTGAACACGAGCCATTCCTTCAAACCGAAGTGGACGCGATTGTTTCTGACGTCCCGGAACCGTGGCACGAGGCGGAAGTCATCAAAGCGAGTCTCAAAAACGGCGGACGCGTGGCTTCGCTCAATCCTACCTACAATCAAATTGAAAAAGCAGCGGAAGCGTTTGGACAAGCCGGTTTTGTCCAAATCGAAGCGATGGAAATTTTAGTCCGCGGAATTTTGGCGCGGGTGGGAAAAACGCGGCCTGAACAGCGCATGATCGGTCACACGGAGTTCCTGGTTTTTGCGGTTAAACCGTCTGACGAATCTCCTTCCCCCCTTGTGGGGGAAGGTAGGGATGGGGGGACTGTCACCCCCATCTAACCTCCCCCATTAAGGGGGAGGAAGAGATTTTAGTTGACGAGATCCATCTTCAGAACGTCTTTAATTTTTTTGGCATACTCGATCAAAGGTTTTACGGATGTGCTGCGGTCTAGCAGGTAAATTCTTTTCTTTTTATTAAATAGAACCAGCGACCAGAGGTTGCTTCCCGTTTTTTCGTGCTTTAACGTCACTCCTCTTAAATTTTCCCTTAAGATCATTTTCTTCCAACCTGGAAAAATCAAAAACCGGTATTCGATCTTGATTTCGTTGGTCATGCCGTTGACGCCGACATTCCGGACGCTGAGTAGAATAATTAAATTGAGTCCAAACAAAACCGCCGGAATGAAAACCCAGGGCCGGCTGAGTAGCAAATCAAGCGGGGCGCTGAAATCAGTAAGTTTGATCATCCCGTGCAAAGTTAAAAGCGAAAAATCAGCTGCGAAAAATAAAACCACGATACCTTCGTATATTTTTTCAGAAAATGATTTTGTAAACTGAATGTAATTGGATTGGACCAGTTTGGGAGATAAATGTTTAATGTAATGAAGTGGGTAAAATCTGAGAGGGCTCGTTCTCGTCAACAATTTGTTCAGTTTTGCCTCAAGCTGGTTTGACGGAATAGCATAAAAAAGTTCGCCGTCTCTAGCAAGTGAGATCGTCCCTTCTTCTTCAGAAACAACGAGGCACACCGAATCGGTTTTTTCCGTTAATCCAAGTGCCGCCCGGTGGCGGGTCCCGAGCCCGTTTTCCATTTGTTTCCGGTCGCTGAGCGGAAATACAGCGCCGCAGTGCGTGGCCCGGCCTTCGCGAATTAAAAGGCCGCCGTCATGTGTAGCCGTGTCTTTGAAAAATAAAGTCATGATCAATTCTTTTTTAATGTCTGCGTTGATTTCAATCCCGGTTTCGCCAAATTTGAGCAAACTGTCGCCACGTTCAAAAGCGATCAAAGCGCCTGTTTTGATCGCGGCTAGGGCAATCGCGGCCTGAACGATTTCATTCACCGCCGTTTTTTTCCGGTCAAAGGAGTTTGGATTAAATTGTTCGATTAATTTATTGAAGAGTCCGGCAATTTCCGGCTCAAAAGCCAGGATCAAAATAAAAGCAGAAAGAATAAAATGAAACATGAATTTGATATGGGATGAGACCATTTCATTTTGGCTGAGAATCGTCCCAACGCTTAAGGCGGCAAGCATGAAGGCAAGTTCCCATGTCCGGTGGGTCCGTATCAAGCGCTGGATTCGGTAAATAAAAAACCCGCTCAAAACAATGAGCGCTGAAATTGAAATATAGTTTACAAACATGCAAAGCCTCGGTGTTTTATTATCGGCAAATTCTGAAAAAAAATGAGTAAAACCGTTGACATTTTGAAACCACAGATTAGGATATGCGAAAAGTAAGGAGCAAAAATGAGGTTCGTAACCTTGATATTATTAAGCAGCTTGCTGATGGGTTCAGTGGGTTGCGCTTCTAGAGGAAATGAAGTCAGCATGCTCCAAGGGCAATTGGCGCAAACCGAGGCCGCTTTAAAAGCGCAGGAAGAAAAAAATAAAATGCTTGAAGCGCAGCTTAGCGGTCCCAAATCCAGCGTGCCGGTAGAGCCCTATAAAGGGGGCCTCTATAAAACCCCGGCCGGTTTTGAACTGCCTGCGGTTGATATTCAAAAAGCGCTTAAAGGAGCGGGTTATTATTCCGGTCGAACGGACGGAAAACTCGGTCCTGATTCAAGAGAAGCGCTCAGAAATTTTCAGCGCGACAACGGACTCAAAGCCGATGGCGTTTGTGGCAAACAAACTTGGATTAAATTAAAAACGCATCTCGCTTAAAATTTTTTTGTCGGTTCCGTATTAAAAATTCTGCCGTTATTGTGAGGTAGCATTCCAGACAAAGCTGAGGCAATCTCTACTTTGAGATTACTTTGTCCCCGCCACGAAATATTGGCGGGTCTTCGTAATAACGGATTGAGATTTACGTAAAATCCCGTCTTTCGTTTTCTCCCTGCTCATGCTAAACTCCACGTGAAAAGGAACCGTTATGCAGGAACGCGATGAAATTGTGGAAGAACTCAAACATTTGATCCGTTATTACCAGCAGGCAGCGCGGGAATTTTTCGACGATACCTCCAATGAAATGAGCGAAAGACTCGAAGTTTTTTATCGCTGTCTTGAAGAAAATAAAAATACGTTGGACGATTATAAGAAAATGATTGATTTTCTCGTGAGTCTGCAGGATTCACTCAAGAAAAAAGTGGAAGATCTCAATTATCTGACCCGCTGCATGACAAAATTATTCGAATCTCCATGAGCGACAAAGAATCAGAGATTGCTTTGTCGGACCAACCGTCCGGCACCGGAAGACCAAGCGGCCGTCCGTCGCTCGAACAACCGGCGTCGGCCTTCGGCCTCCTCGTAATGAAGGTCGCGTTTTTGTGCAGTCCCTTTGGGACGTCATTGCGAGGGAGCGAAGCGACCGAAGCAATCCCAAATTTAAGTCGGGTTTCGAAAAGTGTAATATCTACATTTATTTTGCTTGTATTATTTTCTATACCCGCTTTCGCGGAAAAGCCGCTGCTGTCCACGTCACTTCCGATTCCAAGTGAAATTCCGCATTCGATTAAAGTTGCTCTGATGGTTGACGTTCCGTCCGTCTCAATCTATATTGAGGGTCCCTATATGGTTAAAATTTCAGAAACCGCCGCTTCCGTTTTTGAGTCAAAGCCGCTTCAGGCAACGGTCTTGGCGGATGAGCAGGGAATCAAAATGAACGATCAACTTTATCCCACGGACCGAATGACTCTTACCGTTCCCTCGGGTTCTATTCAAGTGGGCAGAAAAAGATATGCCAGGCAAATTCAAATCATCAAAAAATCCGGCAATAAGCTTTTGGTGGTCAATCAAATCGATCTGGAAGAATATTTGAAAGGCGTGCTTCCGCTGGAAGTCCACCCGGACTGGTCCGCCGAATTTTTAAAGGCGCACGCAGTGATTTCAAGAACGTTTGCTTTGTTCAAAACGCTGGAGAAAAAAGACTTGGATTATGCATTGGTGGATACAGCGCAGAGCCAGGTTTACGGCGGATCTTTGTTTCACAAAGAATCGACAGACCACGCGGTTGATTTGACCCGCGGGGAAGTTTTAACTTCAGATGGAAAGTTGTTTCCGTCTTATTTTCACGCCGCTTGCGGTGGACGAACCGCGCAGGCCGACCAAATTTGGCCAGTCGAACCAAATCCGGTTTTAAAAGGGGTGGTTTGTAATTTTTGCAAGGGAACGAAATACTGGAGATGGTCTCTAAAAATGCCGCTTCAAAAAATTGAAGAAATCATGCACGAGAAAGATTATCCGGCCAAAAATTTATCAAACATTCAATTCACCGCTCGGGACAGATCAGGCCGTGCGACCAGAGTTATTTTGAAATACAAACTTTCAATCGTAGTGATACGGGCTGATGATTTCCGCGCCTGGATCGGATATGACCTATTTAAAAGTCTGAAAGCTGGCGTGACTGTGGAAAACGGCCTGGCTTCTTTTGTCGGTTACGGCTGGGGCCATGGGATCGGTTTTTGTCAATGGGGCGCCAAGGCCCAGGCGGAAGCCGGAAAAAATTACCGCGAAATTCTGAGTTTTTATTTTCCGGGAAGTGAACTCAAAAAATTCTAATGCATGCGCGCCCGCCTCGATTCAGCGGAACGAAGTAAAGCCGCCCTCGAAGCAAAGAGGGTTACATTAATAGAAATAGATAGTTTGCTGTGGCCCGCCCTGACATCGATAAATATTTTGAAGGAAGTCAGGACTGGCGCAAACCTCGATTAATGAAAAGAAATATTAAGGTTATTTGCGCCCGTAGCTCAACTGGACGGCGGAG
>Ga0209515_10002682_pt1 | contig 26866 bp, 22 predicted proteins | sample Subgroupgradi54m_FD_187454 | JGI IMG/M metagenome (GOLD analysis project Ga0209515, IMG submission 187454) | Subsurface groundwater microbial communities from S. Glens Falls, New York, USA - GMW60B uncontaminated upgradient, 5.4 m (SPAdes)... ... | reverse complement strand
AAAAGGGGTGATTGTCGCCAACGGTTCGGCACTCCAGGATCCGTCGGTCCAAGCCAAAGCGAAGGAAGCCTATCAAGGCATCGTCCAGCAGTTGGAAGCGCCCGCCGTGCTGCAATCGACCGGGCCGGCCGTGGCGGTCTCCCCGCAGGGCACGACCATTACAATGAACGATGCGGCGGCTTCGACGCTGACCTTGGCGCCGCGTCAGCAGCAGGAATTGACCAGCCTGACCCGCGACTATTCGGTGAATGAGACGATCTATCGCGGATTGCTGGAGAAGTTGGAGCGCGCAGAAATTACCGGACGGCTCGGCGAGGACAAAGAAGGCGGGAGGTTCGCCATCATCGACCGCGCCCGTCTGCCGCTGACACCCTCAAAGCCGAACCTGATCCAGGTATTCCTCGCAGCGCTCGTGGGCGGCATCGCCCTGGGGGTGGCGTCGATCGTTCTGGCGGAGTACTTCGACCAGGCGATCCAAACCGGCGATGAGGCGTCGGCCCTCCTTGATCTGACGGTGCTGGGCACGATTTCCACCATCGTCACCGAGGGTGACGCGGTGGCTCGTCGACAGCGCATCAAGAGTTGGGTGTCATTCAACGATCAGCGGAGCCGCATCTTTAGCCGCGTCATCCGTCCGACCCAGACGTGGTTAGACCGTGCCCTGCTCCGGTGGGGCCTATGAGACGCGATACGTTACAAGTGATATGTGAGAAGAGCGTGACAAGTGACAAGTTACAAGTGACAAGCGGCAGGTGTGACCTGCCACCTGCCACCTGTCACCTGTCACGCCTTTAGCAAATGTACGAAGTCTTCTTTGGTCTCAAAGAAAAGCCCTTCAAAATCACGCCGGACACGCGGTACTTCTTCCCGTCCGCTCGGCATACGGATGCACTCAACCACATGGTCTACGCCATCGAGGAGCGTCGGGGATTCGTGGTGATCACGGGCGAGATCGGCTCGGGCAAAACCACGCTGTCGCGGATGCTGTTTCAGAAATTGGATCCGACGACGAAAACCGCGATCATTCGCAACACGCACCTGACGTCGAAGGATCTCGTGGCCTCAACGCTCGAGGAGTTTGAAATCCCCTACCGGTCGGGCAGCACGAAGACCCACATGATCAGCCGGCTCAACAGCTTCTTAATCGAGCAGCTGAGCACCAACTGCAACGTGGTCCTCTTGATCGATGAGGCGCAGAACCTCACCCCCAGCGTGCTGGAAGAGGTGCGGATGCTCTCCAACCTGGAAACGGAAACGGAGAAGCTCATCCAGATCATCCTGATGGGCCAGCCCGAGCTGAAATCGAAGCTCTGGCTCAAGGGGCTCACACAGCTGCGCCAGCGCGTGACCCTGCATTTTCATCTCACGCCGTTGAATAAAACGGAAGCCGCCGCCTACATCAATCACCGGCTCCATGTGGCGGGGGCGAATGGCACGCCGATTTTCCTGCCCGAGGCGCTGACGCGCATCTTCGAACGGACCGGCGGTATTCCGCGGCTCATTAACAGCTTGTGCGACCGGGCGCTGCTGACGGGCTACATCAATGAAACCAAGACCATCAGTGCAGACATTATTGATGAGGTCGCCGGGGAATTGCCGGCGCTGATTGATGAACCTATTTCTGTGTGATGATTGTGTGATTCCAGTGATTCAAAGACATGATTACAGTGATTGCGCTCGTTGGACAAATCCGATCACCGAAATCATGCTGTTTAATCACCGAACCCCACTCCAGGCTTGTGAAACGGTTTTTACAGTGACTCAAAGATATGATTACGGTGATGTATGCAGAACGATCGGTTAACGGAGCGGGTCATCGGATGCTGTTTCTCGGTTCACCCTCCTTCGCCGGAAGCCCCGCCCTTGGGCGGGGAGGAAGGCGAAGCGAGGGTGTTGCTGCGAAGCCGTGCCGACAAGGCAACGGCGAAGCAGAACACGATGGCTTCGGAGCGGTTCCGCCCCACGGGCGTCCAGGAAGGTGCCACGGGCTTGCCCGTGGGGCTCCACCAAAGAACTCGGACCTGGGTTTCCGGAGAAGATCTATCAAAGTGCCTTGGAGCAGGCATTGGAGGAGGTCAAGATCCCATTTGTGAGCGAGAAAGCGTTTCGAGTTGGCTTTCGGGGAGCTCCGGTTGGATCGTTCAGGGTGGACTTATTAGTCGAGGGCCGTGTGGTGATTGAGGTGAAGGCAATTACAGGAATGTTGCCGAAAGTGTTTAAGGCACAGGTGGTCGCGTATCTGAAGGCGGCGGACCTCCCGGTGGGACTTTTGGTGAATTTTGGCAACTCAAGCTGCCAAGTGCGTCGCTTGGTACTCAGATCAAGGTAATCACCGTAATCAGGTAGTCGAATCACCGTAATCACCGGATGATGATGAGGAGAACATGAGCAAGATCACGGACGCGTTGCACAAGGCGGAGCACGACCGGGAAGTGAGGACGCATTCGATGTCCGTGCCCTCGGGAGCGAACGGTGCGGGCAACGGCAAGCCGGATCTGCGGGAAGAGCTCACCTGGTCGCCGCAGGTGCTTCGTCGCCGGCCGGAATCGGTCCCGGCTATCGCCGCCCCCACGCAAGAATCCGCGGTGTATCTTCACGGCGCGCCGCAGCCTGTCCACACGACGGACGGGTCCGCGACGGTCACGCCAACCCCGCAGGCAGGGCAGGCGAATGCGCCGGCATCGGTCAACGCGGCATCTGCTGAGTCGGTGGACCAGGCGATTGAGCTCGTGAAGCGACAACTGGAGACCTTTGAGCAACAGGCGGCTCGCCACACCGCCGAGCAGCTCCGCGTGAAGGCACAGTTGGCGGCCTCCGAGCAGCTGCAGACGCAGATTGCGCAAGAACAAAGCACCTTACGACAGCAGTTGGAGGCCGGCGCGAAGACGACGGCGTCCATTGAATCCACCAAGGCCGCCTGGGTGCGGCAGCTGGAATCGTTGCGCGAGTGTCAAGTGTTGTCGCACGCGGTGCGCAGGGCCATGCAGGAGTTGAAGGCGAACGCCGCGATGGTCACGCACGCCGCCGAATCGCAGCGCAAGGCGGTGGAGGAACTCGCGCAGTACCAGCAGCGCGGGCACACGCTGCAGCAACAGGTGGACCAGCTGCAGTTTCGTTTGGGCCAAGCGCTGGCATTTACCGGCACGACCGATCCCGTTCTTGCAGACGTTGAGCAGATGAGGAGCCGATGAGCAAGATTACCCGTGCATTAGAGAAGGCCGCGCTGGAGCGTCTCCAGCGCGAGGGGCCGCCGACCGTCTCGGATGTGCCGGTGACCGTCAAGCTGGTGTCCGACGTCAGCGCCATCGCGTCCATTGGGCAGACCCAGGTGGACCCGCACATCGTCTGCGCGGCGGAAGCCGCCTCGCCCATCGCGGAACAGTACCGCATGCTGAAGGCGAATCTCCAATCCATGCGGCGGCGCGCGAACGTCAAAACGATTGTGATGACCAGCGCCATGGTCGGCGAGGGCAAGTCCGTGACGTCCATCAACCTGGCGCTGACGCTGGCGCGGCAGGAGCACATGAAGGTCGTCCTGGTGGACGGCGATATGCGGCGCAGTTCCGTCCATCGCTGGCTGGGGTTGGGCGAGTCCGCCCATGGGTTGTCGACCGCCCTGCAGCAGAACGGGACGCTCAACGGCTCGCTGATCCGTTTGGGGTCGCCCACCCTCACGATCTTGCCGTCCGGGCCGAAGCCTCAGCAACCGGCAGAACTGTTGGCGTCCTCCAATATGCGGAAGATTCTCGAGACGCTGAAAGCGCAATTCGACCTCATCATCATCGACACCCCGCCGGTGCTGTCGGTATCCGACTCCAGCATCTTGGCCGCGCAGGCGGACGGGGTGCTGCTCGTGGTGAAGGCGGGGCGGACGCAGCTGAAGACCATCCTGGAGGCCAAGGCGCGGCTCGAGCAGGTCAAAGCGACCCTGCTCGGCTGCATCCTGACGCACGCGCACTTTTTCACCCCCGGATATAACCGTTACTACCGCGAGTACTATAAGAAGGAGAAGGCCCGTCATGCAGCTTCGACGCCCGCTGCCGTACGTTAACGAGTCCCCCCTGCGCTTCTCATCTGGTCGACGGCGTTGGGGATTGACGGCATCGCCGGTCGACAGCGTCCGGTTCGCCCTTGAGGGATTTCGGTACGCGTTTCTCACCCAGCGGAATCTGCGCATTCAGTGCGCCGTCGGGACTGCGGCGCTGATGCTGGGCGTCGTCCTGCGGCTGCCGTTCCACGAGTTTGCGCTCATCGCAGCACTCACCGCGCTGGTGCTCTTTGCCGAGCTCATGAACACCGCGATTGAGGCGACCCTCGACTTGCACGCGGGCGCCGAGTTTGATCTTGCGGTCAAGCAGATTAAGGATATCGCGGCCGCATCGGTCTTGACCGTCTCCCTCGGAGCCGCGGTGTTGGGCGCCACGATCTTCCTCCATGCGCTCGCGCCCGCGCTCCCGCTGTAACTCCCCCTGTTCTCTCCTCGCACGCGTGGAGATGTCGGATCGCGCGGCGTGTTCATCGCTGACAGGACTGGCTCGCACGACGAGTACACGGCCCAAGATGTGAGGGGGTTCGACGCAGCATGAAACGAAACATCGATAACTTAGCCGGACGCGCCTTCGATCTGATTGTCATCGGCGGGGGCATCTATGGCTCGTGCGTTGCCTGGGAGGCGGCGCTGCGGGGGCTCTCCGTGGCGCTCGTTGAGCAGGGCGATTTCGGTCATGCCACCTCGGCGAACTCCCAGAAGATTGTGCACGGGGGTTTTCGCTACCTCCAGCATGCGGATCTGACGCGCATGCGGGAATCCATCCGCGAACGCAAGATCCTCATGCGCATCGCACCCCACCTGGTCCATCCGCTGCCGTGCGTGCTACCGACCACACGCGCAGGTCTGCACCGTCGCACCATCATGCGGCTAGCACTGGCCTGTTATGACGCGATCGCGTGGGACCGCAACATCGGGGTGATGGATCCACAGAAACGGATCCCGCGCGGACGCATCGTCTCTCGCGAAGAATGCCTGCGCTTAGCACCCGGCGTGTCGGATCCGGAGATCACCGGAGGCGCGGTCTGGTACGATGGACAGATTTACAATTCCGAACGGCTGACGCTGGCGTTTCTGCGCGCCGCGGCCGATGCGGGCGCATGCCTGGCGAACCACGCCCAGGTCACGGGTTTCCTTCAAGAAGGCCGCCGCATTCTTGGCGTGCGGGCGCAAGATGCCCTGACGGGCCGGACCGTCGAGGTGCGGGGCCGAATCGTCGTCAATACCGCCGGTCCGTGGATCACCCGCGTGCTCGGACTAGCACTTCAGTCGCAACCCACCGCGCACACGCCACTCTCCAAGACCATCAACCTCGTGACGACGCGCGCCCTCACGAATGGACACGCCGTGAGCGTCGCCTTGCCATACCGTCCGGGCGCACACGGGCAGGATACCGGCAACCGACGCCTCTACCTCACACCCTGGCGCGGCCGAACAATCATCGGATCCGCTCACCTGGTGTTTCGGGATCATCCGGATGCGTGCCGGGTCACCCCGGAAGAGATCAAGGGGCTGCTGGCGGACGTGAATACCGCCTACCCCGGGGCCGCGCTGACGCGAGAGGAGATCTCGTTCGTTCATATGGGGCTGATGCCCTTTGAGGATCGGGATGGCCGCGGCAATCCGGCCCAGCTGTCCCGTCGTTACCGAATTCGAGACCACCAGGACGATGGGCTTGAGGGGTTGATCTCCGTTGAAGGGATCAAGTACACCACCGCGCGCGATGTCGCCCAAAAGGTGGTCGACCGTGTGATGCAACGGTTACGCCGCAGGCCCGTGCCCTCGCGCAGCGCTGCCACACCGGTGGCAGGCGGACACATCGCGTCATTTGAAGAGTATCTCGCAACAGTCCTGCGCGAGCGGCCCCATGGACTGGATGAAGATATCCTGCGCCAATTGGTCTACGCCTACGGCTCCGACTATACGCAGGTGCTGCAGGTTGCGGCGGACCAAGTGGATTGGCTGCAGCGGGTGAGTCCCGCGTCGTTGGTGATCAAAGCGCAGGTGGTGTATGCCGTTCGTGAAGAACTGGCCCAGACGCTGCAGGATGTGGTGCTGCGGCGGACGGAGTTGGGCACACTCGGCCACCCGGGCCGCGACGCGTTGGAGGCGTGTGCCGGCGTGATGGCCCAGGAATTGGGATGGAGCCGGCAGCAGATCGAGCGGGAACTCGAAGAGACCGAGCGGGCGTTTGCCCGGATCCTTGCGCAACCGCTGCAGGCCGGAGCAGGACAGCGATGAGCTCACCCTCCTTCGCCGGAGGCCACGGGCTCCCCGGCCCGTCTCTGGAGAGCGCCGGGGCGGGCTACCCGTGGAGGCAGGCGAAGAGGGTGGCTTCGGAGCGCGCTGCTTCGCCAAGGCTTCGCAGCCGCCGCTTCGAAGCGCGAAGCGCGGAGAAGGGGTTCCGCCCCACGGGCGGACCGGAAGGTGCCACGGGCTCTGCCCGTGGGGCTCCACACGAGGCGTGGGCTCTGGCGCTGTTTCGTCGATCGGTGCTCAAGCAGCAGAAATGGAACGTCATCCGCCGCCTGCTCGGGGATACGCAGGGCTTGCGCTGTTTGGATATCGGGGCCGACAACGGCGTACTCAGTTACCTGTTGCGCGCACGCGGCGGCCGCTGGACCAGCGCAGATTTGGACGCGCAGACGGTGGCGTCCATTCGGTCGCTGGTGCACACCGATGTGGAACAGCTCCATGGCGGTCGGATCCCATTCGCCGATGAGGAGTTCGATCGTGTCGTCCTGATTGACGGCTTGGAGCACCTCCACGATGATCGGACGTTCGCGCAAGAGATCGCCCGGGTCACCAAGCCGGGCGGGGAAGTGATCGTCAATGTGCCGCTGCGCAAAAACAGCTGGCTGCGGCGATTCCGGCTGGCGATTGGACAGACGGATGAAGCGCACGGCCACGTGCGGCCGGGGTACACGGTGGAGGAACTGCGGCGCGTCTTGGGCGATCGGTATGACGTCGTCTCGTGCCACACCTATTCAAAGTTTTTTTCCGAGCTCATCGATACCGCCATTGCCTGTGGGCTGCGCCAGATCAAGCGCAAACCGGTCGAGGGGCATGTCAAGGGAACCATCGTCACCGGCCAAGACCTCGCCCGGCACCGGAAGCTGATGCGGCTCTATACCATCTTCTATCCGCTGATCTGGTGTATGGCGCAGTGCGACCGGCTCCTGTGGTTTCGCAGCGGTTATATCTTAATTGCCAAGGCGCGAGTCCGTCCGGCCGGTGTCCCGTTGGCAGTCGCGCGATGACAAGCAGCCACGCGAATCCCAAGCGGGTATTGGTGACCGGCGCCAACGGGTATACCGGCAGCCACCTGGTCAGCGCCCTCGTGCGTGAAGGTCTGGAGGTGCGGGGACTCGTGCGGCGGCCCGAATCGCTCGCGCCGGAAGTGCGGTCACTCATCGAGGTGGTCGTCGGGGACATCCGTGACAAGCGTGCGGTGGAGCAGGCGGTGGAGGGTTGCGACACCATCTACCATGTGGCGGCGCTCTACCGCGATGCATCAGCCCGTCGGCAGGACTACTGGGACGTGAACGTCGGCGGCACTGAGCACGTCCTTGCGGCCTGCGCCGCGCACGGCGTCAAGCGGCTCGTACACTGCAGCACAGTGGGCGTGCATGGCGATGTCACCAGGATTCCCACGGATGAGACGGCGCCGTTTAAGCCAAGTGATGCGTACCAGCACAGCAAACTCGCCGCCGAAGAGCGCGTGTGGGACTGGTATCGCACGACGCAGATCCCCACGGTCGTTGTCAGGCCGGTAGGCATCTACGGGCCGGGCGATCTGCGGTTCATGAAGTTGTTCCGGAGCGTGCAGAGCCGCCGGTTCGTCATGCTCGGCAGCGGCAAGACGCTGTTCCATCTCGTCTACATCGACGACCTCATCCAAGGCTATTTGCTCTGCGGCACGCGGCCGGAAGCGGTCGGCGAAGCGTTTGTCATCAGCAGCGACCGATATGTCACACTCAACGACTTGGTGGCGTCCATCGCCTCGACGTTAGGCGTTGCACGACCTCGCTGGCACGTCCCGGTCTGGCCGTTCTATGTCGCCGGCGCCGTGTGCGAGACGGTCTGCGTGCCGCTGAAGATTCAGCCGCCGATTTACCGCCGCCGGGTCGGCTTTTTTACGCACAACCGGGCCTTCACGAGCGCGAAGGCCCAGCGTGTGCTGGGCTATGCGCCGCGCGTGAGCCTTGACGAGGGGCTGCGTCAGGCCGCCCGGTGGTATATCACCCACGGCTATCTGCGCTCCAGCAATGGTCGGCATGAGCGCGTGCGTGCATGAGCCAGACGACCAGCGCGACGACACGCTCTCGGCGGGACGCCGAGCATTCCGGCGACTCGATCTTTGCCGGCACGCGTGAAACCCCTGACATCGAGACGTCGTCGGAGGACTACGCTCAACGGTTCTCGGGGCGGGTGGGCGCGTGGTTTCTCCAAGTGCAGGAGCAGGCGATGCTGCGGTTGTTGGCGGGCTGGCCGCGAGCGACCATTTTAGATGTCGGGGGTGGGCATGGCCAGCTGACCGGTGCTTTGGTGCGCGAAGGGCACGCCGTCACGGTGTTTGGGAGTGATGAGTCATGCCGCCGCCGCATTCAATCCCATATCGACCAGGGGTGGTGCCGGTTTACCGCGGGCAATCTGCTGCGCCTGCCGTATCCGGCCAAGGCGTTCGATGTGGTGGTCAGCGTGCGGCTGCTGCCGCACATGGAAGACTGGACTGCATTAGTCGGGGAGTTGACGCGGGTCGCGCGCCACGCCGTCGTCGTGGACTATCCGACGAGCCGCGGCTTCAATCAGCTCGCCCCGGCACTCTTCAACGTGAAGCGGCGCGCGGAGGGCAACACCCGGCCTTATCGCGTGTTTGAAGAGCGGGAGTTAATCACGGCATTCGGGACGCGTGGTTTTACGCAGCGGCAGCGCTCGCCGCAGTTTTTCTGGCCCATGGTCCTACATCGCGTCATGGGGCAGGTGGGCATTTCGCGCGGCTTGGAGGGATTCGGTCGCGCCACACGGCTCACGCGGTGGTTCGGCTCCCCGGTCATCTCGCTATTTACAAGAATGGCGCATCGCTAAAAGGGAAAAGTCAGAAGGCAAAAGGCAAAACCACAAGGCAAGATTCAAAATGGCGACGAAAGTGTATGACGTCAAGCAACGAACATACCTCTATGCGTTAGACGTGTTGAAATTCCTCGAGACGCTGCCAGATGGCTATATTGCACGGACGATTGGACAGCAGTTGCTGCGGTCTGCTACCTCAGTCGGAGCGAATATCGTTGAGGCGCAAGCATCCAGCTCAAAGAAAGATTTCGCCAACTTCTATACCCATGCGCTGAAATCTGCGAATGAGAGCAAGTTTTGGTTTGGATTACTCAAGGACTCTGGGAAAGCCTCTCATGAGGCTGTGGGTCCCCTGCTGAATGAGACGCACGAGCTGTCGAATATTTTGGCCTCAAGTATCTTGACCATGAAGGGCAAGCGCTGAGATGGGCTTTGAACCGGTTTTTGAATTTTTAATTGTAGTTTTGCCTTTTACCTTTTTCCTTTTGAGTTACAACAGATGAAGATCCTCTTGCTCGCACCGCAACCGTTTTACCAGGAACGAGGCACGCCGATTGCCGTGGATCTCCTGTTGCGCGCGTTGTCGGCGAGAGGCGATGAGGTCGACGTCCTCACCTATCAGGAGGGGACCCCTGTGACGTACCCAGGCGTGACGATCCATCGCATCCCCCGGCTGCCGTTTGTCCGCCATGTCCGCCCCGGCCCCTCATTCAAAAAACTGCTGTGCGACGCAGTCTTGGCCGTCTTGGCGTTGCGCATGGCGGCGCGTACTCGCTACCAGCTGGTCCATGCGGTCGAAGAATCGGCGTTTATCGCGCTGGTCATCACACGCGTGTTCAAGACCCCGTACCTCTATGACATGGACTCTTCGATGGCGGACCAGCTCGGAGCGAAATATGCCGCGTTGCGCCCATTGAATCAGGGGCTTCGGGCGCTGGAACGATTGGCGATTCGCCGCGCCGACGTCGTGGTCCCGGTCTGCGACGCGCTGGCCGACATCGCGACACGATCCGGCGCGCGCAAGGTCGTTGTGCTGCGCGATATCTCGCTGCTGTCTTTCGACGGCCACACGATGAAGGGCGGGGGTGCCCTGAAGAGCGAATTGGGACTGCATGGGCCGACCGTGATGTACGTCGGCAACCTCGAACGATATCAAGGCCTCGACCTGTTGCTGGAGAGCTTTTCGATCGCGCGGGCGCGCGTGCCCGCCGCCCAGCTTGTCGTCATCGGCGGCGATCCTCAGGCCATCCGGCGCTACGAGGCCATGGCCGCGCGACTCGCGTTGGGCGCAAGCGTCCATTTCATCGGCCCGCGTCCTGTCGCACAGCTGGCGGAGTGCTTCGAGGCCGCCGATGTGCTCGTCTCGCCGCGCCTGAGCGGGGGCAACACCCCGATGAAGATTTACTCCTATCTCGCGTCAGGCAAAGCCATATTGGCGACGGATCTGCCGACGCACACGCAGGTCTTGGGCGAGGACGTCGCGCTCTTGCGCGCGCCGACGCCTGAGGCGTTTGCCGACGGGATGGTGCGCCTGATCGAAGATGCGACACTGAGGCGGCGTCTGGGTGAGGCCGGGCGGGCGCTGGCCGAGCAGCGCCACAGCTACCCGTCATTCCAGGCGACCCTGAACGCGCTCTACACAGGCATCGAACGCGAGATCGCTGGACGGACGTCCCCGACCACCACCGCCACGGCTCAAAACCGCGCCGGCTGGATGCGCACAGTATCGTTGCGCGCCGGCATCAGCATTGCGCTCCTCTGGCTCATCCTGCGCAAGCTCGATCTTCAAATGGTGGGGGCGTTGCTGTGGCGGATCGATTGGCGCTTTGCCCTGGCTGCCAGCAGCCTCTACATGGTCAACCGGTGGATTACCACGGTGGAGTGGCGGCTCTTGTTACAGGCGAAGGGGCTGCGGTTTTCGTTCCGTCGGCTCTTGCGCGTGGTCTGGATCGGCAATCTCTTCGGGCACTTTCTGCCCGCGGGGGTGGGAGGCGACAGCGTGCGTCTGGTGACGATGGCGCGGGAGCGCCAGCCGCTGCCGGAAATCGCGTCGTCCCTGCTTATTGAACGACTCAACGGGGCCCTGTCCCTGGCAGCACTGGCGGTGTTGGGGGCGCTCTGGAGCTACCAATACTGGAAGATCAGCATGGTGGCGGTCGCCCTAGTGCTGCCGTTGTTCACGGTGGTCATCGCAGCGCTCTTGCTGTGGACGACACCAGGCGACCGCTTGCTAACATGGATGATCGAGCACGTACGATGGCTGCCCGGTCATCAGTTCTTCCTCAAGATGCACGCCGCGGTGAAGGCCTACCGGCGCCAGCCGCGTGCCGTGGCGGCGTCGTTCCTGCTGTCAGAGCTTACCCAGGTCAACCGGGTCGCCGCCATCTTCCTGCTGGCGAAGGCGCTAGGGATGACGCTGTTCATCGGCGAAGCGTTCGTCCTGGCGCCCACCGCGCTCTTCATCAGCATGCTGCCCATTTCCATTGACGGGATCGGCGTCGGGGAAGGAGCATTTGTGCTGCTGCTTGGTCCTGCCGGCATCGGCGCCCCCGGAGCTTTTGCCCTCTCCCTCATGGCGCGTGTGGCCAGGCTGCTCTCGTTTCTGCCGACGGCCCCCTCGTTCCTCGTCAATGGCTTAAGGGGGTTGCCCATGGCTGCCGAGGTGCCGGCGGTGACGCCGGTGGAAGCGCAAGCGCAGGAGATTCGCCGCAGCAGCGGCCAACGACTTCGCGTGCTGCGCGTGATCGACCGGCTCGGCTATGGCGACCGAATGCGCGGGTTCAACCGGAAAATGATGCCTACGAGTGGCGCTACTTCCGGCGAGCCCATCGGTGGAATCCTGCATCGACTGCGCACCGAATGGGTTGCGGCGCGCCGGAAAACCCGCGGCGATGTGCAAGGGTTGCTGTTGCGTCGCTACCCCAAGTGGTTGTTCACAGGTGACGACGAGCACCTCAAGGATTCGATCACCGTGTTTACCTTCCATGAGGTGCAGAGTGACTGGTTTGATCAGCAGCTGGCGTATCTGCAGGCGAACCAGTATCACATCTTGCCGGACGCCGAAGCTCTGTACCGCTGCCTACGAGGGGAGGAGCGGATTCCACCGCGCGCCATCCTGCTGACATTTGACGACGCCGGAGCCACCCTGTATACGACAGCCTTCCCGTTGCTCAAGCGCTATGGAATGCATGGTGTGAGCTTCGTGGTGCCGACATTCTTGGATAAGCCGAATTTCTGCACGTGGAACCAGATCGAAGAGATGCATCGATCCGGCGTCATCGACATTCAGTCGCACACCCTGTGCCACCGCTTCGCGCCGAAGTGGCCGCAGGCGGTGCGGTGCCTTGGCACCACAACGGAGGCCGAAGACGAGGCACGGCGGCACCCCGCGATGCTGGATGATTACCGCCGCGCGCGGGACATAATCGAAGCCCGGCTAGAGAAGCCGGTGCGGCATCTGTGCTATCCGGATTACGATGGAACCGATGAGAGTGTCGCTGCGTCACAATCTGCAGGGTATCTCAGCAATTTTTGGGGGGTTTTGCCGTCCCGGAGGACGAACCGGACCGGTGATGATCCGTTCCGGATTGTGCGCGTGTCGTCGGAGTACCTTCGCTCTTTGCCGGGCAAAGGCCGGCAGTCCCCTTGGCGGATCGCTGCCGAGCAGGCCAGGCATCATGGGCGTTGGAAGCTGCAGCGGTTGGCTGGACGCATGTCGGCTCACTAATGCGACCACACGCGTCCGTGCCCAAACAGGAGTCGATTGCGGTCAAGGGGAAAACCGGTAGCGGGCCGCAGCCGTCGACGCCACGGTGGCCGATCAATGAGACGCTGGGAGAGGTGCCTCCACGCTGTGCGCTGTGGCTGGCAGATAAGCTTGGTTACGGCGACTCGCTGCACGGGCTCGGCCATTACTACTTGAACGTGCTGCCGATGCTCACTGATCGGATGCACGTCATTCCCATCGTATGCCGATCGAGCCAGAGGTTGGCAGATACCTTCCAGTTGAATGGCATTGCGTTACGGGTTCTCCACCACCGGCGGTTTGACCCACGGACGCTCTGGACGCTCATCCAGCTCATTCGAACAGAGCGGGTTGATGTGCTCCAGCTCCATGGACACGGCTCCTCTACCATGGGCCGTCTCGCCGGTTGGCTGACGCACACTCCGGTGGTCGTCCGTCAGGGTGACAGCGTCCCCGCGCCTTGGTACATCCGTCTCAGCGATTGGCTCCTCAGCCAGTTTACGGCTCGAGCCATTGCGGTTTCTGAGTCGGTGAAGATGTTCTGCGTTCGGGGGCGCAGCCTGTCTGCGGCGCGCATTACCGTGTTGCCAAACGGCGTCAAGCCGGTTGTGGGTCCAACGCCAGAGGAGCTTGCCCAGTGGCGGCAGGCGCTGCGGTTGCCGGACCGCGCCAAACTCATTGGCTCCGTCACGCGGTTTCACCCGATTAAAGGGGTGGGGTACTTGATTGAGGCCATGCCGCAGGTTCTGCGAGCGGTCCCTGAGGCCCATCTCGTGTTGTGGGGCGACGGTCCGCAGCAGGCCTCCCTAGAAGCCAGGGCACGGATGCTCGGCGTCGCGGACCGCATTCGGTTCGACGGCTACCGATCCGATGTGGGAAGACGGCTGGCCCTGCTGGACTGTTTCGTACTGCCGTCAATCAGTGAGGGTTCACCCAACGCCCTGTTGGAAGCGTTGATGGCCAGTCGTCCCATTGTTGCCACCCAGGTAGGTGGGGTGTCGGAGCTCGTGCGGGCCGACGAAGAGGCTGTGTTAGTCGCCCCACAGGATGCGCCAGCACTTGCTGGCGCCATCATCCGCGTGTTGACGGACGACACGCTGGCCCAGCGGTTGAGCCGCGCTGCCCAAGCGGCCAGCCGGCGGTATACCATGGAGCGACATGTTGTAGAGTTATGCCGGCTCTATGCTGAGGTCGTTCACGATGCCACGCGCCGAGTGGCGCAGCGTTAATGGACTGGTAAAGAGAGGGCACTGGCACACCATGTGCGGGATTGTTGGACTCATTCAAGCTGAGCGGCCTGTCGACGCCGGGGTATTGGGGCGCATGACCACGGCCCTCGCCCATCGCGGCCCCGATCACCAGGAGACAAAGCGCCTCAGTGCCGGATCCATCCAGGTCGGCCTCGGCCACACGCGCTTAAGCATCATTGACCTCTCGGGCGCGGCGGCTCAGCCAATGGGGAACGACGACGGGTCTATATGGATTGTTTTCAACGGGGAGATCTATAACTTCCGAGAGCTCCGTCAGTCGCTCGAACGGCGGGGAATCCGGTTTCGTACCTCCTCAGACACGGAGGTCATCCTCCGGCTGTATGAGGCGGAGCAAGATCGATGCGTGGGGCAGCTGGATGGCATGTTCGCGTTGGCGATCTGGGATAGCCGCCAGCGACGCCTACTCGTGGCCCGCGATCGCGTCGGAAAGAAGCCATTGTTCTATTCTTCCACGCCAGGCCTCTTCGCGTTCGCGTCGGAGATGAAAGCGTTGTTCCACCATCCCGCCCTCGCACCGGATGTGGACCGGGAGGCCATCCCGGCGTTTTTTCTTTACGGGTACGTTCCAAACCCGCGCACCTTCTACCGAGGGATTCAGCAACTCCCACCTGGGCATTTACTGGAGGTGCGGTCGGACGGGCAAGTTCGCCTGGAGCGGTATTGGGACCTGGACTGCTCCACCAGATCGGGTCCGTTACCCAAGCCCGGCGAGGCGGCCGCCCACGTTCGTGAGCTGGTGACAGCGTCGGTGCGCCGGCGGCTGGTGGCCGATGTGCCGTTGGGTGCATTCCTGAGCGGCGGCCTGGACTCCTCGATTATTGTCGGCATTATGAGCCGGTTGAAGTCGGATCCGATCCGGACGTTCTCCATCGGGTTCACCGGGGATGCTCGATATGATGAAACCGCCTATGCCCGCTTGGTCTCTAAACGATTTGGCACGGTGCACACCGAGTTCGTGGTTGAACCCCCATCGGTGGATCAGCTGATCGAACGGCTGGTGTGGCACCACGACGGGCCCTTCGCGGACGAAGCCGCCGTGCCCACCTATATTCTGTCCCGTCTCACCCGGGAACACGTGACGGTTGCCCTCAATGGTGACGGCGGCGATGAGCTATTTGCCGGCTACCTTCGGTTCTATGGCACGCTAGCCTCAGAGCGTCTCCCGGTTCCGATGCGCCGTGCGATGCAGCGCGTCGCCTCATGGTTGCCGGGATCGGGCGCGTACCGCAGCCGGTGGCGTCGCGTGAAAACGTTTGCCGACGGGGCAGTTCTCCCCTTCGCGGAGCGGTTCACCCGATGGGCCTCCGTGTTTTACGAGGATCTGCCGCAATTACTGGATGGCCGTGGGGCCCCCGGCTTGCCATTGGACGCGCTCGCTCTTCTTGAGCCCCATCTCAGCCGGTGTGCAGGGGCTTCACCGTTGAACCGGCTTCTGTACCTGAATCTCAAGACCTGTTTCCTCGATGGCATGCTGGTGAAAACGGACCGTTGTTCGATGGCGCACGGCTTGGAAACCCGTTCGCCCTTCGTGGACCGCGAGCTGATGGAGTATGTTTTTACGTTACCCGACCACTTCAAGTTGCGAGGAGGTCGGACCAAAGTCATCTTGCGGCAGGCCTTCGCCGATCTGCTCCCGCCGACGGTGGCTCGGCGCAGCAAAATGGGGTTCACTGTTCCGCTCGCATCCTGGTTCCGCCGGGAACTGCGCGATTACCTCAAGGACCTACTGTTGAGCTCCGAGGCCAAGCTGCGCGGCTACTTGAATCAAGACTATGTGCGCCAATTATACGACGCACACCTGGCAGGGCAGGCCGATCACGCGACCCGTCTCTGGACGGTGTTGACTTTTGAGGTATGGCTCCGCACGCTGCCACAGTGGACGAACGGCGCTCCGGTCCTGCCAATGCCCGTGCCTTCGCAGAAGCCAGCAGCATTTACCACATGAGCCGAACGTTACAGGATGATTCCCATGGCCGCTAACCACCAAATTCTCAGGAGCACGGTATATCTGACGGTCTCACGGATCGTGGGCGACCTGGTATACGTGGTCTTCTATGTCCTGTTCTCTCGTGCGTTTGGCCGCGTCGGAGTGGGACTGTACGCGTTCGTTCTGGAATTCAGCGGGACGCTGTTCATCGTCGCCGATTACGGGCTGAGCCAGTACCTGGTACGGGAGATCAGCCGGAAGAAGGACCAGCTGCCACAATACCTCGGAACCTTCATGGTGCTTAAGGGTTTCTCCATGCTCGTCATATTCGGCGTCATGGTGTGGCTGGCGCCGCTCTTCCATCTGGATCAGCGGGGAATATGGGCGCTCCTCGTCATTGGTCTGGCCCAGGCGTGCTACACCTTCGGGGAGCTGCTCCGGTCGGCGTTCGCAGCCCATGAGCGGCTTGCGGAGGTCGCGTGGGCGGACTTCCTCTACAAGTGTGGCATCGCGGCATTCGGGATCTCGCTGCTGGCCCTGCATCGGCCCTTTGAAGAGGTGTTATGGGCGTTTCCCATCAGCGGCACGATGTATCTGCTGACGTTGCTGATCGCGGTGTGGACGCGGCTCGGGCGGCCTGTGCTGCGTCTTGATCCGGTCATTACCAAAGAGGCGCTGGCTGGTTCGTTCCACTTTTTTCTGTTCGGGGTATGTGTCGACCTCTATCCGAGCCTGACGGTCATTTTGCTAAAGCATTTTAAAGGGGAAGCGGTCTGTGGAGTATTTGCCGTGCCACAGAAGATCATGGCGGTCCTGGTGGTCATGTTCATGTTCTACCGGATGGCGTTGTTTCCGAACCTCTCAAGGCTCTATCACGAGTCTCGAGAGGCGCATCGCGAACTGTGCAGCAGTGCGTTCAAGTATCTTGCCATGTTGGTCGTCCCGCTGGCGCTCCTGCTTTTTCTCACGGCGGACAAGATCATTCTCTCCACATTCGGCGCCGAATTTGAGCCGTCGATTCCAGTCTTCAAAGCCCTGTGCGCCTATTTGCTGTGTATCGGCCTGAAATACGTCCTCGCCGCTGTCCTGAGTTCTATCGACAAACAGGACAAGCTGGTACTGGCCCACGGGGTCGGTCTGGTGGTGCATCTGACGGCGCTGTTGTTGGTGGTCCCGCAGTGGGGCGCGCTCGGCGCCGCCGTCGTCTTGGCGGCCTCGGAAGGTGCCGTTTGCTTGATGGCCTACCGGATGGCGGTGGTGCAACTCGGCGGCCTGCCGTGGCGCCACATCCTCCCCAGACCTCTGGTCGCTGCGGCGGTGGTGGGGCTGCTCGTGATGCTCATGAAGACACTGCCCATCTTCATCGTATTTCCCGTTGGGGTGCTCACTGGGCTCGCATGTTTGGTGCTGATCGGTGGCATCCGCAAGAGCGATCTCCGGTTCGTGCGAAACTCACTGAGTTGGAGAAGGCTTGAGGTCACGGAGTAAACATAACACGGAGGCAGCGCTGATGTCAGCGGCTCGACATCGCGGGAGACACCTGGCACCCCTACTAGTATTCGGCGGGGCGCTCATGTTAGCAGTGGCGGCATTCGGCAGCGCAGAGCGGTTAGGACACCTGAGGGCTAGCGGGGTGCTATCGGCGCCGCTGATTCATAAAGTTCAGGCGGCGCGTCTCCTTTTGGTGGTGCTAAGCGGGATGTGTTTGATGGTCGGCATGTTCCGACGTGCCGGCTCACGAGGCGCACTGCTTGGTGGCGCAGTATGGTTGGCCGGAACGCTGGCATTCATTCAGTATGCCTACCCGTATCACTTGTTCTTCCGCCCGCGGATGTTGTTGCGCGCAGCACTTGGAGAAGAGACGCTCCTGAGCGACTTTGATCCGCGCTCGCATCTCGTGGTGCCCTCCCATGAGGTGTTGCGCGCGCGATATTCGGCGATCAACATCCATGCGCACTTTTCGTATGCAGCATTTCAACGGACACCGGAACAGCTCGCCGACATCATCGAAAGGTGCAACGTGCAGGTCGTGGTTGATCTGGATGGCGGCTTGGGTAAGCACCTAAAGGAAGAACTTGCGCGGTATGTCACACCGCATCCCGATCGGTTCACAGTCTTTGCGACCGTGTGGTTTCCGCCCGGGCCGATTAGCTGGGAGTATTTCCGGTGGGAGGTGGCCCATCTCGAGGAGGCCAAGCGACTGGGGGTTCGAGGGGTCAAAATCTGGAAGAACATCGGTCTCTATACCAAAGATGAGCAGGGAAAGCTCATTGCGCTCGATGACCCGCGTCTTGAACCGCTCTGGACCAAGCTTGAAACCCTGGGCCTTCCCGTCCTCATCCATGTGGCCGATCCTCCGATGAATTTCGAGCCCCTGGATCGGCATAACGAGTCGCTGGAATATCTGAGCCAGGACGCAGCCATCTCTCTTCACTATGGACGTGGGACTCCTCGCCCCGAGGTCGTACTCGATCAGTTCGAACGGGTGGTTGAACGGCACCCGAACATCACGTTTATTGCTGCGCATCTTGGGAATAAAGCATATGACTTGGGAGCAGTGGCACAGATGTTGGACCGTCACCCAAACCTTCACATGGACATCTCCTCCCGCGCCAGCGATCTGGGGCGCCAGCCCGTCACGGCCAGGGCGTTTATCATTCGCTATGCCGATCGTCTGTCGTTCGGAACGGATGGTAATCCCACCGAGAAAGTGTACCGGGGGTATTTCCGTCTCCTCGAGACGGCGGACGAATACTTTGATGAGCCGGAGTGGCCGTATTACAAGTTCGGCCGCTGGAAGCTCTACGGCCTCGCCCTCCCGGATGACGTGCTGCGCAAGATCTACCATGACAACGCGGCTCAGTTGCTCGGACTGCCGCTGCTTGACTCGGCGAAAGCGTCCCAGCTGAGATCGGGACGGGCAACGGGGCAGGCGCGCTGATGCGCGGTGCTGCGCTCGGCTTCACTGAGTTGGGAATCTCGCGCCGGCGGGTCGCCTTGGTGCACGGATTGATTCTCGCGATGGTGGCCGGCTCGGCGTTCTGTATCGTGACCGATACGGAGTATTGGCCCTTTTCCCAGTACCCGATGTACTCGAACATCGAACGCCCCGGCCCATTTTGGTTTCTGACGCTCTGGGGCGTCCCGGCGGATGGGGGCAAACCGGAAATCTCCATCACGGATGATGAATACATCATGCCGTTCGACTGGGTTCGGCTCAACCGGGCCTTTGCGCGGTTGGAGGAGATGCCAGGCCACCAGGAGAAGATGGAAGCCGCCTTGCGGGACTGCTGGGCGCGATACGACCGGTTACGCGCTAGTGGCCGGCATCACAGCCCGCCCCTTCAAGGAATCCGACTCTATAGGTATTCGTGGAACAACGTTGACCCCTCCGCAAAACTGACACAACCCGACCATCGAGAGTTGATCGCTGAAGTCATGGGTCGTGACGGCCACACGGGACAGTGAGATGTCGACACTCCGAACGCGCTGGATGACGTTCTGGTTCGCCCCCACCCCTCCCACAGATTTGGGGGTCTGCCGGTTCCTTTTTTTCGGCATCTTCGCGCTCTACTATCTGCGCCACGATCTCAGTGCCTGGGGAGACACCTCGTCCGTGTTCTGGATGCCCATCCCGCTCTTCCAGTACTTGCATTTGCATCCCTTATCGCGCGAGGCCTTGGCTGGACTGCAATTCGTGTGGCGGGCGGCCCTTATCGGCAGCTGTGTGGGTTTTGCGACACGGATCAGCACGATGGTCGCGTTTGTGCTCGGCATCTACTTCATCGGGCTGCCGCATAATTTCGGCAAGACGCACAATTTGGACGCCATCGTTCTGCTCACCATGGGTGTGATGGCTGTTGCACGGTGCGGCGACGGATGGTCGCTGGATTCCTTGCTGTGGGCTCGACCGCCCACCCGTCCGGCCGAGCGCCGAAGCGGGGAATACACCTGGCCGATCCGGCTTGCGTGGCTGCTCTTGACGTCCGTGTTCTTCGGCGCGGGAATCTCGAAGCTCCGCCACTCCGGCCTTGCGTGGGTGTTCTCCGAGAACCTGGCGGTTGTCTTGACACAAAGCAACGCCCCGTGGGGCTTCCATATCGCGAAACATAGCGTTTTGTGCAAGCTAATTGCCGCGCTTACGGTGCTCGGTGAGACCAGCGCGCCTTTAGCCCTCGTGAGCCCGGCCCTGCGATTGCTGATTGTCCCGGGGCTCTTCTTCATGCAACTGGGCATTTGGTTCGTGATGGGCGTCAACTTCAAGTCGTTTATGGTGTGCTATCTGTTCTGGGTGTCCTGGCGGGAACTGGGACTCTGGCTTACCGCGCCACTTCGGGTGGGCGGACGGCACACGCTGATTTTTGATGGCCTCTGTGGACTGTGTAACGGGACGGTCGCCTGGATTCGTCATCTCGATGTGATGGGCCGGGTCGACTACCATGACGCTGTTCACGAATGGTCTGTGATCAGCAGGCGGTTTCCACAGCTCAATCAGGCCGCCTGCCTAAACGATATGCATCTCGTGACTCGCTCCGGGCGAGTGCTGACGGGATTCGATGCGTATCGCGCACTGGCCTGGACGCTACCATGTGGTTGGATCGCATTACCGTTCCTGTATCTGCCGGGAATCGGAGTCATAGGCCGTCGAGTGTATGCGAGCATTGCCGCCCGTCGAGCACGCAATGGTTGCCATGTGCCGGTCCATTCGATCGTGGTCGATCGGAAGGCCGCGCAATGACATTGCACCAGGAACGCCGATCGTTGGACGTGTTGTGGATGATGGTTGCCCTGGCGTTGTTTGTGGGGCTTGGCCATCGGGCCCTGCACCATTTTGATGACTTCGGGTATCTCTACGCGGCAACGCATTATTCACCCTCGGCCATTGCTGCGGGACAGTTTGAGTCCAGCAACGTGAACGGATTCTTCAATGCCAAAATCGGCCACGTCATGCTCTTGCAATTGTTGAAGGGTTGGGTGGGGTCCGGTACGGGCGCGATCACGACCCTTGCGTGGGTGTACACCGCTTTCGTGGCAGTCACAAATATCTTGTTAGTGCAGTTCATTCGGCTGGTCTGGAGCGACCGCAGGCACGCGATGCTTATCGGCATGGCGTCCTTGGTGGCCCCGGTGACCATCTATATGGCTCCAAAATTATTGACGGAAACACCGGCCATGTTGGGGAGCATGGCGAGTCTTGTCTTCTTAGTGCTTGGGTTGCGCGCTCAGCGTCGTGTGGCGGCGGGCGCTTGGTGGGTGATGAGTGCTTTGGCGCTTTCCTGCGGTCTGATATCACGGGGCACCGTGTGCGTGATGGTAGCAAGCGCGTGGTTCGCGCTCTGGGCGGCGTGTCCACCGAGCCTACAGCGTGGCCGTGTCTTCAGCGCGACCCTGGCCGTCGCACTCCTGACGTTGGGCAGCGTCTTGTTCATGGATTTGTTCTTCGCGTTTCATCTGATGCGCGGGGGCACACTCATCCACGCAGTCATGGGCATCGGAGGGCTGCGTCGCGACGTCATGCGGCGTGCGGTGTTCGCGTTCGGGCCCATCCTGATGCTCGTCCCGTTTGCGTTTGCGAGTCGTCGCCGGCGTGAACTCTGGTTTTATGCGCTGTGGGTCATGTGTAGCACGCTGCCGATTGTCATCCTGTTTCGTTATGCTGAGGAGCGCTATTTTATCAATGGACTCTCCGGGATGGTGGGATTAGCCGTACTCGGAGGGGAAGCGGTGTGGGTTTGGATGCAGGCGTCACGCCGTGCGGCGGTTCAGCGGTTGTTGGTCGTCTTGGCAGTGGTCGCCGTGGTAGCCAGCAATCAGTACATTCAGCCGCGCACCGTCTATGAGGTAGATACCACCGCGTATGCCAAGGTGATGGCGTGGATTGCTGAGACCAACCCGCAGCGGCCCATTGTCATTCCGTGGACGTGGAGCGACTATCACTATCTTCGTCTGGCGTATCCGGATGCGCCCGTGTATCTCGGCAATACCGGGTCATTCTTTGGCCCCACCACGTACACGAAGAATAGTCGAGAGTGGATCGCGGCAGAGCATCGATGGTATGGCGACCGGTATGTGGAAGACCTCTCGGCTCTTCAGCGTCTCGGGAGTCCGCCGTGGCTGTATGTGAGCTGGCAGGTGCCGGGATGGGGCACTGATCAGTTCTCATGGGTGCAGAAGGAAAGTCGCGTGCGACTGATACCGGTGTTTCACGAAGCGTGCTACACGGTCTATCGTGTTGAGGAGCGCAGTTCATGAGCAGACGATGACCGCATCGGTATCAGTGGTGGTCCCGGTCTATAACGAGGTCGAGAGCGTGCCGAAGCCCTATCGCCAGCTGGCCGACATGGCTGCGACGACGTCGCTGGTATGGGAGTTTGTGTTGGTGGATGACGGCAGCCGCGATGGGACATGGGAGGCGCTGATGGCGCTGCATCAGCGGGACTCGCGCGTCCGGGCGATTCGCTTTAAGCGTAACTTCGGGCAGACGGCGGCGATGGCCTGCGGGATTGGGTCAGGCAACACGGATTGGGCTGGATTTTCGTCAACCCGCTGGAAACTGGGTCAGGGCTTGGCGTGGCGTGACGATGGGGATTCCCGCGAAGGCGCGGAGCCGCAGCAGGTGCGGATCGCCGCTGACGATGAGCGAGGCGTTGGCAGTCTGCGCTGCGGCCAACACCCGATCATCTGCCGGATCCTCGCGGATGACGGGCGCAATGGCCCGATCGGGGAAGAGCTCGGTGTGTTCCACGACGGCGTCAAGGAGCATATCAACGCTCACGTTCAACGCGTGCAGGCGCCCGACGAACTTCGGACGGGGCAGGACTTCGCGCAGCTCCTGGATCATGCGGGGGGTTGTCACGAGCGCAACGTGCCGCTCTTCAAGGCGTTGCAACAGTCGGTGAGGCGTGCCACGCCACAAGAGGGCCGACACCAGGACATTGGTGTCCAGGACGACCCGCATCAGCGGGTCAGTTCACGCCGATACCGGTGGACCTCCCGGACGATGCCACGCAGTGGCATCGTCCGGCCTGGCGTCCGCAGGGCGATATCAGAGAGCTTCGCAGGAGGACGGAGGCGTTTCACAACGAGCGTATCGGCCGAGGAGAACACAGCCAGCCGGTCCGAGGGTCGAAATGGGGAGCGACGGACGATCATCTGGCCATTGGCCTTCACCGTGACTTTTGTCATTGCTTTGGTCCCCTTAGCAGATGGCGCAAGAGTCCCCGCCGCTTCATTCCACGGCGATCGAGATCGGCTCCTCAATGGCGCGAGGGCTGTGTCCGCGGTGCGCGAGCGCGCGGTTGGCTTCCAGGACCATCACCAAGGCGTCTTTGAGGTTCCGTTTGGCCTCGGACAGGGTCCGGCCCTGCGTGTTGACGCCGGGGATTTCCTCGACATAGGCGACGTACCACGCGCCTCGTTTCATGTAGACGGCGGTAAACTGCCCGATTATGGTGCATTAAGTATAGCCGACCTCGACCGCCGTGTCAAAACTAGCGGCTTGATTCAGCGATGACATCCGTGTCTATAGTGATTCCGGTCTGCAATGAAGCTGAGAGCGTGCCCGAACTCCACCGGCAACTCGCGGCTGGCGTGGCCGGTACTGCGGGGTCCTGGGAATTCAACTTCGTGGATGATGGCAGTTGCGATGGCACATGGGACGCGCTGGTGGGCTTAGAGACTGTGCAGGTGAAGTTCTTTAACGGGGCGGAAATGCTTGAGGTTGCGCGTGACCAGCGTGGCATTGGCCAGCGCAGCGGTCGCGGCGATCAGGGCATCCGGCAGATCAAGGCGATAGACGCGCTGAAACTGTGCGGCCAGGCGTGCGACGCGGGAAGTCACGGCCAGCTTTGGCAGGAACGACAAGAGCGCATCGATCTCGCGCACCTGCTTGGGCGTGAGCGCCCCGCTGGCGAGCAACTCGCTTTCGGTGATCACGGAGATGCTTGCCCGGGCGCGTCCAGTAATGACGTCTTGCACCAACGCGGTGGCGTTGGGGTCGCCGCGCAGATGATCGATGAGAATGTTGGTATCGATGAGGAGCCTGGCCACTTACAGCCCAAGGCGGTGGAGCCGTTTGGCCCAGGCGCGGCGCAGCCGCCGCTCATAGCGGACGCCGGAGGGAAACCGCTTGCCCAGCAGGCCAGCGGTTCGGGACACGATCTGGGTGCCGCGAGCGGACGCGGCTCGAGGCTGAGGTGCGCGGAGGCGAATCGTCCACTTCACCATCTGGAGGCGTTCTTCCAATGCCTCAACTTCTTGGAGGGTTTTAACGTTGGAGATCGTGGTGTCTCGCATGCGTTGAGTCTATCACGCAATCCCAGAGACGTCAAACGTCAGGAAGGCTGATGACAACGAGGGAGTTACCAGGCATCTCGGTGGTGGTTCCGGTCTATCAGGAGGTGGACAGTGTTTCCAAACTTCACCAAGCGCTGGCCGAGGTCGCCGACCGCATGCCGGGCGTGTGGGAGTTTATCTTCGTGGATGATGGCAGCCGCGATGGGACATGGGAGGCGCTGATGGCGTTGCATCAGCGGGATCTGCGCGTCCGAGCCATTCGCTTTAAGCGCAACTTCGGCCAGACCGCGGCCATGTCCTGTGGTATTGAGCAGGCCCGGGGCAAGGTGATCGTGACGATGGACGGCGACTTGCAGAACGACCCGGCGGACATCCCGCAGATGGTCGCCAAACTTGACGAGGGCTACGACGTCGTCTGCGGTTGGCGGTATCAACGACAAGATAAATTGTTAAGTCGCAAGATCCCCTCGATGGTCGCGAATCGGCTGATCGGATGGCTGACCGGTGTCACCCTGCATGATTACGGCTGTTCGCTCAAAGCCTATCGTGCCGACGTCATCAAGCGCACGCCGCTCTACGCGGAATTCCACCGGTTTATTACAGCCCTCGTGGCCCTGAATGGGGCTCTCGTGGCTGAGATGAAGGTGAATCACCGCGCCAGGAAATTCGGACGCACCAAATACAACCTCTGGCGCACGTGGAGGGTCTCCTTTGACATGCTGACGGTTGCCATGCTGGTGAAATGCGCGTCAAAGCCACTACGGCTCTTCGGGGGCTTCGCTCTCGTTGTTGCCGCAGTGGCGGCCGCGTGTCTCGTGCGGGTATGGGAGTTCTACGTCGGGCCCTATCACCACATTCCCCAAGTGCTTCCCGGCGTCATCGTCTTGGGGGTGTGGTTGTCGGGCCATCTGCTCGTGATCGGGTTGCTTGCGGAACTTTGCTTGGCCACGGCGCATACGCGACCCGACCAGCTGGTCGCCTTGGAGGTCCCGTAAATGGAGCAACAGATGAGCATGCGGCCATGGCCGACGGGAACAGCCCCCCACGCCTCGGTGATCATCCCGCTTGGGCCGCGGTACGAGGATTTGGCCGAGATCTGCCGTGAGCTGGGGCGGGTCCTGACCCCGGTCGTCGGGTCGTATGAAGTGATCATTGTCGATGACGCGACGGGTCCTCAGACGCGCCAGAAAGTGCGGGCGCTCAGCGGGCAGTTTCCTGAAGTGCGCGTCATCCGGCTCAATCGGTACGTCGGTGAGGCCACCGCGCTGGCCATCGGCGCACAATCGGCCCGCGGGGACATCCTCATTACCCTTGATCCCTACCTGCACGTGGCCGTCAGCGAGCTGCCGAAACTTGTGGGTCGGTTGCGCGACGGCATGGACCTGGTGTTCGCCTGGCGCTTCCCTCGTGAAGAGCGGGGCTTGAGCCGTCTGGCCTCGGACGGTTTCAATGCCATCGCGCGCTGGCTGACGAAGATTCCGGTGCACGACCTGAACTGCCGCGTGCGCGTGATGCGCCGTGAGGTGATGCGGGACATTCCGCTCTACGGGGATCTGCATCGGTTTCTGCCGATCTTTGCGGCGCGGCGAGGATATCGCTGGTGCGAAGTCCAAGTGCCGCCGCAACCGGGCAAGCGCGAGGTGGGGGCGTTTGACGCCCGGTCCTACGTGAGCCGCCTCCTTGATCTGCTGACGCTGGCGTTTTTGGCGCGCTTCGTCAAACGGCCCCTGCATTTGTTTGGTCTGGTCGGCCTCGTGAGTCTCGCCATCGGTCTGATAATTGGAGCCGGCTTGACCTACCAAAAAGTCGTCCTCGACCTGGCCATCGGGCACCGCCCGATGCTGTTGCTTGCCGTCCTGTTGATTGTCGTCGGCATTCAGGTGGCTTCCATCGGGTTGCTCGGAGAGCTGATGATCTTTACCCACGCACGGGAACTGAAGGACTATGTGATTGAGGAGTCACTTGATGGAAACCGTTCGACGCCTGAGGAGACCCATGAGTGAATCACCGATCGCACTCTCTGTCGTCATCCCCGTGTACAACGAGTGTGCGACGCTCGAGGAATTACTCAGGCGTGTCCAAGCGGCCCACCCGCTGGACAAGGAAATCCTCATTGTGGATGACGGCTCGACTGACGGCACGCGCGAATGGCTCCACGGTCTTCAGCAGGGGACGCCATCCGGGTTGCGCACAGACAATATCCGCATCTTTTTTCAGCCGCACAACCAGGGCAAGGGCGCGGCATTACGCCGCGGGTTTCAGGAAGCGACGGGAGCGATCATTCTCGTGCAAGACGCGGACCTTGAGTACGATCCGGCAGATTACGGGACACTGCTTGCTCCCATCCAGCAAGGCCATGCCGATGTCGTGTACGGCTCGCGGTTTTTGGGGGGGCCGCATCGCGTGCTGTTCTTCTGGCACTCGGTCGGCAACGCCTTCCTCACGCTGTTGTCGAACGTGTTCACCAATGTGAACCTCACCGACGTGTGGACGTGTTATAAGGCCTT
>Ga0209515_10002681_pt1 | contig 26879 bp, 28 predicted proteins | sample Subgroupgradi54m_FD_187454 | JGI IMG/M metagenome (GOLD analysis project Ga0209515, IMG submission 187454) | Subsurface groundwater microbial communities from S. Glens Falls, New York, USA - GMW60B uncontaminated upgradient, 5.4 m (SPAdes)... ... | reverse complement strand
CGGTCGGTCCGCGGGCCGACACCTGGCAGGTCTCGGCCACCGCGTCCATTGCTTCCTGATCGGCGCGCGCAACGCCCTCCGGCAGGAACCGGCAATCTTTGCCAGCATCCTCGACTACCTGCACGTTCGGATCATGGAACGTCCCGATGGTTTCCGCGCGCGCGACCGGGCAGTCCTCCGTCAATGTGACGCTGCGATTGATGCGCTGCTGGGCGTCGGACTCCGTGGGCCTGTGCGACCCGGCGCGGCGAACGCGATTGAGGCGCTCAACGATTCGCGCGTGCCGATCGTCTCGGCTGATGTCCCCTCAGGCCTCGATGCGGATACGGGCCAGCCTCACGGCGTCGCGATCCGTGCGCGCGTGACCGTCACGTTCGGACTGCCGAAACTCGGGTTTTTCCGGAAGGGAGCGGCCAAATATGTCGGTCGCCTCGTCGTCAACACCATCACCATTCCCAAGTCGCTGCTCACTCCATGACCCCCATCACGGTCAAACTTGGTCCACGCTCATATCCGATTTATACGGAGTCCTCGTACGATGCGCTGCCGAGCCACCTTCGTCAGCGAGGTCTTGATTCGCATCTCTGGGTCGTCTCGCACCGCACCCTGCTGCGGCGATTCGGCCGCGAGCTGCTCGAGCCGCTGCGCCGCGGCCGTTACACGGTCGAGACCATCGCCATTCCGGAGTCGGAGCGCGCCAAATCCTCAGAGGTCGCTGAATATGTCCTCCAGCAGCTCGCCAGGCGAGCCGCCCGGCGGATTCCGGTCCTCGCCGCGTTCGGCGGCGGCGTCGTGGGCGATTTGACCGGGTTCGTGGCGGCAATTTTTCGACGGGGCGTGCCCTATGTCCAGCTTCCCACGACACTGCTTGCGCAGGTCGATTCCGCCATCGGCGGCAAAGTCGCCGTCGACTTGCCGTTCGCCAAAAATTTGATCGGCGCCTTCTACCAACCGTGCCTGGTGTTCAACCACCTTGGCATCCTGAGCCATTTGCCTGCGAGGCAGCGGCGCTCGGGCCTTTCGGAAATCATCAAGTACGGCGTGATGGGGGATGCCGGGCTGTTTCGGTTCCTCGAGGAACATCTTGATGGGTGCCTGGCAGGGGAGGCGAGCGCCGACCGGTTCATGGTCCAACGCTGCGTGGCGTTGAAAGGCCGCATTGTGAGTCGAGACGAGCGCGAAACCAAGGGCCTGCGCATCCGGCTCAACTTCGGCCACACGGTCGGGCACGCGCTGGAGGCGGTGACCGGCTATGGACGCTTTACACACGGCGAAGCGATCGCCATCGGGATGGCTTGCGCCTCGGCGATGAGCGTGCGCCTCAGGCTGTGGGGCCCGCGCGACCACGAGCGGCTCATCAGTCTATTGGAGCGGGCGGGCCTACCGACCCACACGAGCGGAGTGCCGTTACGCGCGGTCGAACGCACGCTGCTCTACGACAAAAAATTCGTCAAGGGCCGGTTGCACTGGGTCCTGCCCACGCGCATCGGCCGCGTGATTGTGCGCTCGGACATCAACGCGGCATTCGCACGCTCCACGATCCGTGAATATGTCGGTGCCTAGAGGCGTTGACACGCGATGGCGCCGCGCTTAGAAATCGTGGGGCGCGTCAAAGGTTTTTTCGCTCTCCCATCGGTGGCGGTGATCGAATTGACCGACGCGTTGCATCAGGGCGATCGCATCCTGCTGAAGGGTTCCACGACGGAGCTCCTCCAAACCGTGGGATCCATGCAGCGTCAGAAGCAGGCGATCCTGGAAGGCCGCGCCGGGGATGTCATCGGCGTTCAGATCGGCGGGCGCTGCCGGCGCAACGACATCGTCTACAAGCTCGTCGACGATCGCGCGCCGGCGCGTTGAACTAGGGCGACTCAACTCCCGACTGTACGACCAACTCCTCGCCGTGCCATCGGAACACCGCCGCATCCTCACGAACTCCGATAAACATGGCGTTTTCAATCGTCTCACCCAACCGTATGATCCGGCCGTTCACGATCACAAATGGCTCGCCAACGCCGCGCACAACCCCGTTGAGCTTGAATGACGGTCTTGGGGTCGGCGTTTTTTGGCGGCTGTTTGGCCAAAATTCCGATCCGGGCGAAGGGATCGACACCGGCGCGCTCGGAGGTCGCATCGAAGCGGCAGGGGCCGATTGACCGGCGGCCGCACCAGTGGCTTTGGCCGCATGAGCGGGCTCGTTCGTTGTCAGTCTCCACCACAAGCCAAGCCACAGGCCGACGACCAGCAGGAGCACGCTGCCAGCCGCCGCCACGCCGAATCCAATCCAGGGGTTGAACCGTGCCGTCGCCGTCTCAACCGGCTCCGTGCGGATCGGTTCGGGGACGCGAGGCTGCACGGGGAGCTTTTCCGGCTTCCCGACAGCTTCGGCAGGCGTCGCGTTCGGGGCTTTGGCCGAGCGCTTCGCCTCCGCCTCGATACGGCGCAATGCTTCTTCAATGAGGCTCATACGACTGGCTTCTCCTCTTGCTGCACCGGAACCGAAGCGGACACTTCACCCATCAACTCCTGATAGCTTCGTTGGACCAGGGTGCCGTTCACAAATTTGACGCGAAATACGTAACACGCGAGCAGCGTTCGATCACAGACCTGGTTGATCAGGCGCGGAATGCCTTTCGACACCTTGAACAATTCCTCGATCCCGTCCTCGGTCCACGACAGCGAGCCGTCCGAACCAGCAAAGCGCAGTCGATGCTCGACGTAGGTGCGGATCTCATCGCGGTCGAGCGGCGCGATGTGGTACCGCACACCAATGCGTTGCTGGAGCTGGTCAAGCGCGGGCAGGCGCAACTTGTCGCGCAGCTGCGGCTGACCAACGAGGATAATCTGGATGAGTTTTTCCTTGTCCGTCTCAAGGTTTGACAGCATGCGGATCTGTTCGAGCAGTCGCAAGCTCAAGTTCTGCGCTTCATCGATGATTAGGACGATGTTGTTGCCGGCCGAGGCTTGATCGAGCAGGAAATGGCTGAGCTGATTAAACAGAAACAGGCGGTTGTTTCTCGATGGATCGAGGCCGAAATCTTGCACGACGCTCTGCAGCAGCTGCAGCTCCGAGAGGTTTGAATGGAGGACGAGCGCGGTCCGTGTGTTGTCCCCGAGCTGGCGAAGCAAGGCTTTGCAGAGGGTCGTCTTACCCGTGCCGATCTCGCCGGTGATTTCGATGAACCCTTTGCGCTCGCGCACGCCGTAGAGCATATGGGACAGCGCCTCGCGGTGCCGCCGGGAGAGGAAGAGGAAGTTCGGGTCGGATGTGACGGAGAAGGGCTTTTCGCGCAGTCCAAGAAATTCAAGGTACATGCCGATGTTGTCCCCTCGTTGAGGACCTATTGTAGCGAATGCGTCCGGCCCGTGCAAGCTGGGGTCTGATTCAATAGCCAGTAGCGGCCCTGTTGTGGCTTGCACAATTCATCATTGACAAATCTACGTCGCTGTGCTACCAATGGCCCCATGAACACCGAGCGGCGCAACGCCCCCCGAATCAGCTGCTGGTTGCCGGTTCGTCTGAGCATCTCGAATCAGTCGGCGGCGATTGAAACACTCACCAAAAATGTCGGCCTGGGTGGGCTCAAATGCGTCAGCCCGATCGAGCATCCCGTGTCGAGTTTGGTGACCGTGGAATTATCGATCAGCAACGCGCTCGAACGACTGCGATTTCGCGGGCGGCTTGCGTGGTTCGAGATCGTGCCGCACAGCGAACAGTTTTTCCTGGGAATCGCCTTCGTCGAGTACCACAGTGACGCCAGACGCCACCTGTCTGCCTACCTAGACAAATTCCTCGTTAGACCCCAGCCCGTCCTCATATCGTAGTCTCAATATAAGTCATTTATACATATATACTTAGTTCATATCGATGCAAATGAATATTGCCGTATGCTATACTTCTTCTGGTGGCCGGAACTGGGAGGTCAACCGGGGAGCCGCCACCAACGAGACTTTCGTATTCTTCAGCAACTTCCGTAAGGAGGTGAGCTGGTGATGAAACTATCAGAGAAGGCGACCGACGTAATGATCGGCGTCATTCTCGGGGCGACGCTTGGACTGCACTATCCGCTCGATGGATTCAAGATCCTGTTCGTTCTATTGAGCGTGATAGGAGTCCTCAAGCTTGCGGTTAAGTAAGCGTCCCCGCAAGGCCGAGAGCCACAGGAGGCTGCCGGAAGTTCGGTGGCCTCCTGTGTGTTTGTAGGCCCGGTTGACCTGAACAAGATCTACGCGTACAATAACTTACATAGACCTGCATATTCGAAACGCCAGACGGGTTATATGCAACGATTTGAAGATCGTTGTCCAGGTATCGCGAATTCCGGAAAGGATCCCGACGTGCAGTTTCCAATTTTCAATCCGAAGCTTGCCAATGTCATGCTTGGCGTGACGATCGGCCTCGGCCTCGCCTTACTGGGCCATTGGATCGCGTTGACCTGGCACTAGCGGTCTCGCCAGCGATGAGACCGGCGAACGATTCAATCGCTGCGGACCCCTGACTCAGCGCGTCGAATACGCGGACGAGCAACGGTCGCACGCGTTTCGACAGCGATGGTGTTTTCGTTTCACGCCGCTTCATGACTTGCCACTGGCGGTAGGCGTCATCCGCGGTATGCGCCGTTTGCGCACCGAACACGTGCGGATGCCTCCGAAACATTTTGCGATGCGTCCTCGCTGCGATCGCCTCCAATCCGGACCACCCGTGGCGCTCTGATAGTATCGCAAGAAAGAGGACAGTATAGAGGACATCGCCAAGCTCCTCTTCGAAGGAACGCCGCCGTCCGCGCTGGTGTGCGTAGAAGAGCTCCCATACCTCTTCGATGAGATGCGGCAGCAGGGAATCGATGGTCTGGGCACGATCCCAGGGACATCCGCCCGGACCGTTCAGACGCTCGGCCAGTTGCACCAGCCGCGTGAGCGCAGGATCGGCACCGTTGGCTGAGAGCGATCTGGACCGTTGATCGGCGGGCACTGCTTGACGACCGCGTGGTCGTGGGCTCGGCATGTTGAATACGCACTCCGTGGTTTGACCTGGATTGGAAACTATGCTACCATGCCGGCGCGATGCAGCGTCGACCAAGGACCAGCGATGCTGGTGCGCCGGCTCTCATGTGCGCGCCAGACCGCACTGACCGTCGGTCATTCTAGCGCAACCCACGCGTCGCAACAACGTCGAGCCGCGAATCGCAGCGCTCGGAAACCGGAGAACGAAGCATGGCAGAGAAACCTACAGCATGTTCGTCGTGCGCCAAGCGGTTAAGCAAGAAGTCGTGGTACTACCGGAACGGCCAGTATTTCTGCAAGAGGCGTTGCTGGGAAGACGCGGTTGCCAAGGCTGCTGAAGCGAAGCAGTCCCCTGCGGCGGCCTAACGCACCGTGCGCACACTCCGCTCGCACGCCACGTGGCGTCGATGCGCACGGCGTGTCGTCCACTCGGGCAACGCGATCGCGTGATGCCGGATTGCCTCTTCTGCAAGATCGTGGCGCGCTCGATTCCGGCTGCGGTCGTCGACGAAACGACCACGCTGCTCGCCTTCCGAGATATCAACCCGCAAGCGCCAACACATTTCCTGATCGTCCCAAAACAACATGTCGCCTCGCTCGCTGAGCTGGACGCATCGACCGCGCCGCTTGTGGGCGAGGCGGCGCTGTTTGCGAATCGGCTTGCCAAGGAACATGGCTTTGCCGACCGCGGCTACCGGCTCGTGGTGAATTGCGGCGCGGAGGCGGGGCAGACCGTCTGGCACTTGCACGTCCACGTGCTCGGCGGCCGCAGCTTCCGCTGGCCACCAGGATGAACCACCGCACGCAACCCGCGGCAGTCAGGCTGCGACGCGGCATCACAGGAGGTCTGGCGCTATGAGCACATCGGAACGCCGGTCGAGTCCTCGAGCAAGTCATCGTCTGCCGATCATCCTCAACGGCGGCGTCAATGAACTCGTCACGAAAACCGAGAACATCAGCGCCTCGGGCGCCTATTGCACGTTGAGCCGGTACGTGCCGCTGATGACCAAATTGCAAGTGAAGCTGGAGCTTCCCGCCGAGCCGAAACCCAAGCGACTGACGTGCTACGGGGTCGTGGTGCGGATCGACCCGCCGGCACCAGGCGGCCGCGGCACGCGGTATAAGGCCGCGATTTTCTTCCACGACCTCAGCGACCACGATCGCGCAGCACTCGCTCACTACATCCAACAGCACGGGCACATCGACGCGCCCCACGCATGACGGGTTCCGCGGTCTTCTCGCTGGTGCATGCGTGACGGCCCGGTCGTCGGCCTGCTGAGCGACTTCGGCACCCGCGACTGGTACGTCGGGGTGCTGAAAGCCATCCTCTTGCGCGGTTGCCCAGACGCCCGCATCGTCGACATCACCCACGAGATTCCGCCGCACGACATCGCGGCGGGCGCGTTCGTGCTGCACGCCGCTGCCCCGTGGTTCCCAGCTCGCTCAGTCTTGCTTGCCGTCGTCGATCCGGGCGTGGGAAGCGACCGTCGGCTCCTCGCCATGGATGTCGACGGCCGCCGATTCGTCGGGCCTGACAACGGGGTGCTGGCGCTGGTGGCGTCGCAGGCGAAGCGACGTGCCATCGTCGAGCTGACCAATCGCCGGCGATGGTTGCAGCCGGTCAGCTCGACGTTTCACGGCCGCGACATTCTGGCACCCGTCGCCGCGCGCCTCGCCAGCGGCGCGCGCCTGACATCGGTCGGTGAGACCGTCGACGCCTGGCGGCCCCTCGCATTCGCCGAACCGATGCAGCGAGCCGGCCTCTCCACGGGCGCCATCATCCACATCGATCGATTCGGCAATCTGATCACCAATCTGCCCGCGACGTTGCTCGAGCGGGGGCGCGCCGCGCGCGTCCGCTGCGGGAAACGGCGTGCGCGTGTGGTATCCTCATATTCGGAGGGCCGTGTGCGCGAACTGGTGGCACTCACAGGATCGCACGGGTACGTGGAACTCGCGGTGCGCGACGGATCGGCCGCCCGACAGATTCGGGCCGCGCGCGGCGATGTCGTCAGCGCGCGAATCGGCGCATCGCGCGCCCATCGATGTTGACGATCGCCCATCGCGGCGCATCCTCGGAAGCGCCTGAGAGCACCGCGGCCGCGATCAGGAGAGCTGTTCGCCTGGGCGCCGACATGGTCGAGCTCGATGTGCAGCTCAGCGAGGATGAACGCCTCGTGATCTTCCACGACGACGACCTTGACCGCACGACCGACGGTCACGGCCCGCTCGCGCGTCAGCCGTATCATCGACTCGCGAAGCTCGACGCGGGAGCCTGGTTCGCTCCGAGCTTCGCGGGCCAGCGGATCCTCCTCGCCTCCCAAGCGCTCCGCCTCGCCGGCAATCGATGCCGTGTCAACCTTGAATTGAAGGCCACGCACCGTGGCGGCATCCTGATGAAGCGATTGATCGCGTGCCTACGCTGGACCCGCAGCGTTCGACGCGTGCTGGTCTCGTCGTTCGACGCGTCGCTGATTGAGCAGCTGCGGCGCGCGTGGCCGGCGGTCGAGCGCGCGCTCCTGTGCCGACGGCATCCGGCGGCGTCGCTGCAACAGGCGAAGGTGCTGAACTGCGTCGCCTGGCATCCGCACCGCGAGGTGGTGACGCGGTCGCTCGTCGAGCGGGCGCACGCGTATGGCATGCGTGTGCATGTGTGGACCGTGGATGATCTCGCTGAAGCGCGGCGATTGGCCGCATTCGGCGTCGATGGCATCATCACAAACCATCCGGACCGCATGCTGAGACTCCGACGCCACGCGGGGCTGACCGCCGGTCGACACCCATGACCATCTTCGATCTCCCGAAGCCGCAGGACAAGCTCGCGATCTTGAAGCGCATCGCGCTGTTTTCCGCGTGCACCGAGGACCAGCTGCAGCTCATCGCCGAGCGCTCGCGCCTGGTCGAATACAAGAAGGGCGAATGTATCTACCGCCAGGGCGACCTGGCGGATGCGTTTTACGTGATCGCCTCCGGCCGCCTGCAAGTGCGGTCGGAAGCCAACGACCAGAAGCACGTGCACGCGGTCTTGCACAACGGCGATACGTTCGGCGAAATCTCGCTGCTGACGGGCGAGTGCCACTCGGCGACGATCGAGGCGCTCAACGACACGCTCGTGCTGCAGCTCGAGAAGCAGGATTTCGACGACCTCATCAACCGGGTGCCGTCGCTGGTGCTGTACTTGAGCCGCGTGCTCTCCAAGCGACTGCGCACGCAGAACCAGGCGGCGTCGGCGGAAGCCACCATCGTCGCGATCTACAGCGCGGCCAAAGGCGTGGGTCGCACGGTCTTCGGTGTCGCGCTGGCCGCGATGCTGCGACGAGAGACCAAGCGGCCCGTGCTCGTCATCGACTTCAACGCGGTCGAGGACGAGCCGCACCAGCTCTTCGACGTGCCCATCCAGCGCCGCATCCTGCCCGCCACGGTCAAGCGGCTGTGGTCCTCGGAGCTCGTCGAGCAAGAAATCCTCGCCCACCCGCTCGGGTTCGATTTTCTCTCCGCCGGCGAGCTCACCGGAGGGCGCGAGGGCGAGATGCTCATCGCGCCGCTGGTCAGCGAGCTCTCCAAGCGGTACCACTACATCCTCATGGACCTGTCCGTCGAAGTCGGCCCGACGGTGCTCAAAGCGCTCACGCAGGCCGATCGCATCTATCTCGTCACGGATTCGGACAGCGACAACGTCGTCCGCACGGCGGCACTCATGCGCCAGGTGCGCGAATCGGTCAATTTCCGCAACGAAGAGATTCGCGTGATTCTCAACTTGCTCGATTCCGACAGCCCGCGCATGAGCCTCGACGACGTCACGAATGTGCTGGGCCGGCCCGCGAGCTTCGTGCTCCCGCGCATCCAAATTGGCGACGAGCTGACGCTCGAGTCGCTGACCACGCTGCTGAACGATCAGCAGTCGCCCTACACGAATCGCGTCCGGCGCATCGCGCGGGAACTGGGCGGCGTGCTGGTCGGGCTGGCACTCGGATCCGGGGCCGCGCTGGGACTGGCGCACATCGGCATCATCAAGGTCCTGGAGCGCGAGCGTATCCCGATCGACATCGTCGCCGGCTCGAGCATCGGCGCGCTGATCGGCGGCCTGTGGGCGGCGGGGCGCAGCGCCGCGCAGCTTGAAGAGTTGGCCATGCGGTTCAAGAGCCCATGGCGCATGCGGCAACTGTTCATCTTCGACTTCAGCCTGCCGGTGGTCACGCTGATCATCGGCATCACGGCCGGCGTGCTGATGGGCTGGGCGCACGGCTTCTGGGGCGGGCTCTCGTTCGGCTTCATCGTGTGCGTGCTGCTCGGGATCATCACCGGGCCGCTGATCGGCGGGCCGATCCAGGGTTCGCAGCTGACCGCGAAGCTCCAAGCCGACTTCGAGAACAAGACATTTGAAGAAACGTGGCTGCCGCTGAAAGTGGTCGCCTGCAACCCGATGTCGCGCGAAGAGGTCATCTTCGACTCCGGATCGATCGCCGACGCGGTCCGCGCCTCGGTGTCGATTCCGGGGATCTTCAAACCGGTCACCCACATGGGACAGATCTGCCTCGACGGCGGCGTGGTCAACCCGATCCCGGTCAGCGTCCTCAAGCGCGCCGGCTGCAGCCGCGTCATCGCGGTCAACGTGTTTCCGACGACCGTCGAGCTCACGGCCCACCAAGAAGAGCTGCAGCGCCGGCGGCTGCAGTGGGACGCGCAGCTCGCGTCGCGCAGTTTCCCGATGCGCATGCTCGCGCGGGTTCGACAAGAACTCATCCGTTCGTGCACGCCGCTCGTCTTCGACGTCATCATGCGCTCCATGCAATCGATGGAATATCAGATCGCGGAAGTCTCGTGTCGCGATGCGGACATCACGCTGCGCCCCACGCTGCCCGGTTCGCATTGGCTTGAATTTTTCCATCCTGAGCAGTTTATTCGGCGGGGCGAGGAAGAGGCGCTGCGGCAGTTGCCGCGGCTCAAGCAATTACTCGGTGTGACGGAGCCGTCTGCGTTGACAACCTCTACACCGGCCGCTACGATACAGCCGTAATGAGCAGAGACGTCGTCGTGGTCGATGGAGTCCGCACGCCGAACGGGGTCTTCGGCGGCACGCTCAAGAACTTCACCCCGCAGCAGTTCGGCGACGTCGTGGTGCGCGAGCTGCTCAAGCGCGACAAGCTCAAGCCCGGCGACGTCGAAGAGGTGATCTTCGGCTGCGTGGGGCAAGGCTCCGACGCGCCGAACATCGCGCGCGTGATCGCCCTCCTGGCCGGCATTCCGAAGCAGGTCCCCGGATACACCGTGCAGCGTAACTGCGCCTCGGGGCTGCAAGCTATCATCAACGCCTACCAAAACATCGCCTGCGGCGATCGCGACCTGCAGCTCGCCGGCGGGGTCGAATGCATGAGCGCCTCGCCCTACGTCAGCCGCGACTTGCGCTGGGGCAAGCGGCTGCGCCACAGCGAAATGATCGATACCGTCTGGGAAGGGCTGACCGACCCGGTCTGCGGCCAAGTCATGGGCCGCACGGCGGAAAATCTCGTCGAGGAATTCGGCATCACGCGCCAAGACCAAGACCGCTTCGCGATCCTTTCGCACCAGCGCGCGTTCCGCGCCACCCGCGAAGGCCGCTTTAAATCCGAACTCGTGCCGCTCATGGTGCCCAAGCGCGCGTACGGCAAGGAGCTGCCGCCCGAGCCGTTCACGCAAGATGAGGGCATCAATCCCGCGTTGAACGAGCAGACGCTCGCGCAGTATCCGGCGGTCTTTAAGGAAGGGGGCAGCGTGACGCCGGGCAACGCGTGCTTCAACGCCGACGGTGGCGCGTGCGTGCTGGTCATGTCCGCGGAGAAGGCCAAATCGCTCGGCTACACGCCGCTCGCGACGATCCGCGCGTACGCGATCGTCGGCCTCGAGCCCGAGCGCATGGGCCTCGGGCCCGCGTACGCGGTGCCCGAAGCGTTGAAGAAGGCCGGCCTGACGTTGAAAGACATCCAATTGCTCGAGATGAACGAGGCGTTTGCCGCGACGTTCCTCGCGTGCGAGAAATCACTTGGCCTCAATCGCGAGATCGCGAACGTCAACGGCGGCGCGATCGCGCTCGGCCACCCGGTCGGGCAAAGCGGCACGCGCGTCGTGGTCACGCTGCTCCATGAGATGGCACGGCGCAACGTGCAGTTCGGCGTCGCGACCGTGTGCGTCGGCGGCGGGCAGGGCGTCGCCATGGTCTTCGAGCGGCGCGCGTGATGTTTATCTACAAGACCGCGGTCGTCGGAGCGGGCGCGATGGGGGCTGAGATCGCGCAGACGATCAGCTTCAGCGGCGTGCCGGTCTTGCTCAAGGACGTCGACCAAGCGCGCGTCGACCACGGGCTCGGCGTCATTCGCAAAATCTATCAGCGGCGCGTCGACCGCGGCAAGATGTCGCCCGAGGACATGGACCAAAAGCTCGCCCTGGTCACCGGCGTCACCTCCTACGACGATTTCCGCGACGTTGACCTCGTCGTCGAAGCCGTGCCCGAGCGGCTCGATTTAAAGCAGCGCATCTTCAAAGACCTCAGCGGTGTGGTGCCCGAGACCACGATCCTCGCGTCGAATACCTCGTCGCTGTCGATCTCCGCACTCGGCTCCGTCACGAAGCAGCCGCACAAAGTCATCGGCATGCACTTCTTTTACCCCGCGCACATCATGAAGCTCGTCGAGGTGATCCCCGGTCTGGAGACATCGGAAGAGGTCACCGCCGACGTCACCGGCTTCGCCGAGAGTTTGCGCAAGCTGCCCGTGCGCGTCAACGAGTGCCCCGGCTTTCTCGTCAATCGCATCCTGATGCCGTATTTAAATGAAGCGGCGTTTTGCGTGCAGGAAGGTGCCGTCACGCCGAAGCAGGCCGATGAGGCGCTCACGGCGTTCGGGTTTCCCATGGGGCCGTTCATGCTCGTCGACAACCTGGGCTTCGATGTCTGCCGCGAGGTCGTGCTGGTGCTGGTCGACGCGTACGGCGACCGCATGCAGCCGGCCGAGTTGTGGCAGAAGCTCGCGGACAAGCAGCGGCTCGGCGTGAAATCGGGCAAGGGCTTCTATGTGTACGGCGAGCAAGCGAGCCAGCCGGATACGGAGCTCGAGCAGATCCTCGCGGGGTTGAAAGGTCGCTCGAAAACCGGCAGCGGATTTTCCGTGAACCGCGTCGTGCTGCCGATGATCAATGAAGCGATCCGCTGCCTCGAAGAGCACGTGTGTACGGCCGCGGACATCGATCTGTCCGTCGTCGCGGGCCTCGGATTTCCGCAGAGCAAGGGCGGCATCTTGCATTACGCCGACGAGATCGGCTTGGACGTGATGCTCGCCGAGCTGCAACGCCTCACCAAAGAATTCGGCAATCGATTTTGGCCGTCGCCGCTGTTGAAGCGCAAGGTCGCGGCCGGGCATCTGGGCAAGAAAGCGAAGAAGGGCTTTTTCGACTACACCGCATAGAGGACCGCATGACCGCCACCGCATCCGGATCGATCGTCAAAGTCGCCGTCGAGGACCGTGTGGCGATCGTCACGATCGATCGGCCGCCCGTCAACGCGCTCGGCCGCCAAACCATGCAAGAGTTGCAGCAGGCCTTCGACGGCATCCGCGGCGACGCGACCGTCAAGGTTGTGATCCTCACCGGCGCCGGGTCGCTCGCGTTCGTCGCGGGCGCCGATGTCAAAGAAATCGCCGCACTCTCGTCGGGCAAGGAAGCGGCGGAGGTCGCGGCACTCGGCCAGCGCGTCATCAACGGCATCCAACGCTTGAACAAGCCGGTCATCGCCGCGATTAATGGTGTCTGCCTCGGCGGCGGCAACGAGCTCGCGATGGCCTGCCACTTGCGCGTCGCGGGCGACCGCGTGCGCTTCGGCCAGCCGGAGATCAACCTCGGCATCATCCCCGGCTTCGGCGGCACCCAGCGGCTGCCGCGGATCATCGGCCGCGCGAAAGCGACGGAGCTGATCCTCACCGGCGACATGATCACCGCGCAAGAAGCGTATCGCCTCGGCTGGCTCAACTACGTCGTGCCGCAAGACCAGGTCATGAAGACCGCGAAGGACCTCGCGCGCAAGATCGCCGCGAAGAGCCGGCGCGCCATCGAGCTGTGCCTCGACGCGATCGAGTACGGCCTCGAGCATTCCCTCGACGACGGCCTCGCGCGCGAAGCCCAAGCATTCGGCCAAGTCGCCGAAACCGAAGACTTCAAGGAAGGTCTTGGCGCGTTTTTGCAAAAACGGCAGCCGCAGTTCAAGGACCGGTAGCAGGGCGAGTGCGTTGCACGATCGGAATCATCGGCGGACCGTCGCGGGGCGACGCGTTCCGCCAGCGTTCGAGAGCGCTTGGGCCGCGTGCCTGGGCGCTCGATTCGTGACAGTCACCGAAGGGGAGCATGACGCAGCCCACACCTGAAGCGCTCGAGATCACGGAATCGGCCCGCGAGTCCGCCGGCCATTTGCCCAGCTTCGTCGGCGAACTGTTCATGGGCCGGCTAATGACGGACATGATCCTGCCGTACCCGGATCAGCCCGACGACGATCGCCGCCTCGGCGACGAGTACGTCGCGCAGGTCGGCGCGTTCATGCGCGAGCATGTCGATCCGGACGCGATCGACCGCGAGGGCGAGCTGCCGCCGCACGTCATCCAGGGCCTCGCCAAGCTCGGCTGCTTCGGGATGAAGATCCCGAAAGAGTACGGCGGGCTTGGGCTGTCGCAGACGAATTACAACCGCGTGATTTCGCTCGTCGCAAGCTACTGCGGCTCGACGGCCGTGTGGCTCAGCGCGCACCAGAGTATCGGCGCGCCGCAGCCGCTGCTGCTCTTCGGCACCGACGAGCAGAAGCGCGCGTACCTGCCGCGGCTCGCGTCGGGGACCGTGTCGGCCTTTGCGCTGACGGAGCCGGGTGTGGGCTCCGACCCCGCGAACATGGAAACGACCGCCACACCCGTCGACGGCGGCGACGCGTATATCCTCAACGGCGAGAAACTGTGGTGCACCAATGGGCCCGTCGCCGAGATCCTGATCGTCATGGCTCGCACGCCGTCGCTGACGGTGAAGGGCAAAGAGCGCAAGCAGATCACCGCGTTCATTGTCGAACGCTCGATGCCCGGATTCGAAGTGGCGTACCGCTGCCGCTTCATGGGCCTCAACGGCATCCAGAACGGCGTCGTGAAGTTTCACAACGTGCGCGTTCCGAAAGCGAATATCGTCTGGGGGCTGGGGCAAGGGCTGAAGCTCGCGCTGATGACGCTCAACACCGGCCGGCTGACGATGCCGGCGGCATGCGTCGGCTCATCGAAGCGCTGCCTGCAAATCGCGCGCGAGTGGAGTAAGGAGCGCCAGCAATGGGGCAGCGCGATCGGCAAGCACGAGGCGATCGCCGCCAAGCTCGCGGACATGTCGGCCACGGTCTTCGCGATGGATGCGATGGTCTGGCTCACGTCGGCGCTGGCCGACCGCCACACGACCGACATCCGACTCGAGGCCGCGGTTGCGAAGATGTTCTGCTCGGAGGCCGCATGGCACATCGCCGATGAAACCGTGCAGATCCGCGGCGGGCGCGGCTACGAGACCGCGGACTCTCTGCGCGGCCGTGGCGAAAAGCCGTACCCGGTCGAACGGATCCTGCGCGAGACGCGCATCAACATGATCATCGAGGGCACATCGGAAATCATGCGCCTGTTCATCGCGCGCGAAGCGCTCGACCCGCACATGCGCATCGTCGGCAACGCGGTCGACCTGAGCCAGTCCAAGGGCATCCCGATCGGCCCGATGCTCAAGGCGGCCGCGCACTACGTGGTCTGGTGTCCGCGACAGATCATCGCGTCGATCGGCTTCCGATCGTTCAGCCGGCTCGGCGAGCTCGCCGGCCACATGCGCTACGTCGAGCGCACAAGCCACAAGCTCGCGTTGTCACTGTTCCAGGCTGCGCTCACGCACCAGGCTCGGCTCGCGTACCGGCAGCAGCTGCTCGGCCGGCTCGTCGACATCGGGGCCGATTTGTTCGCCATGGCCGCGTCGTGCTCGAAGGCCGCGCAGCTGACGGCCGCGAACCCCGGCGACCGCGGCCCCATCGAGCTGGCGGATTTCTTTTGCCGCCAGGCGCGGCAGCGGATCGCGCTGCGCTTCGCGAACCTCACCCGCAACAGCGACCGCCAAGGCTACCGCCTCGCGCAAGAGGTGCTGAATGGCAGCTATCGCTGGCTTGAGCAAGGCATCCTCTAAACCGATGGGCGGGTGATGAACGCCCCGTCACGCGGCGCAGCTGTCGCCGAGCCCGTCGATCTCGATCGGGCCACCATTCCGAGCCTGTTCTTCGCCCGCGCGCAACGCTTCGCCGACAAGCCGTTTTTTTGGGCCAAACGCGGCGGACGATACGAGCCCGCCTCCTGGCGCTCCATCGCTGACTCGGTCGCACAACTCGCTTCCTACTGGCTCCGACGGGGTGTGAAGCCGGGCGACCGCGTCGCCATCCTCTCCGAAAACCGGCCTGCGTGGGGCATCGCCGATCTCTCGATCCAATCGATCGGCGCGTGGACGGTACCGATCTATCCGAGCCTCACCAGCCCCGAGATCCAGACGATTCTCGCCGACGCTGAGCCGGTCGCGATCGTCGTCTCGCGGCCCGAGCAAGCCGAGAAAATCCGCGCGATCCGCGCGCAGCTGCCGAGCCTGCGGACCGTTGTGGTCGTCGACCCAGGCGCCCAGGCAGGCGAGCACGCATGGGGTTCGGCACTGACGGAGGGTGCTGCGGCCGCGCGCGACACCGACGCGGAGCGGCGCGCCCGACTCGAAGCACTCCGACCGGACGCCACCGCGACGCTGATTTACACCTCCGGCACGACCGGGCAGCCCAAGGGTGTCATGCTCTCGCATCGTAACTTCCTCTCGAATTCCGCCGCGTGCCTGAAGGCCATCTCCGTTGGTCCGGACGATCTACACTTGTCCTTCCTGCCGCTGTGCCACGTCTTCGAACGCATGGCCGGCTGGTACCTGATGCTGATGGCCGGCGCGTCGATCGCGTTCGCGGAGAATATGGACACGATCCCGCAGAACATGCGGGAAATGTCGCCGACGATCATGCTCGGTGTGCCGCGGTTTTTCGAAAAGCTCCAGGCGCGCGTGCAAGACGGGTTGCGACAGGCGCCGCCGCTGCGCCGCACCCTCGCGTACTGGGCGCTGTCCGTCGGCAAGCGAAGCGCGCCGTACCGTCAAGAGCGGCAACCGATGCCGCTCATCCTGCGGCTGCAATACGGACTCGCCGACCGGCTCGTCTTTCACACGCTGCGTGAGCGACTCGGCGGCCGCCTGCGCTTCTTCGTCTCCGGCGGCGCGCCGCTGGGCGCATCGATCGCCGAATTTTTCTACAGCGCGGGCATCGTGATCCTCGAGGGCTACGGCCTCACCGAGACCTCGCCTGTCATCGCCGTCAATCGGCCCGATCGCCTACGCTTCGGCACCGTCGGCCCGGTCATGGACGGCATCGAGGTGCGCATCGCGGACGACGGCGAAATCCTCACGCGCGGGCCGCACATCATGCAAGGCTATTACCGCCGCCCCGACGAGACGAAGCAAGCGCTCGCCGACGGCTGGTTCCACACCGGTGACATCGGCCATCTCACCGACGGATTTCTCGCGATCACCGACCGCAAGAAAGATTTGATCAAGACCGCGGGCGGAAAATTTGTCGCACCCCAGAAGCTCGAGAACTTGCTCATCTCCGACCCCTACATCTCACAAGCGTTTGTCTATGGCGACCGCGAGCGTTTCTGCGTCGCGCTCGTCGTGCCGAATGTCGCACGGCTGCTCGAAGACGGCCCTGTGCCCGGCCTATCCACCGTGTCCGTCGCCGAGCTGATCAACGACCCGCGAACCCATGCGTTCATTTGGGGCCGCGTGCAAGCGCTCCAACGCGAGCTCGCGAGCTACGAGCAACTCAAGGCGATCGCGCTCCTCGAGCACGAGTTCAGCCAAGCCTCCGGCGAACTCACGCCCACATTGAAGGCCAAGCGGACCGCGATCTTCGCCCGCTACCAGGACGTGCTTCGGCGCCTGTACGACACGACGAGCTCGTAGCTCCCGCGTCGTCTCCGTCGTCGACGAACCGCATGCGCCGCATACGACACCGCCCCAAGACACCGCGCCCGCTCCACTGGCGCACCACGCTGGCCTGTCTCCTCGCCGCCCCGCTGCTCATCGCCGCGGCGGACGAGCCCCAGCAGCGACAACCGCAAACGCCGGCCGAGTGGGTTGGAACGATTCAGCAGATCGAGCGGCACCTCAGCGATATGCCCGATGACACGAGCGCGCGGCAGTCGCTCGCCATCGCGCACAACAATTGCGCCGTCGCCCTGCTCAACGAAGGGCACCTGTCGGATGCGAAGCTGCATCTCCAGGAGTCGCTGCGCATCGACCCGTCCAACGCGCACGCGCGGGCCAACTTCGTCATGCTCAACATTCGCGCCGCTCAAGCGGCGGACGCGGCGGGGCAGAGCCAGGTGGCGCGGGCGGTGCTGCGCGACGCGCTGGCACTCGATCCGCAATCCGTCCCCGCCTACGTGCTGCTCGGGCAGATCGAGTACAACACGCAGCGACTGAAGGAAGCGAAGGCCGCCTGGAGCAAGGCGCTGACGCTGGACCCAAGCCTCACCGACGTGGCGAAGCGGCTGCAGCAGCTCAATCAAGAGCTACCGGTCGAATCCAAGTTTGAGCGCATGTCGCAAGGCTCGTTCGACATCCGCTACGCCGACGGACTCGACCTCCCGGCAGGATTCGATCTGCGCGACGTCCTGACGCGCGCGCGCCGGGAAATCGGATCGGACTTCGCGCTGTGGTCGCGCCGAAAGATTGTCGTCCTCGTCTACAGCGCCGACCAGTTCCGCCAACTCCGACAGGACACACCGGATTGGGTCGCGGGGCAGTATGACGGGAAGATCCGCTTTCCCTTGCCGGGTGCCGGGATCAACCAGGCGACGGCAGAGCATGTCCTGTTCCATGAATACACGCACGCCGTCATCCACGAGCTGACGGACAATCGCTGCCCGACGTGGCTCAACGAAGGCTTCGCGGACTACGAGGCGTGGAAACATGACCAACATCCGTGGGCATCGTTGCGGCGCGCCGCCGCCGCGAACGCGCTGATTCCATGGGGCGAGCTGTCGACGCATTTTTCAACGACCGCCTCCGCGCAGGACGTGAGCCTCGCGTACGAAGAGTCGCACAGCATCGTCCGCTACCTCGTCGAGCGCTACGGCATGTGGCATATGCGCCGCGTGCTGAAGGCCGCCTCGGACAAGGCGCCGCTCGACAAGGTCTGGGACAGCGAGCTGCACATCAAAGCCTCGCGGCTCGAAGAGAACTGGCGGACATGGCTCGACGAGCAACTGGGCAGCGGATGACGACGCGCGCCGGCTGGCTCAATCGACCGCTGGTGCGCCTCTTGGCATGGGCGCTCTACGATCTGGCGAACACGTTCTTCGCGGTGGCGATTCTGTCGTTTTATTTTCCGCTGTGGCTGATCGAGGACCGCGGCGCGAAGGAACTCGTCTTCAGCGCCGCGATGTCCGCGTCGATGATCCTCGTCGCCGTACTCATGCCCATCTGCGGCGCGATCTCCGACGCGACCAACCAGCGGATGCGCTATCTGCTGTGGACGACGGGCATCTGCATCGCGGCAACATTCGCACTCGGGCTCGTGCACTCCGTCGCCCCGGCGATCGCGCTCTTCATCGTCGGCAATGTCTGCTACCAACTCGGCACCGTCTTCTACGACGCGCTCCTCTCGCACGTCAGCCAAGCGGACGACGTCGGCGGAGCGTCCGGGTTCGGCGCCGCGTTCGGCTATCTCGGCAGCATGGCCGGGCTCGTCTTTCTCTGGCCATTCGTGAAATCCGGCGGCCACCAGGCGACGTTCATTCCGGCGGCCCTCTACTTCCTCCTCTTCGCGCTGCCGATTTTCCTGGTGATCCGCGAGCCGCAAGGGAAGGGAACAGCGGTCACCGGTGCCGCCGTCCGCAACGCGTTCGCGCGATTGAAGCACACGCTTAGCCACAACAACGCCGCCCCGCTCAAGCGGTTTCTCGTCGCCTCGTTCTTCAGCTCCAGCGCGATCAACACCGTCCTCGTCTTCATGGTCATCTACACGAAGAAGGCCCTCCATTTTCGAGACGACGAGGTCACGCGGTTTTTTCTGCTCGGGCAGGCGTTCTCGATCGTCGGGTCGATCGCGTTTGGCCGCATCGTGCGATGGTTCGGCGCCAAGCGCACACTCGCGGCAATCTGGTGGGGCTGGGTCGCGTCGCTCGCAGCCCTCGCCGCCACAACCGACCCGCGCGCCGTGTGGGTCATCGGCCCGGCCGTCGGCTTCTGCCTCGGCTCCACGTGGGCCACGTCGCGCGTCTTGATCCTCGAGCTCTCGCCGCCCGACCAGCTCGCCGAGTGGCTGGGGTTGGCGGGCTTGCTCGGCCGCTTTTCATCGGTCCTCGGCCCGTTGTTGTGGGGCGTGATCGTCCTCGATCCGTCCCGCTATCGACAGGCCGTGCTCGCTCTGATAGCATTACTATTGATAGGCCTGTGGTGCTTTCGCTCCGTCCCTGATCCTGCGCGCGCGTCGCCTTCCGGCTCGTCCGCTTAACCGTGTGGCCGCATGAAGCATCGTGAGATCGCCGAGCTCTTCGAGGAGATTGCCGACTTGCTTGAGGTCGGCGGCGAGAACGTGTTCCGGATCCGCGCGTATCGGCGCGCGGCGCAGAGCCTCGAGAACCTCACCGAAGACCTCGAGCAGCTCAACCGCGACGACCGCTTGCTCGACATCCCCGGCATCGGCCGCGACCTCGCCGACAAGATCCGCGAATACCTCAGCACGGGCGCGATCGCGTACGTCGCTGAGGTGCGCAAAAAGGCACCGCCGGGCATCTCCGAGCTGCTCGCGATCCCAAGCATCGGGCCGAAGAGTGCCAAGTTGCTGGCGGAGCAGCTGCGCATCACGTCGCTCGACGAGCTTGAGGCCGCCGCCCGCAACCACAAGATCTGCGCGCTGCCGGGGTTTCAGGAGAAGAAAGAACAAAACATTCTGCGCGGGATCGAGATCATTCGGCAGGGCAAGGCGCGGCGACATCTCGGCTTCGCGCTGCCGCTGGCGCAGGCCGTGCTCGAGTTGCTGCGCGATGTGCCGGGCGTGGCGCGCGCGGAAGCCGCGGGCAGCTTGCGTCGCATGCGCGAGACCGTCGGCGACCTCGACGTGCTGGTCACGAGCACGAAGCCCGAGCGGGTGATGCAGGCCTTCTTGAAGAGCCGATGGTGCGGACGCGTGCTCGCCTCCGGCGACACGAAAGCGTCGATTCTCACGCCCGATGCGTTTCAAATCGACTTGCGCGTCGTTGAGCCTGATGCCTTCGGTGCCGCGCTGGTCTATTTCACCGGCTCGCAGGCGCACAACATCCGGCTGCGCGAGTTCGCGGTCAAGCAGGGCCTGAAGATCAACGAATACGGCGTCTTCCGTGAGCCGTCGGGGAAACGGATCGTGTGCAGGGAAGAGGCGGATGTCTACAAAGCGGTCGGCTTGCCGTGGATCCCGCCGGAAATCCGCGAGGACACCGGCGAGTTCGACGCGGCGCGCGAGCATCGACTGCCGACGCTCGTCGACCTCGATGACATCCGCGGCGACTTCCACGTGCACACCGATTGGTCCGACGGCCGCGACACGCTCGAGCAAATCGCCGAGCATGGGCGCCGGCGCGGCTACAAGTACATGGTGATCACCGATCACTCGCCGTCGCTGACCATCGCGCGCGGCCTGACCGCGCAGCGCAAGAACGCGCAGATGCGCGAGATCGCGCAGATGAACACGCACTTCAGAGGCTTCCGATTGCTGATCGGCGCGGAAGTCGACATCCTCGACGGCGGCCGCATGGACTATCCCAACGAGCTGCTCAAGCGGATGGACTTCGTCGTCGGCTCGGTCCACTCGGGATTCAAGCAATCGAAGGCCACGATGACCAATCGCATCTTGCGCGCGATGGACAACCCCTACGTGACGATGATCGGCCATCCGACCGGCCGGCTGCTCGGCCAGCGCGAGGCGTACGAGGTCGACCTCGAGGCCGTCTACCGGCACGCGCGCGAGACGCAGACCGCGCTGGAGATGAATGCCTCGCCGCAGCGGCTCGATCTCAACGACGCGGCTGCGCGGCAAGCGCACGAGCACGGTGTGACGCTCGCCCTCTCGACGGACACGCATCACCACGCGCAGCTCGACTACATGTCGATCGGCATCGGCATCGCGCGGCGCGCGTGGCTGGGCCCGAAGGATCTGCTCAACACGCGCACCCTCGACGAGCTGCTCGCGTGGGTCAGTCGCAAACGAGACGCGCATGGCTGACGCCGCGCCGCTTGGCGACACGCCGCCGGGCTTTCGCTCCGGCTTCGTCGGCCTCGTGGGCAAGCCCAACGTGGGCAAGTCGACGATCCTCAATGCGTACCTCGATCGCAAGGTGTCGATCATCTCCTCGAAGCCGCAGACCACGCGCCAGCGCATCCTCGGCGTGCTCACGCGCGATAACGCGCAAGTCGTGTTCCTCGACAGCCCCGGCTGGCACGAGCCGAAAGATGTCATGGGCCGCTATATGCTGACATCGGCGCGCAACGTCATGGAAGAAGCCGACGTCCTCGTCGTGGTCCTCGACGCCACGACGGGTATTGAGCAAGAAGACGAATGGGTCTTCGACCAAGTCCGCAAACTTGGACACCCGGTGTTGCTCGCACTCAACAAGGCCGACGCGGTCAAGAAGCCGCTGATGCTGCCGCTGCTCGAGCAATGCGCGGCGATGAATCTTTTTGCCGATCTGATCCCGATGTCCGCGCTCCGGGGCGAAAACCTCGATGAGCTGCTCAAGCAAATCATCGCGCGCCTGCCCGAAGGCCCGCGATGGTACGAGGCGCACCAGCTGACCGACCAACCGACCGAGCAAGTCATCCGCGAGTTCATCCGCGAGGCGGCGCTCCAGGCCACGCGCCAAGAGGTGCCGCATTCGGTCGCGGTGCGGCTCGACGAGATGACCGAGAAAGAGCGCATCACCGTCATCCGCGCGACGATCCTCGTCGAGCGGGAAGGGCAGAAGGCGATCATCATCGGCAAGGGTGGCCTCATGCTCAAGCACATCGGCGTGCAAGCGCGGCTGGAGCTCGAGCGGTGGCTCGGCCGGCGCGTGTTTCTCGAATTGTGGGTCAAGGTCATCGGGCCGTGGCGGCAGGACTCAGCGATGTTGCGCGAGCTGGGCTATGAAGGCTAGCGCCCCGAGGCGCGGGCTCGATCCGCTCGAAACGCGCGCCGGCATGCGGCTGGTCAAGCGCGAGACGGTCTATCGCGGCCGCGTGATCGAGCTGGTGCGCGACACGCTCGCGGTCGGCGGCGAGCGGATCGTCCGCGAAACGGTGCGGCATCCGGGGTCCGTCGTCATCGTGCCCGTGCTGCCGGACCGCCGCATCCTCTTCATCCGGCAGTATCGGCGCGCCATCGGCAAGCCGCTCGTCGAGCTACCGGCGGGCACCCTCGGCCACGGCGAGAATCGCCTCCTCTGCGCCAAGCGCGAGCTCGAGGAAGAGACCGGCTGGCGCGCGGCGCGATGGCGCAAGCTCGGCGAATTCTACCCGGCGCCAGGCTTCCTGTCGGAGTACATGACGATCTTTTTGGCGCAGCAACTGACACCATCAGCCGCGCACCCCGAGCCGGACGAAGTCATCACCCCGCTGCCAATGACGCTCACGACGGCGCTGCGACGCATCCGTTCCGGCTCCATCTGCGACGCGAAATCGATCATCGGCATCTGGCTCGCGAACGCCCGGCTCGATGCTGAGTGAGATTGAGGTCAGACCTAGGTCTGACCCCAATACTCGACGCTGGCAGCGCTTGATGGGTTGAGGGGATTTGTGTACACTGGGGAGGTTCATGGGCGCACTCACCGATCGTCTCGAAACGGATTACAAGACGGCCTTCAAGGCGCAGGAGCGGCTGAAGATCGACACGCTCCGGCTGATCAAGGCCGCCATCCAGCGCGTGGCGATGGACAAGCGCAAGGATGCGCTCGACGACGCCGAGGTCCTCGCGGTGCTCAGCCAGCAAGCCAAGCAGCGCCATGAAACCCTCACCATGGCCAAGCAATCGAATCGCCAGGACGTCGTCCAGCAAGCCGAGGCGGAGCTGACCATCATCGGCGCGTACTTGCCGAAGCCGCTCTCCGAAGCCGAGCTGCGCGCGCTCGTCGATGAAGCGATCCAGTCCGTCGGGCCCAACCAAGGTCCGATCATGAAATTCGTCATGGGCAAGGCCGGCGGTGCCGCGGACGGCAAGCTCGTCAGCCGGCTCGTCGGCGAGCGACTCAACGCCAAGTAACGCGTCGAGACCATGGCCGCGCCGCAACCCCGCAAAGGCCGCCCGAAGGCGGTCATCAACCCCGACAGCTGCACCGGCTGCGAAGTCTGCATCGCCGTGTGCCCGGTCGACTGCATCACCAAGCTGCCCGGCCCGGAATTCCCGACGCTGAATGCGACGTGCACGATCGATCAGCCGCGCTGCATCGGCTGCTTCCTCTGCGAAAAAATTTGTCCCTGGGATGCGATTACCATGATGCCGCCAATGGAGGCCCCCGCGATGCCCGCAGCCGCTCCGACACCCACGACTTCCCCGCTCGCATGAACGAAGCAGGGAAGGACCCCGCCGCACCGACCCCCGCGCCAACAACACCCGCTCCGGCGGCACCGCCGGCACCGCCCGCCGTGATCGGCATCGAGGACTTCCAAAAAATCGCGCTGAAGATCGGCGTGATCGTCTCGGCGGCCGACCACCCGAAGGCCGATCGACTGCTCGTGTTGTCGGTCGACGTGGGCGAGGGAACTCCTCGCCAGATCGTCGCCGGCATCAAGGGCAGCTACCAGCCGACCGACCTCGTCGGCAAGCACGTCGTCGTCGTCGCGAACCTCAAGCCCGCGATGCTGCGCGGCGTCGAGAGCCAGGGCATGGTCCTTGCCGGATCCAGCGAGGGCGCGCTGACCGTCGTCACGCCGGAGCGCCCGATCCCGGCCGGCAGCCAGGTGCGTTAGACGCTTCGCCCGATCTCGCTCGTCGAAATTCTCTTCCTGAGTTTTTTTTGGCTTGGCGTCGGCACGGCCGTCTTGTTCCTCCGCCAGACCGTCGTTCCGCGACTCCCGATCCTTCGATCGCCAGCCGAGCTCGGCCTGCCATACGAGCCCGTCGAATTCCAAGCCACCGACGGTACCACGCTCGCCGGGTGGAAAATTCCCATCGATCCAAACCGCCCGTGGATCATCTTGTGCCACGGACTCGGCTCCAATCGCGGCAACTTGCTCGACATCGGCGCGTGGCTCGCGACAGCTCGCTTCAACCTGTTTCTGTTCGATTTTCGCGCGCACGGCGAAAGCACCGGGCGCGTCACGTCCTTCGGATGGCTGGAGCAACGCGATTTGGAAGGCGCGCTCGCGTTTCTTGGCCGGCAGCCTGACGTCGCCGACAAACCCTACGGCATCTATGGCGCCTCCATGGGCGGCGTCGTGGCGCTCACGATCACCGAGCGCGACGAGCGCCTGCGAGCCATCGCGGTCGACAGCATCTACGAAAATCTGGCGACGTCGCTGGGCCGCCATGTGCAGCTGCTGTACCATCTGCCGCCGGTGCCGTTTCTGTGGTTCATCCAGCTCGCGTACCGCGCGCGATTCGGCGTCTGGCCGGGGCGCGTGGCGCCGCAAGAAAGCCTGCGAAAGTTGGGCGGCCGCCGGGCACTGGTGATCCACGGGACAGAGGACGTCCGCATGCCGTTGTCGATCATCGATCGGGCAGTAACCGCCGCGGGCGAATCCGCGCAGCTCCTGGCGATGCAGGGCGCCGCGCATCTGCAGGGATCGGCGATGCATCCGGAGCGATTCTCAACAACGCTCGTGAAATTCTTCGAAGCATCACTGACGTCGTCGACGCCGCAATCGACGGCTTCCCCACGATAACCTATTCTATTTAACAGAATATCTATTATACGACATTTATTCTGAGTCAATTGACCTTGTCCCGTACATATATATAGATAAGGACTTACGACTCTTTCCCAGGAAGGCCGACCAGCACGGTTTCCCCGTCAACCTTGGTCGGAAACTGCGTCAAACAAAACGCGGGATTATTCGGAACGCTGCAACCCGTCATCACATTGAAGACCCACCCGTGCCAGGCGCATTGCAGTTCCTCGCCGCGCAGCTTGCCGATCCGCAGCGGTGCCGCCGAATGTGGGCAACGATCGAGACACGCGAAGATCCGACCGTCGACACGACCAACCAGCACCGACTTCCCGCCTAGGTCGATGGCCCGAAAGCCTTGCGCCGGCAGCTCACTCAGGTTGATCGCCGCGACGTAGTCCATTACGACTCGGGGACGGCGGACCCCTCTGTCGTCAGCGTGTCGCCACGCGACGTCGAGCGCGCCGAGCCGGGCCTCTGGAGGCTCTCGCGATCGATCACACCCGTCATCAGCCCCCACGGCGTGCTGATTTTGACGAACAGCGGCATGCGCGCCGCGTCGGTTGTCACATAGACCCACATCCGCCCGCGCCGGACGAAAATTCCCTTGAACGACGCCACCGGCTCGATCATCAGGCACGGGAACGTGCCGCGCCGCAACAAATCGAGCATCACGGTCTTGACGGGCTTAATCTCCGTGCGATAGACACGCTCGTCGGAGTAAATGTTGATGGGAATCGTCCGCGACGGGTCGATGGGCTGCATGCGCAGCCAATAGAACGCGCTGATGATGTCGTGCGTGTCGGCCGGCAGCGAAATTTCCTTGGTCGAATTGTTCAGCAGCGAATGGTACGTGGCCACGCCGCGCTCGTAGTCGAAGTTGACGATCTCCTGGGAACGGTAGTGGCCCTCGCGCTGATATTTCTCGAAGCGCAGCGGCTGCAGCGTCTCGGCGTCCAAGTACGAGCGGAGGAGGTCCTGGATCGGATAGAACGTCGACAGCACGTCGTTGGAATGACCTTCCGCCTCGATCAAATACGCATCGCGACCGTTGTACGAGACCAGGTCTTTGACCTCGATCGATCCGCCGCCGACCGGAAGGCCCATCCATCGTCCGTGAAAGCTGATGCGCTCGCCGACTCGCGGGCGGTCCGGCGGCGCTTCGATCGGCACCTGTTCGACGTCTCGCTCCCGCGGGTTCTCAGATTCCGCGTGAATCGGCGCGGCACCGGCGAGCAATGCTGCCAAGAGAAACAGCACGGCCCCTGGGACAGTTCCCAAGGGCCTCATGCCGCGACGGGTCGAATTATTCCCAGGGATACTGGGGCAAACCGAACGGCTCATAGGGGGACGCATAGTCTCTTGGATATGGGATCGGGAATGTGATGGTTTCATAGAGTCCAAGCCCGAGTCGAGCGACCGTGAGCCAGAGACCGGTTGCGGCCCCCTTCAGGCCGGCCGGCACAGTCGCGACAAAGCTCGGTGCACGCCCGACTGCAGCGCTGATCTGTTTCGGAATTTCGACCCACGCGGTGGCGACATTCGTCAATCCACGCCCCGCCTTATGCAGCGGATCTTGCGCGAATGCGCGCGGCGGCGCACTGGCTACCCAGATCAGAACCATGAGACCCGACACGGTGCGGGCCGCCCAACCGCGCTGAAGCGAACTCTCTGCCCTGACCCGCGTGTGCCTGGCTGAAGGTCTCATCGTGCGCATTCTAGCCAGGGCCGCGTGCAAGTGTCAAGCTGCACAGGGCCTTACTGCAGCTTCCAGCGCCGAGCGAGCTCGTCGTTGATCTGTTGCTGCTGGCGGGGCGTCAAGGGCGTCGACTGATCCGTGCGGACCGCGGGCCGGCTGCCCGAGACAGCTCCCGCGCCAAAACGGGCGA